>Ga0325405_1001245_pt1 | contig 25661 bp, 11 predicted proteins | sample PopdelMetagenome_21_FD_205663 | JGI IMG/M metagenome (GOLD analysis project Ga0325405, IMG submission 205663) | Populus deltoides microbial communities from Bellville, Georgia, United States - Xylem-Control-R2 | ecosystem: Host-associated > Plants > Phyllosphere > Stem > Wood/Secondary xylem...
ACCTAAATAAAATTAATTAGCATCATCACTATCATGATTGAAAACTCTTGAGAAAGTACATAAGATAGGATAGGTCATGATCATCTTTGATCAGATGCCTCTCAGAGTATGAGAGACACATCACTTGCTTTTCTACAATGGTTGTTTATGCTATTGTGCTTACTGCTTAGGAAGTTCTAAGTAAACGATAGATTCTTAAAAAGATTTTTTTCCAAAATAAAAGATTTGATGACCATCATACATTCGTTCCTTCAAATCACCGCAAAGTAAAGGATAATTTTTTTTTCTTTGTTTTTTTCTTTTAGGACTAGTTTAATTTAAAGTAAAATAAATTTAAAAAAATTAAAATATCTAAAACATACATATAAAATACAAAAATAAACAAGTTATTACTCCGCTGCGCAGCTGTAATGCACTCATAATAAGAAATTGAGTTGTAGGCAATAATTGACTAAAAATCAACTGTTTGGTCTTTGCATAAAACACGTAAATTCCACCAAAAAGAACTTTTAAAATTAAAATACATTTCAATGGTCAAAGATAAGGGTACATGCCAAAGACAATAATTCATACACATATTAGAAAACAGATGGTTATTTAAAATAATTATCTTTAGAAAGCAAACAAAAATCAATAATGCAGTCTATTTCTCAACCAATCTAATATTAAAAAATAAAATTGAGAAGAAACAAATTAAAAGACCAAAAACAAAACAAAAATATCATATTGGTGGGTAAATTTGTCAAACCTATGAATCAGGTAAGCCGAGCTAATATGTCAAACCTGTGAATTGAGTTATGGACTCCACTATGATTATAAAAAAAAATTATAATCTATTTTTTATTTAACTATACAAATAACAAAAATAAATGATTATAAAATCAAACACAATCCCAATACTGAGATGTTTTTTAGATTACGATAACCTCATAAAAGGCAAAACGAAACCAATTAAGAAACTAAATTCCCAATTAATTTAGCATCTAAGGATGGAAAAAAAAACTAATTTAAAAAATTTAAACTTGCTAGACCCGCGATCAAGTCAATCAACCAAATTTGTGAATAGACCCACGGACTTTATAAAATTTAATAATATAACTTTTTTCTGAAACTTTTTTTTTAACTATATGAGAAGAAAATAGACGATAAAAAAATTTAAGTTCAATTAAAAAAAAGACACTATACTAAACTTGTAAATCAAGGCAACTAGGGTTACCCTAGCAAACCCGCAAACTATGCTAACCTTATAAAAAGGTAAAATAAAAGGAAACAAATTATGAAGTCAAATTCTTAACCATCTCAATATTAAAAGATAAAATCGACAAAAATAAATTTGAAAAAACAATCATGACACAAATTCAAAAACATAAAGAAAAAAGAAAGAAAGCAAAACACCGTAGGTTACTATTGTCATTCACAATGCAATGCGTGTGGGTGAACAATGGTTTCCTCACACCCTTTAATTTTTGTTACTTTATAAAATTTAATAACATGATTTTTCTCTAAGACTATTTTTTAACCATACGAGAAAAAAATAGACTATAAAAAAAGTTAAATTCAATTAAAAAAAAGACAACTCACCAAACTTGTAAACCAGAGCAACCTAATTTACTTTAACAACCCCGCAAACCACATTAATCTCATATAAAAAAATAAAAAGAAGCAAATTACGAAGCTAAATTCTTTATAATGTTAATTTAAAAGATGAAATCAACAAAAATAGATTTGAAAAAAAAATCATAACAAAAATTTAAAAAAACACACACAAAAAAAAGTAAAACATTGTGGATTACTATTGTAATTCATAGTGCAATTGGGAGAACAGTGTTTTCCCTCATATCATTTAATTTTTGTTATTTCATAAAGTTTAATAACATAGTTTTTCTCTAGAATTATTTTTTTTACAATATGAGAAAAAATAGAATAAAAAAATCAAGTTCAATTAAAAACCCACCAAATATATAAACTGAGACAATCTTTGCTATCTCAATAAACCAACAAACCATGCTAACTTCATAGATAGAAAAAATAAAAGGAAAAAAAATTACAAAACTAAATTTTCAACCATTTCAATATTAAAAAATAAAATTAGTAAAAATAATTTTAAAAAAATCATAACAAAAAAACAAAAATATATAAAAAAAACCATATATAAAAAAAACCAATGTAAAAAAACATTGTAACAGTGCAATACTTTTCCTATGTCATTTAGTTTTTCTTTGTAATAATGGGTGACTGTGTACATTTACTTGTATAAAAGCAAAGGGACCCTCGCAGGTCCATGTGTTTCATTACCATTTCCTGACTACATTTTCTTGGGGCCATGCCCTGTATAAACCAGTGATTTACCATGTTCTTGTGGGAAATTTCTGTGGATACGGGTATAAAAGCTCGAGAATTTAATTGAGGTGTATGTAAATTAATTTGGACATCCCGATTAAAAATAAAAACTGAAATCTAATAGAACCATCCAAAAATACAAAGCAAGATTTATTATCAAAAGTTTTAATCAACGAAAAGAAAAAAAATTATTTTGCTACATACTTATCTATATTAATAATAACTTTTATATGTACATTAATAGTTATTATAATTATTAACAAGTTAGAAATACATCAAATTTATGGAAAAATAGTTTTTTTAAATGGTGATTTTGACAGAGAGGTATTTATGAAACAACCTAAAAGGTTTATTGTTAAAGAAAAAGATTTTAAACTTGATTTTAAACTTGATTTACTCATATAGAATTTGGAGCTCTTCCATTTGTAATATATTTACTCAAACCTGGTTTTCTATCTCATGCAGCTTGCAGAGGAGGTGTTGTGAGCTCTGTTTTGAAGTCTATGTTTAGCCTTTTTTAATAACACCTGATTAATGATAATCTTCAAGTGGGATAGAATAAAAGAAGAGACCAAACGAATGGACCAGCTTGAATTTGATGATCTGTAGGTCTTTCACTCTTGCCTTTTGTCGTCTTGTCCGTCTTTGACTCAGAAAGCACTCTACAGATGGATGAAGATGAAAGATACAATTGAAAACTAGAATCTGGACTCCACTCTTCAGGTTAGCAAATTACAGACCTAATTTTTTAAAATTTTAATTTTAAAAGATAAAATTAACAAAAATAAATTTTAAAAAATCACAATAAAAAATTCAAAAAATTAATATAAAAAAATATTATAGCATTCCGCGGTTTTGTGAAACTTTCGGCTTGAGAATTACTGGGAATGTTGATTTTGCATTTTAGTGATTCCTCGGTGTGAAATGTGGAAACTGTGGGCGGCCATGATATTAACAATTTCAATTGATATCGAATATAATGTATCAAATAAGTTAATAATGTATTTAATTTATTATATATTATTTTCCCTCCTCAACTTCACAATTGGGTACATAAATTAAGATTAAGTAGATAACACGTAAGTAGGGTGGGATTATAGCTTCTTGGTCAACTACTCAAAAACAATTAAGGATTAAATCGATCGCTAATATAATGAAGAAAAGAAAAGAAAGAGAACAACCTCTTAAACAAGCAATCCATGGAGCCATTGTACATTTTAATTAAGAAGACTCAACGACTTCTCCTCTCCACTCAGAAAGCGGAACTCTACTCTTATCTCAATCATTTTTTCCCTATCAAACACTCCTCCCCTCACTCAAAATGAAAATGGCAGAAGCTTTTGCAGCCGATATTGCAAAATCCCTTTTAGGGAAGTTGGGCTCTTTTGCTGTTCAAGAACTTCGTTTGGCATGGGGACTTGAAGATGACCTTGCACTCTTGAAGAGAGATTGAAAGCCATCAACGTGGTGCTGTCCGATGCTGAGAAGCAACAATCAAAGAATGACAGGATTCGGCTCTGGCTCCATATGCTCAGAGAAATCTTGTATGATGCAGAGGACGTGCTGGACGAAATCGAGTGCGAAACTTTGCGGAGAGAGGTGGTGACAACAACAGGGAGCACCGGCAGAAAGGTAGAACACTTCTTTACAAGTTCTAATATGATTCCATTCCGTTCAAAAATGGGTCATAAGATAAAGAAGATCATAGAAAGACTAGGTGAGATTTCAGCTCTTAAGTCTGAGTTCAACCTCAGCGAGCAGGCTATTGATTGTAGTCATGTCTTGCAAGCGGAAACAGAGATGAACCGATCCTTTGAGAGCTTTTCCGGTCTTATCGGAAGAGATGAAGACAAAGAACGCATCATCAGTGGCGGAGCCACACTGGGTCAAAAGGGGGCAATTGCCCCCTCAATTTTAAAAAAAAAATATTAATATATTAGTGAGAGTGAATTATTGCTGCAGCCTACAGGTAAGGAAAGTTTTTAACTTTTATTATTGTTGACTAACTTGACTTATATGTTAATACAATTTAATATATATATATATAATTACAGCTCCCCAACTTTTCCCCTTCTCCCTTTTGTTTCTCCTGTCTACCAAAACAAAGAAGATTTTTTTTCAGGTGCCGTTCTTTCCTCTCCTTGTCTCCTGAATGTAAATTTCTCATCGATTAATTTTTTTTTGCCTTTTACTTTATACTTTAGGTAAAAAAAATTTATCTTTTCTATTTATTTTATTGTCTAATTTTAGTTTTATTTTTTTATAATTAGTTATTAAAAATATTAGGATTTATGATAATTTAGGGGTTTTGTTATAAATATGTTCAAAATAAATGTTTAAATTTGTTAATTTAATCAATTAAATGTTTCTTTTCTTATTATAAAGAAATAAATTAATATTCATGCAAAACCACTATTCTTGACATCTCTTGCATTAACAGAGTAGTTTATTAAAATTTAATATTTTCATATGATTTGTTTGTAAGTAAAATATCAAGTAAAAAACATGTTTTTCAAGCATTGTTCCTCTTACACATACACTAGGCATTGTTCCTTAATTAAATGTTTAGAAATGATTAAGTATAATCTAATCAACATACTTATTATATGCATATAGATATGAATTGAAATAGGTTTTGATTTTGATGAATTGACGTATATTTTGCTATTAATTTTATATGAAAGATTTAGAATTATTGTGCAACTCAACTGACTTTTGTTTGACAGTGAATTATTGTGTAGTTGTGTTAATTATTATGTTGACACTAATGATAAAAAATCCAGCATGTTCATATTAAATTAGCATGTCACTAGACAAATATTTCAAGCATAAATATATTGAGGATAAAGAGTCAATCAAAGCTTCAAGTCATGTAACTCAATTAAGTTTAAAGAAAAGTCATATTGAAATCAACCCGACACTCTCCTTGTTGACCCGGACTTAAGAAGACCAATTTATGAGTGCCATGTAAATGATAAGGATACAATCCGAAGAGCTTATCTACAAAAAGGTCCTTATCAACCTTTTTCTATATATGTTTGAATTGATTTCTAATGCATGTCTATATAATATAATATTTGTTAATAATTTGCTCCCTCATTTAAAAAACTCTGGCTCCGCCACTGCGCATCATCAACCTTTTAGCAGCACCTTCTAAGGTTGGTGATGCACATCCCTTTGTCCTTCCCATAGTAGGAATGGGAGGCTTGGGGAAGACATCTCTTGCTAAATCGGTGTGTGATGTTAAAAATGTAAAAAGTCATTTTGAACTGAAGATGGAGGAATGTGTTTCAGATGATTTTTCCTTGAAACATGTGATACAAAAGATTATTAAATCTGCAGCTGGGGAAAGATGTGCGGATTTGGATGAGGGTGAACTTAAAAAAAACTTGAAGAAATTTTGAAGGGTAGGAAATACTTGCTTCTTATGGATGATGTTTGGAATGAAGATGCTCAAAAATGGTTGTTGTTGAAGCCTTTGTTATCAAAAGGTGCTGATGGAAGTAAGATTATAGTAACTACCCGTATTAAACGTGTTGCTGAGATTATGGGTACTGTTCCTGCGTACAGCCTAAGTCTTCTTGGTCAAGAGGACTGTCTGTCGTTGTTTTACAAGTGTGCATTCAAGGAAGGGCAAATGGAGTTGTATCCAAATTTGGTTGGAATTGGGAAAGAAATAGTGGCGAAATGCAAGCAGGTTCCTCTGGCAGTGATTAACTTGGGGACTCAACTGTATGGTAAGACTGATGAAACAGAGTGGGAATCGGTGAGAGACAGTGAGAAGTGGGAAGAAGAGGGAGATGGTATTTTACCTGCCTTGAAAATAAGCTATCAAAGACTGCCGACTCACTTGAAAAGATGCTTTCTTTATTGTTCGGTTTTTCCAAAAGATATCCAATTCGCAGATCTCGAATTGGTGCAATTTTGGATGGCACAGGGGCTCATTCTTCAATCATCAAATCCAAATGAGAAACTGGAAGATGTTGGCTTGCGTTGTGTGCGCGAGTTGATCTCAAGATGTTTCTTCCAAGATTATTTGCATGGGTGGTTTGGAGCTTCCTTTAAGATGCATGATCTTGCATCATCATTGGCTCAAAATGAGTTTTTAATCATAAGCTCCCGAAACCACCAAATTTCCAAAACGACCCGTCATTTGACAGTTCTCGACTCTGATTCATTTTTTCATAAAACTCTCCCCAAGTTCCCGAACAACTTCCATCATGTGCGGTCAATAGTCTTTGCAGATAGTGTAGTGGGGCCTACATGCAAAACAGATTTTAAGAAATATTTGTCAGAATTTAAGCATTTGCGATTTTTGGAATTAATGAATGATTCTGAATTTGAGGCTTTTCCGGAGAGGATTGGCGCTTGAAACATTTGAGATATCTCAATTTTGGGACCAACGCAAAAATAAAAAGACTCCCAAAATCTATTTTCAAATTGCAAAACTTGCAAGCTCTGGTTACAGGTGAAGGATTAGAAGAGCTGCCCAAAGATGTGAGGCACATGATCAGCCTTAGATTTTTATTTCTATTTACTCAGCAGAAGCGGTTGCTAGAAGGAGGGATTGGGTGTTTGGAGCGTCTTCAAACTTTATTCATTGTTCAGTGTGAAAATCTAGAAAATTTGTGTGAAGATATGCAAGGTCTTAGAAGTCTTCGAATATTGGTTATTGGTGGATGTGATAGCTTGATTTCTCTGCCACGAAGCATAAAATGCCTAACTATTCTAGAAGAATTTTGTATTCGTGATTCTGGAAAGCTTGATTTGATGAGAATAAAAAAAGAGAGAGAAAAAAATTCAACATCTTTCCCTTTCCCTTCGTATTGTAATATTTGAATACTTACCAGCAACTCTTGCTTTACCAGAACAGCTTCTTCAAGGATCTGCAGAATCCTTGCAATCCAAACATTAGAGAAATGCCAGATTGCATCGGCAATTTAAATAAACTTCAAAATCTTGAGATCACTCGTTGTCCAAGTTTGAGCAAAAGATGCCGAAGGGGAACAGGAGAAGATTGGCCCAAGATCAAACATATCTCTAAAATCGAGATTGACGGTGATGACAATGGTGAAGAAACATCTGATTAGGTATTTAAATATATCATATTTAGTTTCACATTTTTATCATAAATAACAAGACAAGGCATGTCATGATAAAATGCAAAGTTAACTAATTCATTCAGCAATTTAAATTTCTTTGAACTTAATACATCATTATTAAATTCCATGTTTGTCTAAATTCTTCAGGTTTACTACTGTCGGCTAAGATCAGCTTAAGGCTCGGAGTGTCTGCTTTGTGTAATTTTCTTGGCTTGCTATATGTGATAATTTAGTTTCAAATTTTTTATCTATTCTTCAATTCCTTGTTTTTCTTTTAAATTCTTTTCCCCGAAAAGAAAATGCAATGTTTATTTGACAAAACCTCTTGTGTTTTGGAGGGGAAGGTTCAAGTGGAACTCCATCAGATTTAACTAGAGAGCAAAAGAACAAGACAAGGTATGTCGTGATAAAATGCAAAGTTAACTAATTCATCCAGCAATTTAAATTTCTTTGAACTTAATACATTATTATTAAATTCTATTTTTGTCTAATTTCTTCAGGTTTACTACTGTGAGGGTCCTGTCGGCTGAGATCTTCTTCAACCATTTGTCACTTACGAAGATCAGCCTAAGGCTCGGAGTGTCTGCTATGTGTAATTTCCTTGGCTAGCTGTGTGTGATGATTTGTCATCAATAAATTGATAAACATTTGGTTGTTCTGAATTATTGGCTTGTCTCTTTATTTTATTCAACTTATCTTATTTAAAATATTGTTAATTTTATGAAGTTAATTATATTATTATTACTATTTTTAATTTATGTGTTAATTTGTGATTTAGTGAATAAATTAAAGTTTTGATTTTGAGTGAATCTAATTAATTAAATCGGAAAAGAGGGTATTGAAATCATGTAGAAAATGGAGGATTTTATGTGAAAGCTAGGCAATTTTTTTTTTATTTGCTTGTGCACGTTTGTTTATTTTCGATTTTGAAGAATTTATGTCTGTTTCGTAGGCTAATTTTTTGGGTTAGGTATAATGTAGGCAGTTCCTAGTAGTTTCAACGATGTAAAATAAGTTCTCGAAAGTAATTTGGGTTGATGTTTAACGGAGATTTATGTTTCGGTTCTACATTTTCTTTGTTTTTGTTTTCTGAGATGTTGTTGAAAGATGATCACAAGGCAGTAGCAGTCAAGGTTGGTTGGTCAACTTATTATTATTGTTGTTGTTGAAAGATGATCACAAGGCAGTAGCAGTCAAGGTTGGTTGGTCAACTTATTATTGTTGTTGTCTGGGTTTTGTTATAGCAACTAGATGATTTTTGTGAATTAAATTAGGTAGTTTAAGAGAGTTTTGAACTGTTGATGATGCAATGCATTTAGGCTATCGATCCTTTCATAACTTGTTTCAAATTTTCTGTATTTATGTTGTTGAATCTTTGCTTACCTTCCAATATTATAGCTGCATGTGACTGAATGCCGGGACTCTTCCTCTGTCTTTCCTGTATCTGTTTTTATTTCGCTTCGGAAAAGTAAACTTTTTGCCATACAGTTTTATATTAGATATGTTGGATCTATCTTGCTTCTTATGCTGAGCCTATGATATTTCAGTGATTTGATTCTTCCAATAAAGTCGACGATTGCATTAGGAGAATCTCTATGATGTTCTCTGATGAATGTGAAACATCCCCTTCCCATACCTTCTTTATAATGTTAGAAAATTTTATAGTTTTAGAAACTTCATGGATGCTTGTGATAGATGACTTGATGTATTTCTGTTTCTTATATTTCTGTGTACATATTATTAAAATAATTCTCAAATTAATCTCCCATCGAAGTAACATCTTCATTATAATTCGGACAATTAACAGAACTTATCCTTGCAAACCAAGAGAGAAGGGAGGACTCAAGTTTGATGGGATTCCTAATGCCAAAGTAAACTTAAAACTCAACATTTTGTCATAAAATAGGGTTTTAGATCTCTGTTATATTTATCTACTCTACCTGAGGCAAGCAACACTCTTGCAAATCGCTCTCCTCCCTGCACCTATTGAACTCAGTTCTTTGAAAGCTTATGCAGACAATCGCTTCCTCCAGTAACTTTTTCTCATTTTTTTTCTGATTTGTCATTCTTAAATCAATTGTTCTTCTTGAAATTTTCAGTCATTGAGTTAGCCATGTCTATAATGCAAAACTAAACATGCATGCTGTTTTTGCTACTGAGAGTTTAAAAACATCATTAAATCTGTATCTAATCAGGTTGTGATTGAATGTCAACTGAAGTTTGATTTTGTCCATGATTTTATTCCTCTCCCCGACACAATTAAAATGTTAGGGTTAGGGTTAGGGTGCTGCTATGTACAAAGCATCAATCCTCGTTTCGTTTCAACTGGCCCTTATATTTTCTATATTTGCTCAAAATCAATCATACTCCTCCAATGGTTCCTCCCATCTGCACATTTCATTTCTATGAACATATATGATACCTTCATTCCCTCAATCTTTTCTACGTTTTTTCACAATCTAGTCCTTTTCATTTTACTATTTCTGTATCCATCCCTCAACCTTTTAAATTTACATCCATAGAATTCAGCCGTATCATTCACACATGCCTCACTTCACTACTATTTGATCGCTTTCCCTTGCTCCAAATCTTTTAAGCAAATCATGGCTGGGAAGGCACCGGAATCCTTTGACAGTGGGTGGTTAACGGTATTGCGACTCCTAGCTAGTACTGTGTGTGATCTTCTAATTAATTATGCTTAACATATAAATTTCTAATTCTAAACCATCGAAGTTCTCTGGACATTGGGAGGAGAAGGAGCCTTTAGGCTTTTGAAAACCTAAATATTTATTTAGCATAACTTTTTTTTTTTCTATTGCCCAAAAACTACTAGGCCCATAGCCTATTAAGACTCTTAAAAGTCCATGAATCCATTATCCCAACAAAAGCTGTAGAAACTCTCACCGCTACTCTTTTTTTTTTCTCACACACAATACCACCGCTTACTTTGCCGCCAAAATAAGCGGCGGACTGACACCACCCCTGAAAAAGAACAAATACCACCGCTTACTCCTAACTGCAACCATTGACATCGCCGCCTTCACTCTCTAGAGTCTAGACCACCACAACCACCTCCTACTCTTTCCTTGATAAATTCACCTCTTCACATCCACTTTCCAAATCTTCTTTATTTATGCACGATTTTTAACCCTTCTTAAATATCTAAAAAATATATTTCAACGAGAAGAAAATATTTCAATTAACAAATATTTCAAAAATAAAACAAGAAAAAAAAAGAGAAATTACAATCAGTGGAGAGGTTGAAATTCGTTAAATAATTAAAAATTGAAAAGCTAAGAGCCAATTTGAAAAAGACATCAATATTTAAGGACTATATGTAATGCAATCAAGATGAAGTTGAGAAAAAATAAAGAAAAAGGGGTTGAAATCAGCCAAAAATTAAAAATTAAAAATTCAAGAACCAAACTTGAAAAGACACCAAATTTAAGGAACCTTTAAAAAGAAATTTTGTTGTACATCAAAACGTTGTCATTTTGAATTAAAAAAACAAAACTTAAATGCAACAGTGTTATTCTGTCAATAAAAAAAATATTTTAAAAAATTAAAAAAAATAGAAAAAAATGCATAAGAAATTGATTTCTAAAAAGAGTCATAAATATTTTCTTATTGTAAGATTGGGTTTTACTTGGCAAAAGCATATCTGAGCTGAGCTGAAACCTTTGAATCAAATGGGATATCTGTTTGGTAATTGTAGTTCAAGGAGCATGAATGGTATAATAATATTAGTTGTTATGTTTTAAAATATTTTTCACATGAAAATAAATTAAAATAATATTATTTTTATATTTTAAAATTTATTTTTAATATCAGCACATTATAACAATTTAAAAACACAAAAATAATTTGAAATAAAGCAACAACTAAAAAAATTTTAAAATTTTTTAATAACACTTTTAAAACATAAAAACAAACAGTATTTAGTTTTGATACCATAGTGGTAGAAATTGTTATATAGAATTTGGAGCTGTATATGGTGCTCTTCCATTGTAATATATTTACTCAAACCTGGTTTCATCATACTGGATTTTATAGCTAGAATATTAAACGAAACCAGGTGATTGTTTTAGCAATTTTGAGGATGGATGTAAGCTTATTGTATCTGTACTGGAGTTACATGATAATATTGAATTAAACAAATAGCAAAGAATTAGACAAGGTATTGGACTTACTTGTTTGCTTCCCTTTCTTCTCAATTAGACAAGACAATAGACTGATGTTTCAATTTCTACTTGTGGATTTTAAGGAATACCCAGTTCCTCCTCCTTCCTTTTCTATCTCATGCAGCTTGCAGAGGACTTGTACACTTTGTGGGATCTATATATCATGTTGTTGGTTGGTGGAAACTATTATTTAAAGTAATCAGGGTAAGTTTCAGATTGAAAAAAGCTAATCTAGACATGTGATAGACGATTGAGCAGAACTACGTGAATTATCCAGAATTTAGTGAAAGTATGATTTGTAGTTAAAATCAAAAGAAAAACATTTCAATATAATTTTAGCATGGCCTCATTCCGCATAATCATGAGAATTATGAAGTTTTTCACACAATGTTAGTAGTCTTGACAAAACATCACACAATGTTAGTAGTCTTGACAAAACATCAAAACACACTGACATCTCTCAAGTTTCCTCTACTCTGGATAAAAAGGTAAGATCATTCTAAACTTTGTCTTTAATTTCAGATTATGAATAGTAGACGGCATGCTAGGGCTTGTAAGTTGAATTGAGGAATTTGATGATTTTTTATGATTATGATGGAATTAAATATGGATATTGGGTTTAAGATGTTAGAAATATGTTTTTGGGCATTTAAAATCGTTAAATAATGTTTTGATGTTGCTGGGCATGTTGTTGAGTCTTGACAGAATTGGATTGAGACTGCAAGTCGAAATTCTAGGTTTCCTAATCAAGCTGTTGACCGGTTTAAGTGAACAAGTTGACCGGTTGTTGAACATGCATAACGATCAGCCGTTTAAGGTGTGGGTGTTTTACCAATTGGGAAAACAGTAGCAGGAGAAGTCTGTTTTGTTTAGTTGGTCGATCTATTAAGGAGGTGCGGTCGACCGGTTGAGCTGTGTTTGGTAGGTCGACTGGTTGTCCTTTTTTGGTGTTGTTGACCGCTTCCCCTATTATCTGTGGACTGACTTATGTTGGTCAACCGGTTAGTTTGTATCGGTCAACTGTTTAAGGAGTATTAGGGTATTTTTTTGTCATGTTCAGTTCGTTTTGTATATAAAATTCAGTTTCGAGCAGTTATTGAATTAATATTGTATTTCTTCATATAGGTTCAATTGATATAGCTCTAGTTGATCCTCAATGAGTCAATTGCTTCGTTTTCATTTGCTTTCTTTTATTTCTGTGAGTGAGATAATATATATATAGACACACACACACATATATTAGTTATTGTTATTATTATTCGGTTTTCTTCTCAAATACTCATCATATGCTTGTTTGATTTGAACATGGTCCATATATCCTTTATTCATAAACTTCAGACTAATAGAGGGTAGTTAGTTACTTCGTGCTAACGGAGAGTAGTTAGCCTATGTGCACATGATATTTTGTTTCCTAGCTGGCGAGTAGGGTGTCAATACTATGCGGATTAACCCCCCCCCCACACACACACATATATATCAAGCAGGATGTTAGCAATGTGATATGTAATTTTAACATGTATACTTCTTTTGTACACCATTTGATATGATACATTTGATATACATGTTTTCTTCTGTGCTTGATTTATGTAATCGTATTCACTTATCTTAAAATGTATATGTCAAAGAACCAACTCAACTCAATAGCTTAAGTTGTTAGGTGAGGTCCAAAGATATGATTTATATTATTTTCTAGAACACCCCCTCAAATAAAAGCCCTTTAAACTTGAAACTTGCATGGGTTCACACTACCTTGTGCTTGATTTTTTATCAAATAAATAGGGATGACGAGATTCAAACTCGTGACCGCTTGGTCATCAAGGCTTTGATATCATGTCAAAGAATCAACTCAGTGCCAATAGCTTAAGTTGTTATGTGAGGTCTGAAGATATAATTTATATTATTATATAACAGTATATTAGTATGTATTATAGTTATTACCTCTCACCGAGTGTTTGGACTCACCCCTCCATTCATTTTTTTTCCAGGTATTTAGTTCAGTTTTAGTAGCAAGATCTTTTGGTTGTGTTCTTCCTACTTCTTTGAGTCGGTATGCCTCATTTGTTCCTTGAGACCAATAATTTATTCTTTATTTACTATTCATAGATACTTCACATAATGATTTTAAATTATGTTTTGAATTTGTTTTGGATTATTTATAAAAGAATTAGATTTTTATTTATATATTAAATTCATTCCTCAGTTTTGGATATTTTGTTTTATATTGTGCTATTTTATGATATTTATGATATCAAATGTGTTCTTCTTGCTTCTTTGAGTTGGTATGCATCGTTTTTTTCTCGATGCCAATAATATATTCTTTATTAGTTATTTACAGATATTTCACATAATGATTTTAAATTATGTTTTGGGTTATTTATGAAAGAGTCGGATTTTTATTTATTTATTGAATTCCTTAATTTTATATATTTTATTTTATGTTACGCTATTTTATGATTTTTATGATATCAAATATATAAGTTTTGAGACTTAGTGTAGGTGGGTCACCTTGAGGTGCTATGTTAACGTTACCGGTCTTGGGCATGAAAATTAGGTTGTGACATTTAACTTACTAAAGAAACTCAAGGATCATTGGCATATTAAGAAATACTCTAAAGGCATAGGGAAAATATTGTTTCTCATGCCATTTTTCATCAAGGAACAAATTACTGCACAATGATTTTTTTTTGTCTCTCTTCTTATTTTTTTTATTATTACCCTTATATGCCAAATTAATGGCCAATTAAAGTAAATTTATTAAGGAAGGGCAAGATTCAAAGATAGGAGACTAAAATAAAAAATACAGCAAAAAGAGATAGGTTTTTTAAACTTTGGGCTAAAAGTACACTTTAGTCTTCTAACTTTTTAAATTATAAACTTTTAGTCCCTAACAATTTATGAAATTCAATTTTGGTCCCAAACTTCATTTTTCTTATTTTTTGGTCCCTAATTTGAAAGATAAGAAGAAAGTTGCTAGATTTTGATGGTATAAACTTTGATATTTTGTTGATTACTAATTTTATAGGTGTTTATTTTAAATAAAAAAATTATTGAACCACATTGAGTCCATTACGCGGATCACAAATTTGACTTATTGATTTTGTTGGGTAGGGATTGGGGTTGATAAAAAAAAAATTTGTTACATAAATAATTGTTAATTTATTTAATTAGATGTATACATGAAATTTTTAAATTTTGTTTTGAAATTTTTTATGTATAAGAACATGTAAAAATCTGCGAATACAATTTTTTTTAAGATAGAAAGAATATTTGTTACGAGTCAAATAGCTACAAAAAAATTTTCTTTCATCTCCCGTGTGCTTTTACTTCTTTCCCACGCTTCTCAACTTGGTCAAATACTAGTATATTGGTCTGCACTCTGCTGTAAGTCAATATCAATTTTCTTTTAAAATGTAAATAAAATATTAAGAGTATGGATAATTTTTTTTAATAGTGTTATAAACCTAACTAAATGGGTTAATTTTAAAACCTTCTGACTCAACTCTTTGGTTTTTAATTAAACCATATAAGAGCTAACTCGATTTAAATTGATATATTTTATAAGTTTAAATGCAACCTTGATGATCGATAAAAATATAATTTAGCTTTTAAAAAAACCATTAAGATGATAATTTTTTTAAAAAAATATTAAGACGGTGATAAATTGGATCACCCCCTCGCCTTCCCGACCTGGGTTATGGACTCTATTGGGTTTAATAACTTTTAATATTTTTTTATTTAATCATATGATAAAAATAGATACTTACAAAATTGAGCACCAACCTAAAAATAGACACTTATTTGAGACAATTATCTTTTAAAATCAAACAAAAATCAATAATGCAGTCCATTTCCTAACCAATTTGATATTAAATAATGAAATCAAAAAGAAAAAAAAATTAAAAACAAATAAAAGACCAAAAACAAAAAAAAAACATATCATATAAGTGGATAAACTTATCAAACCTGTGTATAAAGTAAGCTGGGCTAGTGCACCAAACCTATGAACTAGGTTATAGACTCCACCGATATTATAATATTTTTTAATTTATTTTTTATTTAAGTACATAACAACAAAAATAAATTATTGCAAAATCAAACACTAACCCAATACGAGAATTGTTTTGAGATTATGATAACCTCATAAAATACAAAACAAAACCAACTATAAAATTGAATTCCTAGTTAATCTAATATTTAAGGATGGAAAAAAAAACAAATTTAAAAAGATCAAATTTGATAGACCCACAAACCAAGTCAACCAGCCAAACTTGTGAATAGGTCCATGAAATTTGTAAAGTTTAATAACATAACTTTTTTTTGAAACTATTTTTTTAACTATATGAGAAAAAACTAGACGTTAAAAAAGTCAAATTCAATTAAAAAAAAAGACACTCAACAAAACTCATAAACTATGGTGCAACATGGGTTACCTTGGCAAACCTGCAAATCATGTTAATCTTATTGAAAGGTAAAATAAAAAGAAACAAATTATGAAGTCAAATTCTCAACCATTCCAATATTAAAAGATGAAATCGACAAAAAAAAAATTTGGAAAAAAAAATATTACAAAAATTCAAAAAGATAAAGAAAAAAGAAAGAAAGCAACACATTATGGGTTACTATTATCATTCATAGTGTAATGTGTGTGGGTGAATAATGGTTTCCTTACACCCTTTAATTTTTGTTACTTTATAAGGTTTAATAACATGATTTTTCTCTAAAACTATTTTTTTAACTATATGAGAAAAATAGACTATAAAAAAAGTTAAATTCAATTAAAAAAAAGACAATCCATCAAACTCGTAAACCGAGGCAGCTTGAATTACCTTGGCAAACCGTAAACCACGCTAACCTCATATAATAAAAAATAAAAAGAAGCAAATTACGAAACTAAATTCTTAACAATCTCAATTTTAAAGATGAAACCAATAAAAATAGATTTGAAAAAAAATCATAATAAAAATTAAAAAAGAAAAAAGAAAGCAACGCACGATGGGTGAATTGTGGTTTCCACTATATTCTTTAATTGTTTTATTTTATAAAGTTTAATAACATGATTTTTCTTTAAAATTGTTGTTTTAACAATATGAGAAAAAAATAAACTATAAAAAATTCAAGTTCAATTAAAAACTCATTAAATTTATAAACTGGGACAACCTGAATTACCTCGATAAACCCACAAACCACACTAACCTTATAGAAAGACAAAATAAAAATAAAAAATTATAAAGTTAAATTTTCAATCACTTCAATATTAAAATATAAAATTAATAAAAAAAATAATTTTTTTTAAAAAAAAGTGACCTGGGCGAAGTATTGACATCCGGTTATTTTTCTTAATTTTCTAATTTAGTATATTTTATATATTATTGAATTGTTGTATATTACTGAAGGTCGCCTAAATCTGGAAAGTGCATATTTTCAAAGCAGTAAGTGTCGTCAAAGATGGGTGCCTGTACATTTACTTGTCTAAAAGCAAGGGGACCCTCGCAGGCCTATGTGTTTCATGGAGGCTGAACCTGTCTAGTGTCAACACGTTAGAGGGAGCCGGGAGGGACGATGCCTGCTGATTAGTCAATTATATAAACTCAATAAAAAAGTCTCACTTCCCCACACACAGAGCATCCCAAGTCAACCATCATCTAATATTAAAATTATTTTTTAATTAGTTTTCTTGGTTTGAATTCTCCGATCGATTGTTTCATTTCATATTATATTGACTTTTATGAATGTTATAAATAATTTGATTATATTTCTCACCCACACATTGAATTGAATAGATATTAGCTATATATGTTGCTTATGAAAAGATTGTTCTGAATTTGTTTATAGCTATTTTATTCAAATTTTATATGCATGAGGTTAATAGCTTATTTTCCTTTCCACACACATCACCAAAATAAAAAAGTCTCACTTCCCCACACAAATAGCATCCCAATTAGTAGCCATTTCATAATTTACAACGCAAGCAAACAACTATTTAGTACAATCTATGTGTTGCCTGCTGCGTGAATTTGCTTTCAACTTTTATTTCATGGTTTTTTTTCTTAATTTTCTAATTTAGTATATTTTATTTATTATTGAATTGTTGTATTTTACGTAGAATATTTACCTCTGGTTATCATAAACTTACAATTGCATTATTCTAAATTACGAGTCCTTCCTTGTTAGCAACTCTACTTGTAAATTTCTTCTTTTTGACTTTTCATCCCTTACTTTTATGATCAAGAAGACTCCACGACTTCTCCTCTCCACTCAGAAAGCGGAACCCCACTCTTATATCAATCATTTTTTTCCAATGCAACACTTCTTCCCTCACTCAGACATGAATATGGAAGAAGTTTTTGCAGCCGAGATTGCAAAATCCCTTTTAGGGAAGTTAGGCTCTTTCGCTGTTCAAGAATTTCGTTTGGCATGGGGACTTGAAGATGACCTTGCACGTCTTGAAGAGAGACTGAGAGCCATCAACGTGGTGCTATCCAATGCTGAGAAGCAACAGTCAAAGAATGACAGCCTTCGGTTGTGGCTCCATATGCTCAGAGAAGTCTTGTATGATGCAGAGGACGTGCTGGACGAAATCCAGTGCGAAACTTTGCAAAGGCAGGTGATGAGAACTAAAGGAAGCACCAGCAGAAAGGTACGACACTTCTTTTCAAGTTCTAATAAGATTGCATTCCGTTTAAGAATGGGTCATAAGATAAAGAAGATCATAGAAAGACTAGGTGAGATTTCAGCTCTTAAGTCTGACTTCAACCTCAGCGAGCAGGCTATTGATTGTAGTCATGTCTTGCATGAGGAAACAGAGATGAACCGGTCCTTTGATAGCTTTTCCGGTCTTATCGGAAGAGATGAAGACAAAGAACGCATCATCAACCTTTTAGTAGCACCTTTTAAGGTTGGTGATGCACATCCCCTTGTCCTTCCGATAGTTGGAATGGGAGGATTAGGGAAGACATCTCTTGCCAAAGTGGTGTGTGATGCAGAAAATGTAAAAAGTCATTTTCAACTGAAGATGGAGGTATGTGTTTCAGATGATTTTTCCTTGAAACAAGTGATACAAAAAATTGTTAAATCTGCAACTGGGGAAAGATGTGAGGATTTGGATGGGGGTGAACTTGAAAAAAAACTTCAAGAAATTCTGAAAGGTAAGAAATACTTGCTTCTTTTGGATGATGTTTGGAATGAAGATGCTAAAAAATGGTTGTTGTTGAAACCTTTGTTATCAAAAGGTGCTGGTGGAAGTAAAATTATAGTGTCTACCCGTAGTCAACGTGTAGCTGAGATTATGGGTACTGTTACTGCATACAACCTAAGTCTTCTTGGTCAAGAGGACTGTCTGTCGTTGTTTTACAAGTGTGCATTCAAGGAAGGGGAAATGGAGTTGTATCCAAATTTGGTTGGAATTGGGAAAGAAATAGTGGCAAAATGCAAGCAAGTTCCTTTGGCAGTGATTAACTTGGGGACTCAGCTGTATGGTAAGACTGATGAAAAAGAGTGGAAATCGGTGAGAGACAGTGAGAAGTGGGAAGAAGAGGGGAACGGAATTTTACCTGCTTTGAAAATAAGCTATCAAGGACTGCCGACTCACTTGAAAAGATGCTTTCTTTATTGTTCCATTTTCCCAAAAGATTACCCATTCGTAGATCACTTATTGGTGCAATTTTGGATGGCACATGGGCTCATTCTTCAATCATCGAATCCAAATGAGAACTTGGAAGATGCTGGCTTGCGTTATGTGCGCGAGTTGATCTCAAGATGTTTCTTCCAAGATTATGAGGATAGGATTGTTGTAGTTTACTTTAAAATGCATGATTTAATGCATGATCTTGCATCATCATTGGCTCAAAATGAGTTTTCAATCATAAGCTCTCAAAACCGCAGATTTTCCAAAACGACCCGTCATTTGTCAGTCCTTGACTCTAATTCTTTTTTCCATCAAACTCTCCCCAAGTTCTCAAAGAACTTCCATCATCTGCGGTCAATAGTCTTTGCAGATAGTCTAGAGGGACCTGCGTGCAAAACAGAATTTGAGAAATGTTTGTCAGAATTTAAACATTTGCGCTCTTTAGAGTTATTGGATCATTCTGAATTTGAGGCTTTTCCGGAGAGGATTGGTGCCTTGAAACATTTAAGATATCTCAATTTTTTTTGGAACACAAAAATGACAAGACTCCCGAAATCTCTTTTCAAATTGCAAAATTTGCAAGCTCTGGTTGCGGGTGCAAAAGGATTAGAAGAGTTGCCCAATGATGTGAGGTACATGATCAGCCTTAGATATTTTTTTCTAGTTACTCAGCAGAAGCGGTTGCCAGAAGGTGGGATTGGGTGCTTGAAATTTCTTCAAACTTTATACATTTTTCGTTGTCAAAATCTAGAAAATTTGTGCGAAGATATGCATGGTCTTAGAAGTCTTCGAAAATTGTTTATTATTGGATGTGATAGCTTGATTTCTTTCCCACGAAGCATAAAATGCTTAACTACTCTGGAAGAATTTTGTATTATTGACTGTGAAAAGCTTGACTTGATGACGATAGAAGAAGAGAAAGAGGAGAAAATTCAACCACTTTCCCTTCCCCTTCGTATTGTAATTTTTGATAATTTACCAACAACTCTTGCCTTACCAGAACAGCTTCTTCAAGGATCTGCAGAATCCTTACAAACATTTATCATCAAATACTGTTCAAACATTGGAGAAATGCCAGAGTGCATCGGCAATTTAAATAAACTTCAAAATCTTGAGATCACTCGTTGTCCAAGTTTGAGCAAAAGGTGCCGAAGGGGAACCGGAGAAGATTGGCCCAAGATCAAACATATCCGTAAAATCGAGGTTGACGACGATGACAGTGGTGAAGAAACATCTCATTAGGTACGGTTTATGAGGATTTAAATCAATCATATTTCGTTTTACATCCTTATCCATTCTTCAATTCCTTTTTTTTTTTTTTTGCTTAAATTATTTTCCCTGAAAAGAAAGTGCAATGTTTATTTGACAAAACCGCTTGTGTTTTCGAGGGGCAGGTTCAAGTGGAACTCCATCAGATTTAATCAGAGCAAAAGAACAAGACAAGGCATGTCATGATAAAATGCAAAGTTAACTAATTCATTCAGCAATTTAAATTTCTTTGAACTCAATACATCATTATTAAATTCTATGTTTGTCTAATTTCTTCAGGTTTACGTACTACTGTGAGGGTCCTGTCGGCTGCGATCGATTTGCTTCGTTTCCATTTGCTTTCTTTTGTTTCTGTTTTTTTTTTTTTGGGTGAGTGAGATAATATATATATATATATATATATATATATAAAATGATGAGTATTCATGCTATTGTTTATTATTTGGTTTTCTTCTTAAATACTCATCATATGCTATAAATGTGTGAGTTTTAGTTAGTCAGCTTATTATTATGGTCTGGGTTTTGTTATAGCAACCAATGTGTTTCTGTTATAATATATATTGGATGAAAATATAGTATGTATGTTTCAATATTAAATAAAAATATTTTTCAATATATAATTAATTTTAAGTGGTTTAATAACTAGGGGGGAAAGAGTGAAGTCTCTTAATATTAAAGAGAATATTTAAAGAGAATATTACACCTGCAGAGACAATTACATCAGTAAATCATATAAAATCTGCTAGTTCCATGCAATCTGCTGATTCCACTACATCAGCCTTGGAAGTCTCCTAATCCCAAGCAACTGCATTCCTTAGTTAGAATGATTAATTGACATTCCCTTTGTAATACATGTAATTGATTGGACTTACCTTACATTGCTGAGTTTATGTAAATAGAAAAGTCTACCCATGTACTAATATTTATACTGTATACAACTTAAGAGAAGACACGGTTGTGTAGCAATAATTCTCAATCTCTCTGCTCTCAACTTTTTCTCTTCCATTGAGTTTATAATTCTTATATGGTATCAGAGCTCTTTGGAGCTAACCCTCAAAATATCGATCCTACCCAAACCAATGGCCAACACACCCAAATCTGGAGAATCAAGTAATCTTGATATGTCAAAACTGATTTTTGAAATGTCAAAACTTTCCTTTCCTCCACTCTCATCCCATTCCTTGCCCACCTCTTTCAATATCTCATCCTTGTTCACTGTCCCTATGGATCGCACCAACTACCTGAGTTGGAAATCCCAATTTGAAGATATATTGGAGATGCATAGCTTTACAGCAGTCATCAAAAACAACACAGAACCACCCAAAGTGCAAGAAGATGGTTCTGTGCACCCAGAATTAGCAAAAGATAAATTGGTCCTGAGTTGGATCAAAGCAACTTCCTCGTCTTCCATCAAAACACTTCTCATCCCATATACCACTGCTCATCAAGCTTGGACCATATTGGCCAAGCATCTTTCACCTCTTGCTAGCACTCGTGTACGGATCCTTCGAGACCAAATTCGCACTCTCCGGAAGGACAGCAGCACCACAGTGGTTGATTATCTCAATTATGCCAAATCACTCTTTGATTCTCTTATACAATCTGGTGCAACCATGGACGATGATGAATTAATCAGTTATGTTTTGGATGGACTTGGTCTTGAATACAAAGATCTAGCCACAACACTTCATCTACATCTCGATATTGACTTTGATCAATTCTATGATTTAGCTCTAAGAGAAGAGCATTTACAGAAACGCATGTCTCTTACCAAGACTTCGGGAGTTGCTATGGCTGCTGACCGTATGCCCAAAGAACGCCCCTTCAATTCACACATGCCCAGTCATAATCATGGATTTGGAAGAGGACGCGGTCTTGGCAGGAATTGGAATCAAGGGCGTGGATCAAGGCGAACAGGGCATTGGGAGCCAGCTCAAGGGGCTTGGTTTCCAGACCGCAACTCTCAGCCACGTGACCCTCAATCTGCTGTCCTCACCTCTTCTCCTACTACTCTCTCTGATGGGCGCCCTCCTCTGCTTCTAACACCTCAAGGCAGATTCTCAAATACCCAAAGCAGTGAAGTCATTTGTTTTCGGTGTGATAAGCAGGGGCACATAGCTCGTTTTTGTCCTGACCGTAGGCCTCATGCATACATGGCAGAAAACTTTACCTCTCCTTCTCCTACAACTGATGTGGCAAATACCAATTGGTGTCTTGATTCATGTGCTACTCACCATATGACAGCCAACGCAACCTCTCTCCCCGATGCTCATCCTTATACAGGTACAGATACAATTGTTGTTGGAAACGACAACCAATTAGCAATAACTCATATTGGCAATGCACAATTGACTGGGTTGCATAAATCATTAAATCTTAATAAAGTTTTGTATGTGCCTGCTATTCGCAAAAACTTGATCTTTATCTGTCGTTTTTGCTGTGATAATGATTGTTACTTTAAGATGGATGCTAATGGTTTTTCTATGAAGGACAACAAAACGGAGAAGGTACTCCTTACTGGCAGTAGTTTCGATGGCCTTTATCACATTCAGACGTCCCCTTCTATTGCTCGTCAAATTGCTTGTTATGGATAGCGTACAACATAAGATGTATGGCATGCCAGACTCGGACACCCATCTCATTCAGTTTTTACTACATTGTTGAATAAGTACAACTTACCACTTGATGGTGCAATTGTCTCCAATAAAAACTGTCATATCTGCCCGTTGGGAAAATCTTATCGCTTACCTTTTGAAGACAGACAGTCTCATGCTCAATTTCCATTAGCACTTTTACATCTTGATTTATGGGGTCCTGCACCAATCTCCTTAAATTTTGGCTATCGTTATTATTTTTCCATTGTTGATGATAATACTCGATTTACTTGGTTATATCCATTGGCTAAGAAATCAGATGTTCTTACTACATTTGTTCACTTCAAAAAGTTGGTGGAAAATCGGTTTAGCTCTCACATTAAACAACTGCAGGTTGATGGTGGAGGTGAATTTACCAGCAAATTATTTCTGACATTCTTACGTGATCATGGAATATCTCATCAGATCTCATGTCCGTACACTCCTCAACAAAATGGAGTGGTGGAAAGGAATCATCGACATATTGTTGCAATGGGACTCTGTTTATTGGCCCAATCTCGCTTGTCCCACAGCTTTTGGGTTGAAGCCTTCTCTACTGCAGTTTTTCTGATTAATCGCCTACCAACTCCTAAGCTTGATCACATATCTCCTTATGAGAAATTACTTCAACGGACACCGGATTATGCATTTCTCAAAAGTTTTGGATGTGCCTGCTTTCCTCATATGGTCCCATACAACAGGCATAAATTATCCTTCAAATCTGTTCCATGTGTATTTATTGGCTATGATGATCATTACAAAGGCTATCGCTGTCTTGATCCTATTTCAGGTCGGATTTATATATCTCGGCATGTGACTTTTGATGAGGCAAGCTTCCCCTACCCACAACTTCAATCTACATCAGTTGCCCAATCCACACCCACGGTTCACCTTGATATTGGGCCCGGTTTGTACTCTCAAGAAACCAACAATTCTACAAATCCAACCCACTCTGCCCCCATTATCCTTGACTCCCCATCGGTCACTACTTTTGCCAGCCCACAACAACCTTCCCCCACACCACCTCTCTCCCCTAGTCCAATAGTAGTCGTTCCTTCCCCTGTCTCCCAATCCAGCCATCCTCTACAAACCAGCTCTACAACCCCCACGTCTGTCACCCACACCACAACCCCCTCACCCATGTCAACGCCTCCTCCTTCCCCTATTGACCCATCTCTCCTCCCCAACTCCCCCGCTACACCAAACCCTCCTCAAAAATTTAAGAGTCTCAAGACCATCATCCCATTTGGTCCTGAACCAAAACCCCTCTACTCTCACACCACTCCGCACCCTTTACCCCAGGCTCTCTCTGCCGCTTGTTCTGATCCCATGTCCCTTGAACCCACAAGTTTCACCCAGGCCTCAAAATACAGTCACTGGCAAGCTGCCATGCAGGATGAATATGCTGCCCTTATGCAGAATCACACATGGTCTCTGGTTCCCGCCTCCTCTCACATGAACATTGTTGGCTGCAAATGGGTATTCAAAGTAAAACGTAAAGCTGATGGCTCCGTTGATCGCTACAAGGCTCGCCTTGTTGCCAAAGGCTTCAATCAACAGGAAGGATTTGATTATGTAGAGACCTTCAGCCCGGTGGTTAAACCGGCCACCATTCGCACTATCTTGTCTCTAGCTGTGTCCTGTAACTGGTCTCTTCAACAACTTGATGTTCGGAATGCGTTCTTGAATGGCTACTTGGAAGAAACAGTTTACATGAAACAGCCTCCTGGCTTTCATGATTCCTCACGTCCTCAGGATGTCTGTCAGCTCCATAAGGCTCTTTATAGCCTTAAGCAGGCTCCCAGAGCTTGGTTCCAACGTCTCAGTACATTTCTCCTTGCTCAGGGATTTGCCCATAGTCAATCTGATGCATCGCTCTTCATTCATCGTTCCTCTTCCAGCACAATCTATGTTCTTGTGTATGTGGATGATATCATTGTCACCGGGTCTGACCTCCAACATATCCACAGGTTTCTTGATCAATTATGCTCCACCTTTGACAGTCGCCGATTGGGTGAGCTCAACTTTTTCCTTGGTATGGAAATTACACGGTTCACTGATCATTTATTCCTCTCTCAAACTAGATATGCAGTTGATTTATTGAAACGGTTTAATATGACTGATTGTAAACCATGTCCTACACCGTTACCGTCTGACACGCGACTATCTTGTTTGGATGGCGACCCCTTACCTGATCCCTCTACCTATCGCAGCATGGTGGGTGGCCTCCAATATCTCACTCTCTCGCGACCTGATATTTCCTTTGCTGTCAATCAAGTGTGTCAATTCATGCACAACCCTCGTTCTTCCCATCTTCAGGTTGTCAAACGCATTCTTCGGTATATTAAAGGTACAGTTGAGCAAGGCCTTGTGTTTCACCAGTCCGATGACTTCACTTTACGCAGCTTCTCTGATGCTGATTGGGCTGGCTCTGTTGATGATCGCCGATCTACCACTGGTGCTTGTATATTTTTCGGCCCTAATCTTCTCACATGGACTGCCAAGAAACAAT
>Ga0325405_1001246_pt1 | contig 25656 bp, 15 predicted proteins | sample PopdelMetagenome_21_FD_205663 | JGI IMG/M metagenome (GOLD analysis project Ga0325405, IMG submission 205663) | Populus deltoides microbial communities from Bellville, Georgia, United States - Xylem-Control-R2 | ecosystem: Host-associated > Plants > Phyllosphere > Stem > Wood/Secondary xylem...
AGTTTTAACATGTGAGAGTGATTCTTGCATTCTTCAGTTCTTGAACGAACTGAATCTGACTTATCGAAGATTAACTGGCTTCGTGGCGTCATTCTACTCAATCCAATAGTGTTGGTGCCTTGGGGCAAGTTTTCATTGTGTCACACTCCTATCAGACCTATTTCGGCTTTCCGGGATCAGATCTCAATCTTGATTGTGGGTTACGTGACCACGTGATCACGAGGTTCGCATCACTTTCCTCTTAGTTTTAGGCTAATCATCCCTCTTCATAAGCTATTAGATATAACACTTATTGATTAACCTATTTATCTTATTCTTTAATGCATAGTAGTTCTCAATATCATGTTCCTTACCTTTATAGAATATATAATAATTTTTATAGTTATAGGTGTGAGGATCCACCTTCACAAGAGAGGGATATCATATTAACTCTTTACCTGTAATGACAATTAAAACTTTTGTTGAGGTTGTGTTCAAGAACGTGGTGAAAGTTTGGAAAAAACAAGGAGACTATGAATCAATCAATTTAGATTCCTTTTGAGAGCTCGAGGAGTATTTAGAGACTAACCATTTTTTGAGGGCTCTTTCATGTGTTTTTTAAAGCAGGGTCAGAAAATTTTACCATACTTATTTCTTCTACCTAAATTTGTTTTTCCATGATTTGTTTCACCTTAAAAAGAGTCTTGTCATTCATCAAGGCTTTAATGTCAATTGATTCTAGAAGGGCCTCTATCTTTAATATCTTTTTATTGAATTTACTTAGATAGATAACTAGTGCACTAATTCTTTGCTTAAGTGATGGTGAAAAAACCTATAAATACATTTTCTTCCTATTAGAAATAATCTGTCTAAAAAAAGATGGATTTAGATTATTCTTATAGTTGATGCGGATTTCAGTTAGAACATATATCTCATGTTCTCTTTGGTTGTTGTTTTGTAAGGAAGGTGTGAGAGACAAAGACTTTATATTTACCACCAGTATAGCTTTTAAACTTTCTATTATTGATTACTTATGCAATATATTAATGTTTTTCATGGTAAATAATGATGATGTTGGCTTGGAGTGTTTGGTATGCTAGAAATGTCCTCTATTTTAGAACCATATATGTTATCAAACTATTAAGTGTAGTAGGGATTGCAAACACTGTCGTATGTATGCGGTGTCGTGATGATCATCCTCCAGATCAAGATTTTGGTGATATGGAAAAAATAAGGAATTCTTGTCCTTTTTATGGTTTAAAAGGTTTGGAGTCACCACTTAGTATTCTGGTTACCAGGAACCTTAACTGGTCTTTAAAGTCTGGATAAGAGAATTTGTTCTGCATATGGAGGACAATATCACCCATAGTAGACTATATTTAAGGTAAGTTGCATTATTTATTTGTTTGATTATTACTAAAGCATTGTTATGTTTTTTTTAATCGTTGGTTTGTCTATTGGTTAAAGTAGGTCCACTCTAGTATAATGGATCATGACTTTATGTGTCAAATTTAGCAATTTTAAAGCCAAAACATTTTTTTTTTGCACTTGTTTCTTTTAATATCAGAAATATATTTGACATATAAGTTCATAATCATTGATATTAAAAATGAAAAAAATAGTTTTTTTTATTGTTTTTGAAATTAGACCAAGTCCATATAGCTTTAATAAACTTGTTATTAGATTCATGATGCATGTAAAAATATAAAAAATATATTTTTTATTTTTTCAGTACGCTAAATCATGCAATTTTTTTCCTTTTTTTTTTATTGAAAATGCAAACATGATTTTTTTGGGAGAAACTTGGCTATATGCAATTTAAAACATAAATGTAATTTTTTTTAAAGAAGGATTTTTAGTTTTTATATGTTTTTAGAAACAAAAAACTAGTTTATTTAATACTGAAAAAGTGTCTATAACATAGCCACATGGACTGGGTTTCCTAGCTTGGCCCAAGGTCTAAAAACATAGCCCACGTTCAGAAAAGGAATGATGAAGATCAGATGATAAATTTCAGTTAAATATTCTCAAGAACGTGAAGAACACCATATGAACCTAAAAAGCCAATCAAAAGTCTTTACCATATTACACCAATTCAAAGGCACAAAAAAATAAAACATGGAAGATTAAAGCATAATGATTCATCAAAAAGGAAAAAAAGCCATAAATTGCATAAATCAACCCTAACAGTTTTAAACCTAAACTTAGATATTCAAAGGTATTAAGAATTAATTGATCCAAACCAAGCCTTAGATGGACAAATTAACTACAAAGACCTTTGTTTACTGTTTGAGACATATCTGAAGCTATAAATAGAATCTTATTGCGATTCAAGTTGGGTTGGAAACTATACATATCAAGCTTTTCAACCATGTATGGTAGGACCAATAATTCATTCAGAAAAGAGAGAACGACATATTTGAAGTCAGGACTGAAATCTGCCAAGAATATGTAGAAATTGGAGATTCGAGCTGCATGGGGGAATCTTAGTATAGAGAATTTGTTTTTATTATCATATTTTATTTATTTATTTATTTAATGTTGAATAATTATTTTTAATTTGGGTTTGTTTTGACCCATTAAACATTGTTTAGGGGTTTATTTCATTATTGTACTTATGTTAATTGATTAATAGTTTAGGCTCATTAGTTTGCAACAAAAAAAGGGATTCATTAGGGTTAGTTAAAGGAGAATATATTGTGTGTTTTTGAGATGCAAATTTTGGCAGTAAGTCGAAGAATAAACATGGGTTTTCTATTTGTTTGTTTGTGAAAAAACAACATTTCTTTGCAAAGACAAAGATCGTACACTAACTTATCAAATATTAATTGGCTTCGTGGCGTTATTCTCTTATTTAGGATTCTTAGATACAAGGTTATATTTGGGTCAAAGTATTTTTTTAAATACCTTTTGGTTTTTAGGTACATGGTTACCTCTGAGTCAAAGTTCTATCAAACCTGATTTTTGATTTTCCGGGTTATCCACTTTGTTGAGGGTTACTTGACCATGTGATCAAAGAGGTCCACATTAGCACATGAAAGAGGTCCACATTAGCACATGAAATCAAAAGAGATTCAATGACTAACCTGAACATCAACGCATGTTTGGTTGTCATTTAACTAAGCTATCTTCAGTACATTAATAGGCCTAAAACATCAATCATGCATCTAATACTACCTTGAATATACATTTCAGAACAATGCATATTACTTTAAAACATGATTTGATCTACCAAAACACATACAATTCTTTTAAGCTTAATAACTAAACACAATGGATGAACAATAAGCATTCAAGGATAAAAAATTAAAAATATATTAAAGAGGGGTGTGCTCATCGAGCTACACCTTCTCATCAAAGGTAAGTATACACCTTTTAACCTTAATGCTACCTTCTTTTATGGATATTTTTGCTCATTTTTTTATTATTTGCAGCTCATTTTTAAACCCCTCTTGATCTTTTATTCCCTTTTCCTTTATTTTGTTTCTCTATCTCTCACTTTTGCTCATTATTTTTCTAGGATTTATCTCTTGATTCTCTCTGGAATTTCTCTCAATATATTTTAGAATTTCTCTTTTTTTTTTCTCTTGTAGTTGTGGAGATACTCTTTTTATAGGATGAAACAAAACCAGAAGGTTATAAAACCATAGTGGTTTTCCAAAGGTAAGGTGGTTATGTAAGATTCTCTCTCTCTCTCTCTCTCTCTCTCTCTCTCTCTTCTCTATAACCTCCCCCTAAAAGTTGAAGTGTCTAGTTTTGTTTTGTCACTTTATTAACGAAATCCTAGCAAGAGAAAGCAACCTCAAAGTTAGCTTTTATATGAGTGATTCTCTTCTTCAGTCAAGGTTAACTGTGTAGGGTACTTTGACAAATTCATCTTGAAGATTAGGATATAAACATTCCATTAGAGGACCTAATACATGTAGAGGAGATGTAGATCAATGTTATCAAAAACGCGTTTTGACTCTTAAAATCGTATGATTTTACGAGTAAAAATAGATAAAACGTGTTAAATCGGGTTAAAAACTCGAAAACCAGTAAAATTGGGTCAAACTCGGTCAAACTCGCAAAAATCGGTCAAACTCGTTAAAATCGATAAAACCAAACCGATTTCACGAGTTTGCTAAAAAATTAAAAATCTGCTCACTGCTAACTCCATCTCCTGATTTCATTGCGCCCCGACACTCCACCCATCCCTTTCCCCTTTCCCTTTTCGACCTTTTCCCTTTTTCCAAATCTCAAATTCTCAAAATCTCAAGCCTTAGCCCTAACTAATTAACATCAGCATTCAACAGCGCAACCGCTAGTTTCACTCTCGACTCTCCACTCACCAGCAGTGCAAATATATAACCAGGTTTGCTTGTTGGATTCTCATCTTTTCTGTCATGTTTTATTATGCAGAAGAGGGGCATTTTTTTTTATGGTTGTACACAGTGCTGTTGTTGTTAATGGTCATATCATGTGTAAAACATCATGCTAGCTAAAACATCTCTGGCAAATGACAAATCAAGTCGTTTTACATGAAAGAAGGAGAAACAGAGATGTCTAATTAATCACTTTTCTCTTAATTTCAACATATATGAGGTTTTCAAGGGGTTTGGTTGCTGAAGAATTGAGAAGAAAAATAGGGATGGAATTGGTTTGCATTTAATTGTTACTTTTTGTTGTTTCGGAAACGTGAAAGGGGAAAAAAGAAAGAAGAAAACACCCCATTTTGATGAAGTTTTTATTAAGCTTATTGAAGAGAAGAGTTTCTTTTCTTTTCTTTTTTGCAGATAATTTTTTAATACTCTAGAATGTTTTCATTTAATGGCAGAGTGGCTTAATTGTGAAGGGAAATGTATACTAGTTGGACTCCTGACTTCTTCACCTGATTATTATTATTTGGAAAGTTCATAAGAGGTCCCGCATAAGGTTTTTGATGTAGGGGCTTCCTCTCCTTCTTGGGGTGGAGCAGCAAACGAAGGTCCATTGGTTTTATGAACTAAGATGCCATGATTTAGTGGATATAGAAATAAATTCACTCGCTACTAATAATCATCTAGGCTCTTGGGAGCAACATATATTTTGTTCCTACATTAGTTAGTATCAGAGCCAGCCAGGAGGTCTCATGCTTAATTCCTTTACATGGATGAATGATGTAAGGGCATCCTCTCTCTCTTGGAGTAGAAATTTGGGTGGTCCGTGCAAATGTATTAGGGACCCACACATAAAGGACCATTGGGTTTACAAATTGAGATGCTATGAACATGTGGATTTAGGAATAAATTTCCCTCACTATTAGTCTAGGTTTTTGGGAGCAACGAGCAGTCTGTTCTTGCACCAGTTTTGAATGGATTGTTAGCTTTCAAAACCCTTTCATCTCTGTTCCATGTTATCAACTAAAAGCATGGATTTGTTTTCTTATGTGGTATGTTAGTGGTTTCTAAGCTTGTTCTTAAATTTCATCTCTGTTCGAACATTGATTTCTTAAGAACATATAGAGGGATAAAAGGGAGGAGGAAAGTTGGGATTTTGTCATTGGTTTTTGTGTTTTCTCTGCATAAAGAGGAGACATTCATTAAGTTATTCATGATGGGTTGATCAGTTTCTTTCTTATGATGTATTATTGTTAGTATAGATGAGATTGCTCTTATTTGTTGCTTGCTATGATGTAGCTGGCAATACTAATTCAATACGTGGTAACATGATGAAACAACTGCTTCACCTTGATATCAATTCACAAATTGGAAGTTACATGTCTTTTGGTGCTATGCATATTGGAACAACAATACATAACATTGAGATGAACCCTTCGAGCTGCAGGTACTAGTGTAAAGATTCTGAAAAAAATTTTCTTATGATTTTACGATCCGAGTTTATTTTGCATTTTTCATGTCGTGTCAAAAATTCATTTTTGACAACCTTGATGTAGATACACCACTGAGAATAAACCATGCTTAACTTGGAGGTCTAGAACTTCATATTCATTAACTAAAAGATTGGTCCTTAGTTTGAAATTGTCAATGTAGGTGAGGTTGACTAGGGAAAAGATGCTATGTCAAGTTCGTCGAGCCAAATGAGGTATAAACATGATGAGAATGATCGATACTTGTAGAAAAAGTGTTTCTAAAAAAATTGGTGCACATTATAGTTCCTGAGGTGGTCAGAATACCATGTTTATTTGTCTAAAGGTGGCTTATCGATCAATCTTTTTGGCTGAAGAAGAAAAAAAAGTGACGAAACAACATGTCACTTATTCTCTTTATTAAAATTTGAATGATACATTGCCTATCTTAAACCCTAAAAATCAGTGATTTTAATTAGGTTTTAAGAATTTCCATTCAAGTCCCTGTACTTCTAATTTCAGCGCATACATCCTCGATTAACTCGAAAACTTTTCAATTCATGCAATTGCATCCCTAGAAATATTGATTGTAATCTTTTAATTCATGACCTTTTACAAATTAGTCCTTAGTTTCCAGATTATGCAATTTGGCCCTTATTTTTCCATTAATATTTCAATTCATCTCAACTTGACCACTCATGCAATTTTAGTCCTTAAATATACTTATCTTTTGCATCTTGGTCCTTAATTTTGATGTTTTTCAATTAAACCCTTAATCAGCATCTAAACTTTTTTTATTTTCAATTAAGCCCCCAATTTAGTCAATTGAACCCATTAAAAATGTAATTAAGTCGTTAAACTTAATTAATTCTTCTAATTTTATCCTAATTGACTTCAAAACTTAACTTTTCTTCAATTAAATCCTTAATTTAGTCAATTAAACCCATTAATTCCTTAAACTTAATTATTTCTTCTAATTTTGGCATAATTGACCTTTAATCTTAATTTTGCTTTTGATTAAACCTTTGATTAAGTCAATTAGGTTCATTAAAAGTTCAATTAAGTCCCTAAACTTAATTAATATGCAAGTCTAACCCAATTCTCATTATCTTTCTTCTATTTGGTCTCTAGATCTCATTGTTTCCTTTAATTAGGATTTCCATTGATGCAATTAAGTTCTTAACCCTAACCATTCAGTCTCTTTAGGTACTTTAACTTTTAATTTGCATAATTAAACCCATCTTTAGCCTATTTTCGTCAATAATACTCGAAGTTAATTGTTCATTTGGTGTTTTAACATTTTGCAGCTCTTCTATTTATAACTTGAAAGTCATTTTTAAGTTTTGAATTTCTTAATTTTCTTGAACATATATGGTCATAAGTTAGAGTAAGTAGTGAAGTTTCTAAAGCGGTTTTCTATAAAGTTCTTCATACCCATAACACTTTTGATAATACACCATGTCAAGCTTTAAGATTATTTTGACCAATTTATATAGGTTAGGGATGAAAGTTTATTGGTTGATTCTAATTGCTTATTGACCTTGTATAATAGGTATAAAATGAATTATTTTAAATCTTGTGCACATTCCTTCATATCCTCTCTAGTGAACATTATCTTTTGGTTGGTTTTGATTATTTATGAGAGTTTAAATCTATGAATGATTTGTTCTTTAATGAATTTGATCTCAATCTCTTGATTGATCAATCGATAAGGAATAACTTTAACTCACTTGGTGAAGTAACATGTGACAACCAAGATCTAATTATGCCTTCTTGAAGATGGTAGGTGTATTTTGTCAATGATGTCTATTGCCCAACTCTTAAAGGTCTATGGTCTGACCATTTCATTAAGTTTAGTTAGTGTTATATTGGGCTAAGCTATTGATATTTTGACACTTTTTTGCGTAACCAATGCAATCCTTGGTTATACTTGGCCAATTAAAGTCATGATTCATAATTAACCATCTTATCTTAATTTTAGATTGATGAGTTCTACAAAGTTCTTAAGAAACCTCATTCATGACCAATAATGCTTTTTTTTTTTATCCTTAACATTTGAGAAAAATCCAAGTTTTCCTCTTATATAATAAATATGCTAAGGGAATGCAATTGTTCACTTTCAATCTAAAATACCTCAAAACTTTCCATGAAAGGTCCTATAAATAGACTTTGATTTCTTTTCTCTTATCTTTATGTGATTTAGAACACTTGATTTATTGAGATATTTTGCTTATATTCGGTAGAAAATTTTAGCAACAGTTTTTTCTTCATTAATTTGGTCTTTTTTTTTTTTTTACCATAGAGTCCACACTTCTTTACTCATCATTGCATCTCTATTATATATCAACTATGGTTGATTGATCAATGGTCATCTCAGGTAAGATGCCACGATGGTCAATGATTATTTTATATACTGATCCATGTTAATTCAAATCATTAGCTTTTATATTGTTTCCTCTCATTGAAAAACCAAAACCAAATAAAAAAAATCTATTAATAAGGTATTTGACCATTGAAAATCTTTATATGGATTTAGAACATGGATATTACTCTAGCTGATTGAGAACCTAACTCCAAAAGTATTTTCAAATCTAAGTTTAAGGGCTCATATTTAGCTTGATTATTAGATCATGAAAAATGAAGACAAAATAATAAAGTCACCTTATGATATACTAGAAAAATTATTACCACCCTTAAACTAGCTTTACTCTTGGTTTTGGATCTATCAAACCATAAATATCATAGGACAAGTTCTGCAATAATGTTGTTCATATCTTATTTTAGTTCATGGTTGATATCGAGACATTAATAATTAGCTAAGAAATTAGCCAAAGCTTAGTCTTTAACTACTTTTTATGACATATAATGTAAATCAAATTCAAATAAAGTTAATGTTCATCTGTCAATTGAACTTCTTAAGAAAGGTATAACCAATATGTATTTTATTAAATATGTTTTATAAATTACATATATGTCAACTAGAAATATTTACCAACATAACTTAACACAAGTAAAATATAAGGATAAATAATGTTTTTTTTTACTGAAGTATGTCATTCTTCAACTTTTGTGAAGACACGACTGAGATAATGCACAACCTATTCATATCAAGTTTTATTCTCATATGCTAGCATGCTGCTAATCAACCATTATGTCGCTAAAATATATAGTATTGAAGGTTTCCTAGGCTTTGGTAGGGCCAATATTGGAGGTTTAGCTAGATAAATTTTTATTTCTTCAAATATAACTTGATGTTTTTCAGTTTATTGAAATGTATATGTGACATTTCCTTTTAAGAGTTCAATAAATGACCTTATTTTTTTCTGCAATGTTTGATATGGACCTCTTTTAAAAAATAATTTTTCTAATAATACTTTGTAATTCTTTTTTTTTTGTTTACGAAGGTCATGCTTTTCATGATGGCCCTTTTTTTTTTTTATCTATCTCTATGCCACACTGATGCACTAGAAATCCTAAGAAATTGCCTCTCTATACCCCCAAAGACACATTTTAGTAGATTCATCTTGCGATTATGCATTCACATTCGCTCAAATAATAAGAATGTAGCTCATCTAAGATTTAGAGTTTGATTTCAGCATAATATATGAATATAAACTTTCATGTTACAATTGATCTTGTCATGAAATATCAAATTTATAGCCTTTTGGTAAGTAATGCCATCATTCTTTAGACTAAATGACATCACCATTCACTTACATATTTCTATTAAGTCAAGACATTTAGAAGTACTCTTTTAAACATTGTTTTCTACAATAAAAATCTAATTATAGACTGAGTGACCAATTTTGAACCTGAGGATCTTGTTACCAACTACTAAATTGATTAACATATCGATCATTAGCATTGGATATTTATCATTCAAAATTGCAAGATTAAGGTTTATGAAATCTATACAAACTCTTAGTTTGCTATTCTTTTACAATACTAGTATGATGTTAGAAATATGTTTATCATGTGTTATTGACCTAAAGAAACCATTATCTAACAACCCTTTTATTTCCTACTTGACATGATCAATCATGTATCGATCACAAGATATGTTATAAACTTCTACCTTTCCATTATCCATATTTTATGGTGTTAGAGAAAGATTTGTTATATCAAGCATGGTTGATCTACCATTTTCACTGTATTATAATAAAAAACTTGTATTTTTATGCCAAACATTGTCATTGTTGGGCCTTTTCTAAGGACTCTAAATAGGTAAATAAGTAATTGTAAATTAATGTTTCAAACTCTTAGCTAACATCTTCTAGTTGTATAACATTTGACTTAATAAAATTAGCTATTAGTCACCCTATTCATACTATTTCTTCTAACTAAAAAAATAAATAGGACGAATTATATAGTCAATGTCCATAAACTAGACTAGACCAACATCATCACTATAAAGTCAAGCATCTACCATTCCTAAAGTCATTATAAAGGGCTTATTATTAATTTTGACAATTTTAATGGATCCAAAATATAGCTAAAACATTAAGACCTAAAATAGTAAGGATGACATTCATATATTGGTATGAATACAATCTCACTTATGTAAGATTTTATAGTATATCTTTACTTTGACCATAAAAAAAAATTGTACTAGAAGTCTTGGATCTTACTATTAAATTTACTTGTAGCACTCTTATTAGTATCTTTTATTCCTATAAAATTTGATATTACCACTTTATAAGGTAGCATATTAACTTTGTTACAATCAATCTTCTTGATTAATTCTAGAAGTATTATGTTGAGCGTTATACTATAATTGACCAATACCCTATGTATTGACATATTTTTTAAGCTATTTGTTATATAAAAAGGGTTTAATATATCTTCTCATAGCCATTGTTGGTTTAAGAGGTGCACACATGGTCCTTAATCAATCATATGTTATGACTGGTCAATTGCTCAAACATATATTAGTATGATAATTTTAATGGATCCAAAATGTAGCTAAAACATTAAGACCTAAAATAGTAAGGAAGACATTTATATATTTGTATGAATCCAATCTCACTTATGTAAGATTTTATCGTTTCTTTACTTTGACCATAAAGAAGTTGGACTATAAGTCCTCGATCTTACTATTATATTCACTTGTAGCACCCTTGTAGTATCTTTTACTCCTACAAAATTTGATATTACCAATTTATAAGTTAACAGCTTTGTCATGATCAGTCTTCTTGATTAATTCTAATTGCATTATGTTGAGTGTACACTATAATTGACTAATTCCCTATGTATTGGCATATTATTTAAACAATTTGTTATATAAAAAGGTTTAATATATCTTCTCATAGCTATTGTTAGTTTAATAGGTGCACATCTAGTCCCTAATCAATCACATGTTATGATTGGTCGATTGCTATAATTTCTAACCTTCTCATTTGTACTATTTTCACAATCATTATCAAGATAAGACAATTGAACATGTGTGGCTTCAAATGAATATGATAAAGAAAACACCATGTTCATTGATGCAATATCATCATGGTCACTCATTTCTTTCTAAGAAGGGATTTCTAAATAGTCAACTTGTTTCATCATATCATTATCATTTATTTGTCACATTAGAAATGCAAACTCGTTAACATCCTCATCCTTACACTCTAAACGTTTTTTAGAGAGGGTGTATATTCTTTCTTGTATTATTTCTTCATCCAATAAGGCATCTTCATCTTCCACTAACTTATTTTCTTCTTTTAGTGGTGTGTCTTTGTTTATATAGATATTAGACAAAGCTAGTTTAGGCTCTAAAATGGTAGTTTGGATAGTATTGTTATCCTTAAGTTTGTTACCTTTTTTAATTGTCACCATATTTGTAAAAAGTTAAAGTTTTTCCTTATTTGTGGGTGATTTTCTTGATTTTTTTAATGAGAATGTTCCTTTTTATTCCTTCTGAGTGATTAATATTGCTTTTTTTTTTTCCATTATTGCTTGGATGGCATAGCTGTAGGATATCACCACACTGATCGTTTTTTTCATCTTTGCTCTTTAATTGTTAGCCTTATACGTTGGATAGTTTTATCCTATTTTTATGTGTGATCGATATATGGCTGTACTGTGAAGTTAGCCATCACCTTTACTTTATCAAGTTATGATTTATAGAATTATTTAGATTTTTTTCAACATCTTTGTAGTAACCATGCTCACTTTTATAGAAATCTCTTTAGAATTCTGGCTTTTGAGTTGTTTAGGATTTAGAAAGTCCTTTTAAGTGGATGAAGATGTTGTCTATATTGGAATCAATCAATGCACAATATGGTTGGTCTTTTTTTTATATGTTGGATTAGGCTCATTCTTATCTTGCAATGTTAATGTTTGTGGTCGATCATTAACACCATTTGTTAGCATTTTGATAGGTGTTTATCATTGTTGATTTTTTTTAAAACTAAAAGACTAGTCTATTATGAAAGCCTATTCTCTTGGTAAGGTGTATGGTTTAGCATCGTTCTTCTTACTAGTGTGTTCAATCATTGCATTTTTCTTAATAGTGTTTTGGTTAATCAATCTTATTTTTATTTTTTTCTAGGTCTAGGAGATGTTGGTGATCCCTGCCAATTTGTCATCTTTACCACTAAGCTTTTATGACTTCTATTGTGGATGATGTTTATGCCATTTATTGCTAACAAACCTTTTAGGTCTAAATGTCTTAGTCTTTCATTGCATGACTATCTGTTTCACATAAAGGTTTTCCATGATCTTTTAGTGACAATTCTTTGGCCTTATTATGATTAATATACCTCTTCTTAGTAACAATATTAGTTACCAATTCCAACCTTTTTATGGTCAAACACGCATGATTTTCTATGTTTTTCCTTATTAAGAAGTCATTATGGTTTATGAGTATTTATTATTTTTGTTATCTTAGGGAATAGGTTATTATCTACCTTTATTTTATTATCTTAAAATGAATTCAACCATCTTCTAATGCCTTTTGGATCTAGTTTTTAAAAACAACATAACTGATAGTATCATGTTTCCATAAGTCATGTCATTTATAATATTTCTTCTTTTTTATTAGTTTAGAAGTAAAGATTGTGTGATTGCTTAGGAGTTTGATTTTTTTTATACTTGCATCAATTAATCAAATATCTCTTCTAATCTTTTGATGTTGAAAAAAATATATTTATTCTTAATAGTCATTTTAATCACTTTTACTTATTTACTATTAGGTTTGTTAGCTTCTTTTAATGTAGTGATATCAAATGATTTTCTTTATTTGAGTTATGCAACTGATATAAGTTATTTTTGAACTTCTTTAAACTTCTTCAACTGGGTATGTTCCTCTAAGTGGTTTTTTTTTCACTCGCTTCACCATAATCTTTTCAAATTAAGAAACATCATTTGTAAGAGTGTAGATGTTAAAAATACTTTTTTCTTACAAACCATTTCTGAAGGTTCCATTATATCCTTTTCAAAATTAAGTTAATGTACTCTTGCTTGCTCTGTTATGGTTATAATGCATTTTATTTTCAAAATCTTAAAATAAAAGGCATAGCTTTCTATAGACTCCATTAAATCTTGGATTATTATGACCAAGTCATTCGGTTTTATTTTAGTTCTATTCTATAGAAGTGCCCATGAAAATGAATCTCCATCTCTTTTCAAATATTGATGAAGTTAGGTGGTAATATAGAAAACTAATGAAAGATATTTTTAGTTATTGATGAACTAAATAGCTTTATTTTCATAAAAAAGATTAACAACACCATCACCATACTGATAAGTGAACTTGGTGATGTATTATCTTATTGACTATTATCATTTCTAGAAAATTATTTAAAATATGTTATCTTGATTCTCTATGAATTGGATACAACTTGTCAACTATTTAAGGTGTGGACTTATATACAGGCCTAACAATACTTCCAACTTCTAAACTACCAATCTTAAATGCCAGTCTAATTCAATCCTATAAATTTCCCTTACTTATTGGTCGATAACAAGTGTTTGAGGTATAGAAGGATTCTGATTGCCTTGTTGAAAGGTAGCCACTAAGGAATTAAATTGCCTATTTATAGTTTATGGTGGTGTAGATAATGTTGTTAAGCCACGTAATGGTTTGAGGTTGTTTATACACTTATAAGATATGCAGTACCTCATGCGCGATCATGCCTAATTTAGGTCGAGCTTACTACAGTGCTTGTTGTGTAGCCATGTGATATATAAGACGATTTTATATATTTTTAAACATTCCTATTAAAGTGCTTATTATTAAGGAATATCTTGAGACTTGCCTCCAAGTATTTGGACAAATGAAGTGCCCAACCAACTCTATTTTAGCTTGTTTTGGATTTGATTGAGTTAATCAGCCATAACTTGTATGGTCTTGTTGACGACTATAATATTATTGTGGTATATATCATATTGGTTTTATTTTTTATCTTCATTTGGATACCTTTGAATCCGTGTTAGACAGGTTTAAATTATGATAAAATGATGTTCCTTCAAAATGAACCACTACTAGTTGATTAGAGTTTGGTAAAACTAGCTGCAATCACTTAATCACACCATCAAGTCCCAAAAAGGGACAAACATGGAGTTATATTGGAGACACAAATACATCAACATATTTATTATAAATTGGTAGAGGTAATGACGTTGAAAAAAGTAAGAGCATGAGAGACTGTATGAGAGCAATATGGCTTTGTCAAAGTATATATATTTTTATTATAAATATACAATGAAGAGCTATTTATGGCACGTCTATTATAGGTTGTTTCATTGACACCTAGATTGGTGGATGGTTGTTTGAATCTTCATGGCCAAGAGAATTGCCTTTATCATTTGCACAGATCTATAGGTTATTAGTCATAATAATGATGTTTTGTATTTTAAGCATGATTAATAATTTGTTATAATTTTAACAATTTATCCCACTATGCATGCCAATTTGTTAATCTATTAGATACTATATTTGATTGATCATCTTATCAATAAATAATTGAAAGCTTGTAACAACCTCACTAATCAAATAAAATATAGAGTTCTAAACTTGACCTTAACAGTTTAAGAATTAAAAAAGGGTAATGTAAAAATCCAAACTAATGAAAAACATAAATCAAGTAAATAAAGTTGTAAAGAAAAGATATAAATTACGATAAGTAAAATAAATCAATAGATAGTAAAAAGCTATGAAGAAATTGTGTACATTGAGCTGGTTATCATTTCCAGTATTTAGAAGGCCAATTTTTAATGTTATAAAGATAGGATTTCATATAAATATAAAATTCTAATCTTATATAAATTGTTTATGATAGATAAAGACTATACAATATTAATCATAATACAATTTGTACTGCTTTATTTGTATGTATCCTTCATGGAAATCGTACATGTTCTTGTTATACTATAATATCCACTAATTAACCTGTTAAAAACTCCTTTTTATGTATAAAACTTAATCATTGACCACCATTATGAATCATGATCTTCTAAAAGATAGTCAATTTCACCTTTCTTTACTGATAGATAATAAATTTCAGCTTTCTTCGTTGATTTGCTTGACAAATAATAATGAACAATTAATATTCATAATCATACGATACATGAATGAATTATTTTTGGTATAAATATAAGTGAATAATTACAAACTATTAAATAGATTTATTGATGTATCATAAAAAAAAATCTAATTTCTTCATAACTTAGCTAATTACAATAGCCGGGGGATGATAAGTATAATCTAAAAAAAAAAGTTTCATGTTATCTTATAAAAGAATAAAGTATTGTTTAAATTGTAAAAAAATTACATTTATTACAATGTAAGCATAATTTTATTATTTATGAAGTTTGAATTCACTATAATTTTAGCAACTTCAAGTAACCATGAAAAGTATCCAATGAGCAGGATTGTTATAGGAAAAAAAAGATTTGTTTAGAATTTGGATAAAATCTAAAAAAAATTATTAGTAATTATGATTATGTTATTTTTTCTGGTATGTAAATCAAAATCATATCTATTTCAAAATACAAGTATACACACGATAAGTATTTTGTAATTATAATTTTTCCATCAAAGTTATATTATGAATATATAAATTTAAAAATATTTTAATTATTTTCTAAATTTATTTGGTTATTGTTATAAGATATGTGTTTGCATGATGTTAACTAGATTTATTAATATTATTGATTTTAAGAAATTTAAAAATCTGTATTTAATGAAGTTTTTTTTTAAAAAGAGTAATGAATATTTGAAATCTAATGATTTTAATATGGTTATTCAAAATTAAAACATGATGAGTAATGGATAAGCTATGATTATTATTATTATTATTTTATTTGGATATAGTTATGGTTATAGCATTTTCTGAATTTGTGAATACCCTGCCATCGGTGGCTAGAATGCTTTGGTATCAAAGCATCTAGTTCCAATTGCAAATTACAAAAAAGGACTGCACTGACAACCTGGTTTGGATTTATCAATCAAAATGGGTTAAGAATTTAAGCCCAAGCCACCTGAATTGAAACGGCGTCGTTTGGTCGAGCTGTTGGCGGTTTTTGAAAGGATAAGAAAGGAAACAAATGTTCAGTGAAAATTAGACGCGTCTGAACTCTGTATCCCTTTTGCTTTCTTGACCCACTTTTCTGTGGGTGGGTTTCTTCTAGTCTTCGTTAGTGAATTGGACTAGGGTTAGGGTTAGGGTTTGCTTTGCATCACATACATCATGGCAACCGCATCAGGTATGTGTTTTATTTTAGTTAAATCTCTTTCGAATGGGATGCTGTTTTCTTAACATTAGATTTGGGATAAATGAGATTTTGTTATCTTATTTTAAGACGATTCTGGTCGATCGATCGATGAATATTTATAATTTTAGCTATTAATAATATTTCTATTTTTATGTTAATTGATGTTGGATTTTAAAAAAATAAAATGAAAATGGCTGAATTCAAATTCAAGTCTCTTTTGGGTGGGTCTTGTCTTGCAGTTGCATTTAAGTCTAGAGAGGACCATAGGAAGCAGATTGAATTGGAAGAAGCGCGTAAAGCTGGGCTTGCCCCTGCTGAGGTTGATGAAGATGGAAAGGAGATTAATCCTCATATTCCTCAGTATATGTCATCTGCACCTTGGTATCTTAATGCCGAGAAACCTGTAAGTTGCTTGCAACTTGTTTTTTCTTTTTTCTTTTCTTCTTATGCTTCTACTTGTGTGAAGGCTGAATTTTGATTTTGATAATCTTTTTGTTGCCAATTAGAGCTTGAAACATCAAAGGAAGTGGAAATCAGATCCTAATTATACAAAATCATGGTATGACAGAGGTGCCAAAGTTTTCCAGGCCGAAAAATATAGAAAGGGTGCATGCATCAAGTAAGTGATCTCTTTGTCTCTCTGTGGGTGTTTGTGTTTGGTCGTGGTGCTTGTGCATGCGGTGACATGTGTGCTTGCATGTCATTTAAGTTCACACAAGTTAGGAGATGATGATTTATCCTCTTACACATGCTAACAGCTGTGGAGCAATGACACATGATGCAAAGTCATGTGTTGAAAGGCCCAGGAAAGTTGGTGCAAAGTGGACTAACACACATATAGCCCCTGATGAAAAAATAGAGACGATTGAGCTTGATTATGATGGCAAGCGAGACCGGTGGAATGGTTATGACCCATCAAGCTATGCTCATGTTGTTGAAAGATATGAAGCTCGAGATGCAGCTCGAAGGAAGCACATGAAGGAACAACAACTTAAGAAATTGGAGGAGAAAAATGGAAATCAAAATGTTGAGGATGGTGTTAGCGATGTGGACAATGATGAGGATGATTTAAGGGTAGATGAAGCCAAGGTTGATGAGAGCAAACAAATGGACTTTGCAAAGGTTGAGAAGCGTGTGCGAACAACAGGTGGTGGGAGCACAGGAACAGTTAGGAATTTGCGTATTCGCGAGGACACAGCAAAATATCTTTTAAATCTTGATGTTGACTCTGCCCACTATGACCCCAAAACCCGCTCTATGCGTGAGGATCCTCTTCCAGATGCGGATCCAAATGAAAAATTCTATGGGGTAAGTGCCCTTGAGAGTAGAAAATTTGAAAATAGCTCTGCAACTTCATTGATATGCCTTGGTGACATTTTTAATAAACATTTCTTTTAAAAATGTTACAGGGAGATAACCGATATAGAAATAGTGGTCAAGCATTGGAGTTCAAGCATCTCAACATCCATGCTTGGGAGGCATTTGACAAGGGACAAGATATTCACATGCAAGCAGCTCCATCACAAGCTGAGTTGCTATATAAAAATCATAAGGTCATAAAAGATAAGTTGAAGACCCGAACAAAGGACACTATTATGGAGAAGTATGGCAATGCGGCAAGTGAAGAGGAAATTCCAAGAGAGCTTCTATTGGGCCAGAGTGAAAGACAAGTTGAATATGATCGTGCTGGGCGGATTATCAAGGGACAGGTAAGAATTGAAGCAGAATTTATTTATTCTATTGTTACAGGTAAGTGATCTATTGGTTTAGTATTTCCATAGAGAAGCTGTGATAAACCTGTGTTTTCATGTCGGACCTGAAAAGTGCTGCACTGTTAGCACTAAGATTCTCATAAACTTTAGATGGTATAGAGAGAGGTAGAGAAATCACTAGGAGGACAGCAGAAACCAGTGATCATACGAGAAAAAAAAAGACAATATGGTCATTGTATGTGTTTGTTGAGACGTGCAGCTGTAATTGCTGCTTGCAGTAGAATAATTTTTCTTTTAATATCACCAATATAATACTTATGAACAAAAAGAGGCCATCTTCAGCATAATTTGAAGTTCTGCCTAACACTACAAATGCCTCAAGTGGGATTTTCAAAAGGCTTGTGCATCCTCAATCAAGTTACCAAGGCCAATTTTTTAAGAAGATAATACATTATACTACTTGACAAGCTCAAGTCCAAGATCCATACCCTTGCCTACATACCCTATACCAGAGTACAAACAAAATAGCTGTTAATTCTTATTCTATCTACAAAGCTGGTGAGACACTCTAGTAGAAATGGGCCTTGACGCATGGATGTTCTATATTTTTTTTTCATGTGCACAAAAAAATTGATGCAGGGAGGGATTAAATAGAAGAAAGATTGAAACTAATGCAGAAAGAAGTCCAACAGGAGAGGGGATAAACAAATAAGAAATAGAGAAGAGAGCAAAAGACAAATATCACTGTTCAATTCAATTATATATGTCCGAGTCAAACATAGAAAGGTGCTCTTAAAAAGGCACAGCAACTATAATAATGGTAGTTTTCTTCTGTATAACTGTCCTCAATCAATAGTGTTGTAATTGCTCTGTCCAATGCTATTTACAGGAGACTGTGCTTCCTAGAAGCAAGTATGAAGAAGATGTTTTCATTAATAATCACACAACCGTGTGGGGATCATGGTGGAAGGATCATCAATGGGGCTACAAGTGCTGCAAGCAGATGATTCGGAACAGTTATTGCACGGGTGCTGCTGGAATAAAGGCTGCTGAGGCTGCAACTGATCTTATGAAGACTAATATTGATCGTAAAGAGGCAACTGAAGGTTAGTCCTCAGTTCTATATATTGCAGTTACCTGGCCTGGACCTTGACCCAGCCAAGTTACTAGGTCATTGGTTACTGGTTCGACCTCTAGATTAACAGTTAAACTGTGGGCTCAATATAATAATAAAAAATATACAGTTCATTAAGTAATATTTAATAGTACATGTATGTCATGCAATGAAACAATTTTTCTAATGCTAAAATTAACACAAAGTATTGCATTTTTTTTTTAAATCTCAAAAGATATGTCTTCTATTGTTAGTGTTTTCTTTATCATGTGATTCAGTTCACTGTAAAAGCTTGCTTCTCTTAATCTTAGATTTGACTTGTTATCTGGAATCTTGGATTGGGTGCCAACATATTGGATCATAAGCTAAAAGCAGTTATGGTTAGATTTCTAGTGCTCTAATTCTGCGTTGCCCATATGAAACAGAGGCACCTGCACCAGTGGAGGAGAGAAGGCTTGCTACCTGGGGAACCGAGGTTCCAGAAGATTTGGTTTTGGATGAAAAGTTACTTGCTGAAGCGCTTAGAAAGGTGAATACCCTTTTAAATCAATTGGGAAATTATTAGGTACTTCCGGTGTGTTGTACCTCTACACATAAAACTGGGACTCACCATATAGCAACCCCACTTTGGGAGTACTCTATAATCTCTCTGATCATTCTGATTTTCTTCATTATTTCTTTGATCGGTTCTTTGGTGAAGTGGGTGGGCGGTTGAAGTTATGCTATAAACTTTGCTCTCGAGGTATGCTTTGATTGTGAAAGCTTATTTCATATGTTTTGCTTGTACAGGAAGATCAAAGAAAGAGAGAGGAGAAGGATGAGAGGAAGCGGAAATACAATGTCAGGTGGAATGATGAGGTAACATTTTGCTTTCCCTATTGTATGGCCCTCGTGAGTGTGGTTTGAATGTTAGGTTATGTGTTGTGCTGTTATAGGATTTTAATGGTAAATGTTCTAATAATCACAGGTTACTACTGAGGATATGGAGGCATATAGGATGAAGAAAGTACATCATGATGACCCAATGAAGGATTTCCTCCATTAAGCTTGCTGTATTACTGGGTTTGGGGATGATGTATGTAGTTGTAGCATGCTTTTTTGTTTAAGAAAAAAAAAACTTTGATCCGAATAGTATGCTTTTGTACTTAATAAATAAACGCCGATGAATAATATAAGATCTGATTGGTCAAACTACGCAGCTAGTTCATATCAAATGGGGGTTATTGTGATGAATCGTATAACCGCAACGATATTGATTTTTCAGGAAAAAAAGGTAGGGTTAAAAAATCACGTACTCTTTACGAACTACTTATGAATTTTAGATTAACTTACAAATCAGCTTGAGCAAGAAAGGTATGTGTATTGATGGTCACTCATCATACGTGAGTTCTTAGAACGAAAAATAGATGCCTCCAAGGCTTGTACTCGACTCTTAGGTGGTGTTTGATTAATGGAATGTAATTTTTCTTTGGCATTCACTCTTTTAGGGAAGTGGATATCGTGAAATACTCTTAGCCTTTAAAATTTTCCTAATTCTCTTACATCACCATCGTGAGAACATTGTTATGTTCTTTAGTTCTCTAATCGATAACGATGGATTTTATTAGAGGAATCAAAGGATGGATTTTCTATATTGATGTACCAACAAAAAAAAAAAAAAGAAGTCTAGCTCACCTTAGCTAGGCTCGGGTGAGTAGCTCTCCAGCTCGCCCTAAGCTAAGCCTGAACGAGCTGCTCTCTAGCTTGCCCTGGGTGTTAGCACCAACTCACCCTTCACTTGAGCGAACAACTGTCTACACCCAGGTCGTCTTGCCTGTGTCTAGCTTGGGTTAGGCAAACAAGCCTAGTCATCTTGGCTCCACAAACAACCTTTTTTTTGTATAGCACATGAATTTTTTGCTAGACAAACACCATTTTTTATTGTCAATAACTACATTTCTGTTACATCTACAATCCATATAAATACCAATAAGAATAAATATACTTCAACCCTGAGGGGTAGCTCAAGTGGTCAGGTTTTGAGTTTGCTTCCCAATGGTCACGAGTTCGAATTCTCTCCGGGTCACTGAAGGCTTACATGATCGTTAACTTCAGGGCCCGTGGGATTAGTCGAGGTGCACACAAGCTGGCCCGGACATCCACATTAATAATAAAAATGAATAAATGTACTTCATCATAAGGACGTGACACACCAACTTCTCCTCTAATCACGTTCCAGACACAGAACCCGTGGCATGACATCACACCAACCAATAAGCCATTTCGTTGTCTAATTACACAATTCCTCCCCCATGAAGAAAAGTCCAAGCTAGGTGTATAAATACACCTATTCACACAAGCATATAGGTACCAATTTTGGAGATATAGACTCTCCATGAAAAAGAGTCACAAACTCTTAGTCCACATAAATTCTCAACCTATAACCAACCTATACTGAGATGCCCACACCATGTACTTTTTTTTTTCTAGACATAATCTTCTCCTCCACATTCAAGTACTAACTTAAGCATCAAAAAGTAGACTCTTCATGACAAAGAGTTACAAACTCTTGATCCATATAAATTCTCAACCTACAACCAACTATACTGAGATACCCACACAATGTACTTTTTTTTTCTATACATGATCTTCTCCTCCATATTTAAGTACTAACTTAAGCATCAAAGAGTCTTTCTTTCCATGAGGGATTTACTTTTTCAAAAACTCATACAAAAACTCGCACAAGCTCACCCCCTAGTTCATTCGTCTTGGCACAATTTCGTAGTAGACTGTGGAAAGTCTAATTGTTATGTGAAGTTTTTTCATTACTTCATCAATGGTGTCGTCTGTGGGAACTAAACAAAAAGCCAATTCATTCTTGATGTGCATTTTTGGGATTATAATCCATCTCGTAAAGTTGAACCTAATATGCAAGAAGATTCAGATGGTCTAATAACAAGAGCGAGAGCAAAACAACTACAAAGGGTCTTGACGAGTTAAATTGGAATGATTGAAGCTGCATCGGAGTTAAAAGCCAACAATTTGTTTGGAATTGGTTCAAAGGTGCTTATTTGCCTACAATTAGAACTTGGACATGGGAAAGCCCTTAATGGCTCTTTTGATGTTGGTCTACATGAATTTGGATTGGTAATGCAAATAAGTGAAGGAGTTGATGTTGTTTACTGTCAAAATAGTAGATGAATTTGAAGTTATCCATTGCATGTGAAAACAAGATTAATTTAAGTGGATTTAAAGTTCAAAACGTGATCATTCTAGGCTGTCCAACCATGATTGCATTGGACTTTTGTATAAGAAGTTAAAGCCGTTTTAAATTGTGTTAGTTTGTGTTTCAAAAAGGGCAACATGTGCTAGTTAAATTTGTTTAGCTTACTTTGTCAAAGTCTGTTTTTTGAGCTTGATTTCTATCATGTTGAATTTTCTTAAATTTGGAGGGATGTTCCAATTATAAATATGATGTCAGAATATGTAATAAACACTTTTGGCCAAGATTTTGAAACTTAATTCTGAGAATTAAGAATTGTTCTTCCAAATTGATTTTGTAAAGAACCATACCTGACTTATCACTCTTCGATCTTAAAGAGTGTGGTGTCGAAATCCTAGATTGAACTTTGTGGCGTCCAGATCGACTTATCAAAGTATCATTCTAGTCTATCATCCACCTTATTTACCTTAAATCAATATAATCCAGCCTAAACACCAAAAGAAAGACAATACAACCAGACCCATCCTTCATCCATTTTCATCAAAATTCATTGTTGATGATTTTTTATTCATTTACGGCACATCATATGGTATCAAAGCATCAATTGTGATCTGTAGGAGCCAAATACACAAGAAATTGAGGTTGATAAACTTAACCATGGCAGGAGATAAAGATGAGTTACCAAGAGGGTTAAGCATAGGTTATAGGCTTACAACAATCTCATGTTGAGATTCGGGACGAAATGACTGGAATTCGTGAGCAATTGAACACCCTTATACAAATGATGCAAAGAACTAATTTGCAACCCCAACAAGGGTCTGACTTAGGGTGCCATGAAATGCTATTAGACAAGCTGACGAAGAGCCAAATGGGGACAATGAAGCTGACGTTAGGGACAGACCAAGAAGACAGAATAATAATCTTCCCAGTGGTATCAAACTTAAGATTCAACCATTTAGAGGAAGTAGTTCACTCGAGGAATACCTGGAGTGGATTTAGATGGTTGAAAAGGCGTTTGAATGGTATGAATATTATAAAGAAAGGAAGTGCAAGGTGGCAACACTTGAGTTTATGGTTTACGCTCTTTTATGGTAGGAAAACTTAAAGATTCAGAGGAGAAGGGATGAAGAAGAGGAGATTACAACGTGGATAACTATGAAAAAGAGTGATGAAGAAAAGATTTGTTCCTGATTACTATAAACAAGAGCTATACATTAGACTTCAGACTTTGCGACAAGGTTCTTTGAGTGTGGAAGAGTATGTGAAAGAGTTTGAACTGCTGATGATTCGATGTGAATTGATGGAACCCCAAGAGCAAACAAAAGTTAGATTTCTTGGAGGGTTGAGGAAGGATATAACTAATGTTGTTGAGTTACAGTCGTACATCTTCCTTGAGGATGTTATAAAGCTCGCAACTCGAGTAGAGAGGTAATAGAAATGAGGAGGTGCCCGAACTAGTGTAACTACGTCGAGCACGACAAGGGCTATTTCTACGTCTACACGAAAATGGAACACACCCAAACAGGATGAGAAAGTGGAGTTTAGCAAGGGGAATACTAGTTCAGATTCTTTGAAGGAAAAAAAAAGGTGACTGAACCTCATCTTAGAAGGTCTCGGGACATCAAGTGCTTCATGTGCTTAGGAGATGGGGACATTGCTTCGGAATGTCCAAATAAGAGGGTGATGGTTTTGCATGGGGATCATGGAGAGTTGATTAGTGGAGACGAGGTCGAAACTTAAGATGAAGATGAGATACAAGTGGTTGAACAAGAAGAGGATTTTGAGCCAGTTAAAGGAGATTTGTTGGTTGTGCAACGGGTTTTGAATGCACAAGTTGACGTTAGTGATGAGTAACGCAAGAACATCTTTCATATTCGATGTCAAATTCGAGATAAAGTGTGTGGGATGATCATTGATAATGAAAGTTGCACTAACGTTGCGTCAACTACTTTGGTGGAGAAATTGGGTTTAACTACCGTTCCGCATCCCAAACTATATAGTTTGCAATGGCTGAATGAGAATGGGGAGATTCAGGTGACAAAACAAGTTTGTGTACCTATCATGATGAGGTTTTGTGTGATGTTGTGCCAATGTCAGTTAGCCACGGGTTATTGGGGCGTCCATGACAGTTTGATAAGGATGTGACCTATAATGGACGAAAGAACACTTAATCTTTTATTCTGAATGGAAAGAAGGTGAATTTTTTATTGTTGAGTTCTCAACAGGTTAGAGAAGATCAGTTATGAAGCTAGCAAAAGGAGGTGGAATCACATAAAGGGTTGTTATTAGCCAAAAAAAGGAGACATCAAACATGCGTTAGCATCGGTGAGGGCTGTTTTCATGGTTTGGGCAAAGTCATTGCTACAAGTAGAGGGTTTGGACTTACTGAGACAGATTATGGAATTACTTGAAGAATTTAAAGATGTGTTTCCGAACGAACTACCTAAAGGGTTACCACCTATTCGTGGAATTGAGCATCAAATTGATTTGGTGCTAGGAGCTTCATTTCCAAATAGACCAGCATACAGATGTAATCCAGAGGAAGCAAAGAAGATTCAAAGGCAGGTTGGTGAACTTTTAGAGAAGAGCTATGTGCGAGAGTCACTTAGTCCATGTTCCGTACCTACTTTGCTTGTACAAAAGAAAGATGGTATTATGAGGATATATATGAAAAATTGCGCTATCAATAAAATAACAGTTAAGTATCGATTTCTTATACGTAGACTAGATGATTTGCTTGATGAGTTGCATGGTGCTATGTTGTTTTCTTAAGTTGATTTGATGAGTGGTTATCACCAAATTAGAATAAAAGAGGGTGATGAATGGAAAACAACATTTAAAACTAAATTGGGGCTATATGAATGGATGGTAATGCCATTTGGGTTATCTAATACACCTAGTACATTTATGAGCTTATGAATCATATTTTAAGGAAGTATATTGAGCTCTTTGTTGTAGTGTATTTTGACGATATCCTAGTGTATAACGAGATCTTTAATGATCATGTGAAGCATTTTAGGGTTGTGTTTGAAACTTTGCGAGATTCTAAGTTGTATGGGAAACTCACAAAGTGTTACTTCTGTAATGAAAGTGTTGTGTTTCTTGGATATATTAT
>Ga0325405_1001250_pt1 | contig 25622 bp, 17 predicted proteins | sample PopdelMetagenome_21_FD_205663 | JGI IMG/M metagenome (GOLD analysis project Ga0325405, IMG submission 205663) | Populus deltoides microbial communities from Bellville, Georgia, United States - Xylem-Control-R2 | ecosystem: Host-associated > Plants > Phyllosphere > Stem > Wood/Secondary xylem...
TTTTTTTTATGGTGATTGCATTTGATGAAACTTTGCATCGTGTCCAATAATCTGTTACACCAGGAAATGCCACTCGTGTCTGATTCATTATTCTATTGCAGAAAACTTGAGAAAAGTTCAAGATTAGTTTGAATTGCGTAGATATCAGACAAACGGATATGATGAGAAGTTCCTTGTAAATAACCTACCACTTGCTAGAACATCCAGATTACGATCATGAGCTTTCATAATGACATCAATTGATGATTATGTCATAGTTAAATTGTGTAGAATTTGTCCTCAAGTAACAGGACAAGGTTACTCAATATTCACAAGAACCACCATGAACTTCTAAACAAGCAGCTTATCACTCGGGAAACGTTTCTCTATTTAGTCTGCATGAGAATGTTGATGCTTGAGATTTTTATAATCGAACGTATTATTTGGAAGCGAGATGAAACGAAAAGGAAGCAGAAATTGCTTCAGTTGCAAAGAGGGAAAAATCTGGCACAACCAAGCTGGCAGAGGAACAATTTTGATTGCCAATAGATCAACATGAGGACTCTCTGAGCAAACCATAGAGTAAACTTGCACAAACATCTCAACAAAAATCAGACCTATTCTCAATCACTACTTACAAACAGCATATGCTAATTGACCAGACAGGAAGTTCCCAAAGGGTATCCAACAAAACAACTTTGGTTCCTGGGCATAACATACAGCACGGGCTATTGTTTTTGCACATTTTTTTCCCCTAACAATTTGCACTGCAAATTGAGTTACGTGACATTTCAACAAGAAAAAAAAGGCTTCTTTCTGAAGATAAACCGGCAACGTGATAGATATTCAAATCATTGCTAGAACCGAGCCTTGGTCAATCTCCTAATTGAAACAAGAAGAGATCCCTGAATGCCCTTTTCTCATACTAGAACTTTCCGGCTTTTGGAAGCTGTTTGAACATAGAGAAGAAAAGGAGATTAGAGTGTTTCAACGGGGAAGATCTATTTCTAATATACTATGCACGTACCTTCTTAAGGGTTAACTTTGGAGCGCTTGCTGGTAGAACTGGTTTTAATATCTCAAAGGAACATACTAACGATTCGTCAACGCTCAACAAAGCACCTGCATTGTCAAACTCCCCACCATAGTTTGGAGCTGAAAATATTGTTACCAATTTTCGTTTGGCAAAGAACTCATATCCATCCTCCACCACCTAAAACATAGCAAAAAACTTTCATCTGTTATCATTGCTGGAGTTGTTCTGGGTCAAAATTAAAAAATAAAATAAAATGCTGAGGGCTACAAACTACATGGAAGTATCAGTCATATCTTTATATATTTTGGTAAGGTAACTGATTATCATGATAGTTTTGCATATTTTCTCACTCTTCATTGTAAAGCAATCTTGTATTAGATTTAAAGACACGTAAGGTTTGGTAAATTAAAGGGCTTCATCAATAGAGAACAAAATCATACCTTTCACAGTAAGGCAACATTAATGACAATCACTATTCTTTGCATCAAAGTATTTCTAGATGAAATAGTCCAAGTAACGCAAAAGCTTTTGGCAACACATATTTAGAAACAGGCATCTCCTAAATCATGATCCAACATACTCCAGTTACAAGGTTTTATTTGGTTATATGCAAGGGGAAAAGAACAAGGAAGCTGGGAAAAGATGCCTCTTCAACTTCGCAGTTTTTGTGGGTATTAAGCTTGCTTAAAAAGAAATTGTCTCACCTGATGACCTCGGCAAATGAGATCCAGGTCATTTTTATCCAAAAACTCAGCAACTTTATCAGGTCCAAAGGTACATGAAACACCTCGATCACTATCTGACCAACCCTCAACCCTAGCATCAGGATCAGACCAAAGTAGATCACATAGGAGACCGTTATCTGGGATTTCGGTAGGTCTTTGAATTTCCTTTATTTGGCCCAAATGTTCCAACTCTGGAGAGAGGCCTCCGTGCATGCAGAGTATCTTTTCATCAATCAGTGCAGAAACGGGCAAACAATTAAAGCAGTCGGTAAATATTTTCCATAGCCGGACATTGAATCTCCGTTTACACTCGTCATAAAACCCATATATCCTATTGATCTTCGCATCCTCATGGTTACCCCTCAAGAGATAAATTTTGTCGGGATGTCTGATTTTGTAGGCCAGAAGCAGACATATGGTCTCCAAACTTTGCCTCCCTCTATCGACATAATCCCCAAGGAAGAGATAGTTTGCAGAAGGAGGGTAGCCACCATATTCAAACAGCCTCAGGAGGTCTTGATATTGCCCATGTATGTCACCTGTAAGAAGACAGCAAAAATTAGATATGCAGGGGCCCAAAGTGGAGTTAAGAAGACAAATGATGACTAAAGTGCTTTGCCACATTGTGGAGTTAAGAAGATAAATGATGACGACAGTACTCCACTGCAAATGAGCAGTAAAAAAGAAGTTAGAAGCAAACAACCAAAATATTCAACAACTGAATGGTTGCCATGTGTTTCACATAGTTTATGGGCCATAACTGAAGAACTTGGTAACTTCTTCCACCAGCACATATCCTTTCAAATTTACGAGGCAGTTCCAAGCTAACTATGATTCTAAGGCTCTCTGTTTAATTTTTGGACTTGTGTAAGCACATGCCAATCCGACCTAATCGGAGTTCAAAAACCACTCACAATGTTCAAATTTCTATCCTTTTGATAATTTGGTAGCTGCAGAGAATGGATTTGAACTTCAGATTCTCCACTCTAAAGGAAGTGTAGCTACCAATCGGGCAATGCTCTACCAAGGTTTTGACGGTAATCAATGAGTGGACAAGGATGAGCTTTTGCCCCATCCTCTCCCGGAAGAAACACATGACTAGTAACAAGATAGATGTCCTCCTCCCATCATAAACTAATAATTATAATCCTTGCTTCCATTCTGTCCAATCGAAAAGATCAATCCTACCATTCCTTCCAATTGAATAAAAACACCAATCCCTTCACCTCGAACATTACAATTCCTTCAACAATCAAACTAAAATTATGAAAAATTTGATTAATCGTGCCGTGCCATAACCAATCATCAAATGATCCATGTCTACAGATAACCAAAAAAAATGTCTCTTTTACTGGAATCATTCAACAGTCTTCTTTAAAAAACTCACGATCATCTCACATTAAAAGCATAAACACACACATCAGATATGATGATAATCAACCCATTCATTATCAAGAGAGGAAAAGAGAGAGAGAGAGAGTGCTAACCACATATTCGAATGGGAGCTTTAATCTCAAGGAGAGTAGGCTGAGAAAGGAAGATTTGGCGAGCATTAACACATAATTGACGGATCTCTCCTTCAGATAACTGCACTTGCTTTCCTCCTTTTCCTTCTAATAACCTCCTTATTATATCATCCAACACTGCCTTATCCATCATCCCTTCCATCGTCATCATCATCATCTTCTTCTTCCTTTCTTCTTGACCTCCAAAACAAATCAATACCCAATTCTTTAAATTTCTTACAAAGAATCAAGATTTAAGTCCTTGAACAAGAAAACAAAGGACCCCCAGATGGATTTTGGCGTTGAAACAGCGAAATAAAGGATCAGATGAAGAATTTACACACAGAGAGAAAAAGGGTTGGTGTATTTTGATCAACAGAAATAGAAGCAAATAAATTAAAGAAAGAGACGGTAGGGGGGGGGGATAATAGATCAAGATAGAAGCAAATAGTAATGGATATGGGTTGTCATTTTCTTGATAAATCTTTTCTCCCACACTCTAAACAAGCTATTTTTTCAATGGCAACTGCCCAACAAGATTCAAATAAGGCAAGGGAGGTTGAAACCTTCAAACTTCAAAGGTAAGGCTGAGAGAGAGAGAGAGAGAGACTTGTTAGAGGACAGTAACAAAAACCGCGTATTTTGAAAAGTCAGTTAATACGTGTACTGCAGCTCTTTCTTTCTTGATTGATTGCCATTACCTCCCTCTTCGGCTCTACCTGTCTGTCTTGTCTCTCTCACAGGTCACAGGTCTCACACATACATACATACATCATCGATGTTTTGATGATACATTTGTTCTGTTCGTGTCCTTGTGTGTTTTCATGATGTGGTGTGCTCGGTTACCAACCCGCCCACTACGCCCGACTCACGAGAATACAAGTTAATTATTTTAAAATAATAATAATAATAAAATAAAATAAAACCATTTTTATTGAATTTGATGGTTATTGAAATTAGATTAATTCTAAATTGATTTTTATAATATCTAGACTGTTTTTTTTTAAGTATTTTTAACTTACAAAAATATTAAATTAATATTTTTAAAAAGCATCTTAAAACAAAATCTCAAATACTCTTTTGACTCGAGAAGTCCTTGATTAATTTACTAGGTCCAAACAAAATTTAAACTGTGTTTGTAAATATAATGGAAGATGATATATATATAAATAATTCTTATTTTTTTTTTTTATATTTTGAAGGGAGCGAGGAGCTAGCCACAACTAATTAGTATATTCAGTCCCAACTTTTTGAAAGGAAAGCTTCAATGGTAAACGAACGAAGATGTCCTTCCTACCTATGTTTGTATCATTTAAGATTTCAAAAATCCAATCTAAGAGAGATTCAATTTTAGTGTGTGGAAAGTAGTTTGAGACACCTTTGCCATCAACACACAACAAAACATTATTTTATAGTTTAATATGATATAAACTATAGTTTTTTTTTTTAAAAGGAAGTAGGTGAGTGGAATTTTTTAAATGGCCGCAGGACGACCTCAACCAAGTTGATCTCTCAGTTAATTTATAACTATTATTTTATCTGCAGACTGTTAGATTTCCAAATAAAATTTCAGAATAAAATTTCCTAGATTTTCCTCGGGAAGGAGTCCTTTTCAGAGTTCTGGCCAGCTCTTGTATATCAACCTCAAATCTCAAATTCCCAAGAAAAAAAAAGAGTTAATTATTCTTACTTCTAGTAAGAAAAATCCCAGGTCTCAAATAAGTGTTCAGTAATACGTTTTATATAAACACATTAAAATTATTAAAAATATATATATTTTAATGTTTTTTAAATTAAAAAAAAGATCAACAGTCATTTCTAAGTGCATTTGGAGCACGAACACAAGACTCCTGTGGAGACAAATTATGTGCTCTATTTACCTATGATTTTACCTATGATGCTAGACGTCAATAAAAATATTATTTTACAAACTGTAAGTCCTTTTCTTCTTCATTTTTGTCATGAAAAGCGGGACCAAGTTTAAGCCAAATGGCTTGTTAGTGTAAACATGACTCACATCCATCCATAATTTTTTTATTATTATTATCATTCTTGATGAGGTTGGTTTACCTACAACTTAATTAATTTTACAGAATTTAAAATTTAAAATTATATAAATTTTCAATAACAATTATATTAATAATCATAAAACTCAAATCTGAAATCATAAAAAAAAACTGAGGTAGTAAAAATAAAAAATAAAATATATTCTCTAATATTTTATATTTGGAGAATATATTTCAAATATTTAAGTCTCTATCCATTCTATCACAGCACACTATCCAGATACAACGCACGATCCTCAGAGAGCAAAAATCCATTATCAGTAATGCTTAAAAGCCAAGGGTGAAATCATGGCAGCATAATAAAGAAAGGTAAACCCAAGAGTGCACATATTAGAAGCCATCATGTCAAAAGGAAAAGGTCTTCTGAGCTGAAATTCCTGGAATATGTACATTTTATGAACTCAGCAAAAAGCATGGTATGACATCAGAGGTGGATGATGACCGCATACTCCACTCCACACAAGTAACCGACAGAGTAATTTCCTTTACAATGAGTGCATTCTACCCTGGAAAGCCAGGGAAATTTTCACTGATTTCCTGTCCCAACAACCATCTATGCCAAATTGCCAAATATTAATGTCTGTTCTGTAGCGTACAACCATAAACACAAGGACTGAAAAACACCCCTCGGATTTAATTAACTTTTTAAATGAACTGTGACAAACATAGAAGCTTATGATGATAACTCAACTCATCAACATCCAGTCAGGCACGGCCACAGAGATGGATGATTATACAGGGTTACATGCAGAATGGCTGATGCAAGTTCGAGAACCTGTTGGCCCAAATAAGCTTAATTGGGAGACTTCCCTGTTCACTGTGAATGGACTCAACTAGCACAACCATATTATCAGTCTCTTGCTATAATGGAGAACAAGATCGCAACTCGCAAAAGTATAATTTCTGGGATTATGCAAGTTTGATGAGCAGATTGTAATTTTAATCAATGGTATCGATTATCATATAACGTCTCTTCTTCACCTGGCAATATTCTGCAGTTCATCATGTTAGACATTCAGCTTTTAATACAATCCTCTCAATTCAAAAGCTTTTGGTTTACAAAGGAAAAAAAAAGAACGAAACGAGGTTGGCCCTTTGCATGATGAATATTTTGAAGAGGGCTTTTACATTCCACTTAATTTGAAGCATGCAATGCCAGAGAAAAAAGTAGGAGTTCGTTGGAAGTAAAATAAGTCCCAATCAAAGCATTCCAAAATCCAAACTGGATGTGTTCAATGTCATAGAGAACATGAATTTTGCCTATATGCAGATATGAAGAAATCGCATGGATTACAATGTTCTTGCAACACATGAACTTGTTTGCTATAATATCAGCATGCCTACTGCCAGTTTCAAGCATGAATACACTCCGAAGACATCATAGAAAGTAGATCCAAAAGCTAAGGAAAAAAATAGAGCAAACAAGAATTCACAAGAGAAGAAGGATGACACATTGGTAATACCATATTTCTAACCCTGAAAACTTGGTAAAAATCAGTATTTCCTGGACCTATATAGTGGGCTGCATCACAATCATAGCGGTTGTGGTGGTTTCCTCATCAAAAGCAAGCAGTGAAGGCAAAAAGAGACATCGCCTAAATGTACTCAAATAAAAAAGCCATTGGCAGAGACCAGAATAATGGACTCAAATTCTTTTTGAGCAAATCAAAGGCCATCACTGGCTTATCCATTCTGAGAATAACTTCTCTAAGGTACTCTTCAGGTATAGCACAAAAGAAAGGACAGAATAAATTTTAATAGAAAGCAAAGAAAAGGTAACCTTATTTGGAACCAACCCGATACATAACTCAGTCCTGCCTCCCTCAGTATGTAAGAACACAACGGCATAGATATGCAGGAGCAAATGCACATATACACCAACACTCGCAATTTGGTAGCAGATTCAAATTAATACCATGCCGACATTACAATAACTTAGTACTCAATCGATTCAAAATCACCAAAAAGGAAAACTCATTCCATCGACAATTTTGTCAAGTTGAAAAACAGTAAAGGCAATCATCTGATCATACAAACCAGGACTAGAATTATTTCAACATGTTAAGCACAAGTATTATCACTTAATGCCAACCAAATAAAGCCATTATTCCAATTCAAGCATGCTGCTCTTTTTTTATTCCATGTTCCTTGAACTGGGCAACGGATACCCTTTTTCTAACTTAAAAAATGACAGCTAGGGAGAAGATTTAAGGAAACAACTAGCTTTGATTTGAACAATAAATAACAACAAACCTCATTACAGAGCCATCCCCATTTCTTAAAGGTTAAGAAAACCTCATCACCGACTAAATGCTGAAAATTCTTACTCTTTCATTCCCATCAAATTCCACCAAGAAACCATCCAATCATTTTCATCACAGAAAAATATCATTTCAATGACATGCACCCTCATTTCAGTTTCAACACAACTGTTGTGAATTAGGCACAATTCAATAAATTCCTTAACCAAAATAAAAATTCCCACAATTGTTTCTACACTGATCTATTTCTAATCACACAAACATGAGCATTAATAACAAAAGGAGCAGCAATAAAGGGCATAATCCTGTGACAGCCCACACGAAAGAAAGAATTTTGAGACAATTTACGATAACAATTACAACCCAATTCAATTCATTCTAATCAAACGAGAATCACAGTTTTAATAACCCAATAGAACAATTCAGTGATTGAAATACACAGATCTTTCTAAGAAGAGGATACAAAAGGGTTTGATCTAATCTTGCTCACTTTCCTGGTCTTACCACCGCAATTCAAACCACAACCACATTGAGGACACTCTTCAAAATTATCAACTGAGAAATCAGCACCAGCAATTCCAACAGAGAATTCAAGATCATCACCATTTCTTGTAACATCAATAATATCAACCCAAAGAAAAAACAACTTCACGCTAACACCTTCCAATCTTGAAAGCCTCCCTTTTGATATGTAACCATTGATAGTTGACTTGTACCTTAACTGGTAAGATCCTTCAAGAGAAAAACTACATGTTCCATTCCAGAATGCAGAGAATTTACCTGTTGTTGTGTCAAGAGAATAGCCAACAACTCCTTTAGGAAGTAGTCCTTTAGGGAGGTTGTAGTCACCTAGGATATCATAGGCTGTAGGGTTTTGATCGAGAAAGTTTGTTTCTTGCAATAAAGATGATGATGGTAAAGATTGTGAAAGCATGAGAATGAGGCAAAGAGCTGTAAATAGTAAAGGCAAAGCCATCTTTCTTTGGAGTTCTTGATTGGGTTTCCTGGGTTGTTCTTTTTGGGAAGACAGGAACAGAGTTTGTTTATGGGAAGGAAACGTATGATCAAATGGAGACATGGCTTTGCAATTTTTTTTTAAAGTATCGATAATAAAAATAAAATTATTATTTTAATATATTTTAAAATAAAAAATATTTTTAAAAATAACAGCTATAATAATATTTAATTGACTCTTTAACTAGATTATTGATGTTTTGTGCGTCCAACAAGAAACAATAATATAAAAAATATTTAAGTATTGTTAATATTTTTTAATAAATTTTTTTTAATTGTTTGGACATAAATTTAATATAACTTAGTAGCCTTAATATATTTAAAAAAATTTTAATGACCGATAAAAATATAATTTGAGTAAAAATAAATATTTAATATAAGATATTTTAATTAACATGAATTGATAATATATTAAATTAATTCAGATTAATCTATCAATACGCATACTAAGTCATGAGATCAAAATAACATTATAAAAAATAAATTAAAACAAATTATAAAATTTAATTTCTAATAAATTTAATGTTGAATAGTGAAAATAAAAAAATAATTAAAAAAAAAACTCCAGTACCGAATTAAGTTGTTAAACTCGCAACCTAAATTATAAATATAAAATAATTTCATGAAAAATAAATTAAAAAAATTATAAAATTTAATTTCCAATAAACTTAACATTAAAATATATAATTAAAACAAAAACAATATAGATTAAAATTAGTAAAAAAAATATTTCAGTGAATAATATTGTGCGAGGAGGAAACTGTAAAAACCCCTATTTCTTTGATTTTTTTGGGTTAATGACAGTTGTTTTTTTTTTATTCCATGGACGGTAACTAGTTGAGTTGTTTTTTATTTATGATTATTAGGTAGTATTTGTTTTTTTAGTGCAATATAATTTTTAAAAATTTCTTAAACATTTATTTTTAAAATATCAAATTGATAATAAATAGTTTTTTTTTTGTGAATTTGATATGATAATATTAAAAATAAAAAAAAATCTAAAAAAACATATCTGATACATTTTTAATTGAAAACTAACATACATTACATCATCAAACATTTATATTGGGTTAGTTTTTGCAGTTGTGTTTTGAAAATATAAATTTTAAAAAATATATAAATTATAAATTTTTAAAACCAAAATTTTAAGAGATGATCTTGATAAGATTCATGCAAAACTACGGTGTGTACTAATTAATCAAATATTTTTACACTAAAATAAAATATAGATTGTACGGAATTACATTATACAAACAAAGTGTTTTTCAATAATTTTTTTATTTGAACTTCAACTCATCCAAAATTACTTTAAAAACCATATTAAAACACAAAATCAAACAATAAGTAAAAATATTGTAGATGGGCCTGTAACCTAGGATGGTTTAAGGTTAGGTGGGCTGGTTTCTTGTTGGGTTTAAGGTGATGTTAGGGCTTGTCTAGACAGGCTTCGAAGAAATGGGTCCTTGTTTGTTCTCAGTTTTGAGCTTTGAGAAGGGTTGTGCTTCTTCTTTCAAATACCATGATACTGTCCCCCAACGGATTGGAAAGATTCATTGGGTCTTGGGTTTGGATTCGGTTTTCATCGACTTTGGTTGGATTTTCAATTACTCTAATTTATTTATTTATTTATTTATTATCTAAGTGGAGAAATTTATTTTTATCCTGTAGATCAAGATTCAATGAGCCGTTGATTAATATTATATATAAAAAAGAAAATACTATCCTTGACGTGCTGGGATCCCAATAATGTGATATTTCATAGAAAAAAACATAACAAACTTTTTAAAATGTTTTTTTATTTAAATATATTAAAATTATATTTTTAAGTTTTTTAAATCTATTTTTGATATCAACACATCAAAATGATTCAGGAACATGAAAAAAATTTTAATAAATTCAAAAAAATAAATTATAATTTTTCAAAAATATAATTCGACATTAAAAACAAACACGATCCAAATAAAACAATGCAACCCCACTTGCATTAATTATTATTTGATATGATAAATTAATAGCTTTTATTAAATAACATTTCTATTTAGTCCTGACTTAAACTTAAAGTTTAAATGATGTATTTATCATTAATTAATACATTTTTATAATCTTAAAAGTATTGATTTATAGAGGTTTAACTGCACATAAACATGCCCACAAACAATTTTATTTCTGTCCACCCTCCCTTCTCCCTTAAAAAAAAAAAAAAAATCAAATCCTGTCCAATTCAACCTGGTCTAGTCCTATTGACATGCACGCAACCAACAGGCAAGGCCTCTATGCTTCATTATTTTCTCTAAAATGGCTGGAAGATGGTAAAAGGTGTTCATGCTGTGAACCATGCTCTGAATCCTTTGGTGCTGTATTCTTTGATGACTTGGGTTTCCAATATATTGCATAAAGTATTAGTTGAGCTGCTCCAAGAAAAAATCCAGCCACATTTGCCACCTATAAATAATCCCAAGCTCTGATTAATTAATTTGTGAGTAGATATATAGGTTAACTATATATTAGATTGTTAAATTAATTCTTAATTCTATATATTATTATTTAACATTAATCTAATATGAAAAAATCTTCAAGTTTACAAAATGATGGGATGGGATTAATTTTTGACAAAATATGTACAAGCACTTGCTAATTCATAAATACAGAAGCTCTAATATATATATATATATATATATATATTAATTAATTAAATGCAGCCTAATTGATAAATGATAAAAAAAGAAGAAGAAAAGAACATGATTGTGGATTATTGCTTGTCAATTAGAAGAAAAAGTAGGATTATGAAATGGGCCATGTATTGATCGAGGTCAATCAACATTATTTTTTATAATTTTTTTTAAAATATATATTTAAATAAATAAAGGAAAAAAGTTATTTATTTGTGTTATAAAATATTATGCTATATTGTATTATATATTAAAAATAAATATCATGAAGAAGAAGATGATCATGGTGTCGTTGTACATACTCCTAGAAACCAATCTTTCTTCAGCACGGCGTAGCAAGTCCACACCCCTCCATTCAAGAAAACGAAAAGGGAGAGAAGGAAAGGCATATACTCCACACTTTTAGTCCTCACCACTGTTTTCTGCAATCAAATTAACAAATTTAACTGAATTGTGAATCGACCCGCTGGATTAATAGGATCAAACCAGGTCAACTTCAGATTGAAATGTTTTAATTAACTATCGAGGAAGAGGCAGAGCTTCTTACCATGGCTGCAAGAGGAGAACCATACATGACTACGTTAAGTCCAGCACCCAAGAATCCTATGATATCGATCTTCATATCACCCTGCAATAATAACTGGCAAACCAATACTGCTGCTGCTAGAAACCCCACATCCAAAATCCCAATAAGCATGGCAGTCTTTGCCTACAAGTAATTTGTCATGAATGGTCAGCAAATTCATCAACATAATATATTCATTTTACATCAATTGTCACGAATTCATGATCATGACTTTGAATAATTAACCAGAAAATGCCTGTTGTCATTTGATCCAATAGCTTTTCTTTAAATAGAAACAAATTTGATAAATAATTATGACTCTCGGTAGAGTATTAGAACAGAAAATCCATGAGATAATGATCTCCCGGTTCTAAAGCATTTTTTTGTGATGAATGAAAAATTCAAAAAGATCAATACCCTAATTCTTGGAGGTGCAAAGACAAGGAACAATGTCAAGAAAACAATCTCAACGACAACACCAAACCCATTTATAGTGGCCACGAGAAACTCTCCAGTCTTGATAATACCATAGTAAGTCCACAGGGAAGAGTTTAATAGTGTGCAAATGTAAGGAAGGCTCTCAAATTCTTCAGTCGATCGATGCTTCAAAATACGCCGAAATACTCCCCTGAAATATTCAAAATACGGGTTGATCATCTGAATTTGTCAATGACTAGAAAAGAGATCAATATTCTAGATTAAGAGCGGATGAACATAGATTAATTTACTTACACGGGAGAAAGAAAGAGTAACACTGAAATAATATTACCTGTACGTAATAACATATATATATATTAGCAAAGATCCATTTAGTTAATTTTCTTTGAATGGAAATATATATAGTTGCAAAAACCAGCCAAAACATTTTCTTTTACCTAGTGCTCCAATAATCAAACTGAGACTTTCCATGCTGTGGAAATAATGTAATTGTCAAAAGGGATTGTATATATCGTGGGGTTTAATTTGTTGAATGAAGCTTGATCATAGGGATTATGAAGAAGAAGAAGAAGAAGACGAAGAATTTGCTGGAGGAGAGTCGTCACTGAAGCCTAGCTTTGAAAATTAGGTAGAACTACATATGGCTTAATTTAGAGCTCATCCACCATGCAAGTTAGTGCTACTCAATCATCTCTCGTCTCTGTATGTCTTTTCTTAAAGGTCTAATGGCGACTTTATTAAAAGCATAGTGCTAATGTTCTTCATAGTATAATAAATATTGTATTTTAATTGAACTATTTGTATTATTGACGATCTAATTAATTTAACCAATTCAATCATAATTAAATTGATCAAAACCGATCTTCTTTTCTTTAAAATGTTTTGTTTTTTTACATTTTATCAAGAAAAGAAAAGAAAAATATTACCTATGAATTGACCTGTTAACTTCCTACATATATAGAAAAAGAGACATGAATCATGTGGGAATCATTTAAGCAATTAATTTCATGATATAGTAATTTAAGAAATCTTCAACATGACATGAATTAAAAACTAGAGGGAATCATGACATCAAACATCATTTCCAAATGATTTAACAAGATCCTATGATCTTTCTGATAGTTATTTCTCAAGTTATAAAACAGAGTTACATTAAATTTAATCACATGCTTGTATAAGTAGTTTCTCCTGTATCATAATTAGTCTGACAATCACCTTCGAGAAAGGGAATTCAGTCGAATCTTTCCAATGATTTGGGAAAGGATCGACAACTTTGGGTGAAGAATTAGCAGTACTTGCTTGCCAGGGGAATGCCACTGGAGGGAATGTTTCGTTGAATAGTTAGCCTACATGGTCTGTTGAAAAGTGGTTTGTTGACTCGTTGGTGAAACATTGTATGCCCAATGAAGGTACCTTTTCTTTGTATCAGGTTCATTGCCTATCAAGTAGCAAAAGCATCGCTTTTTAATATCATTAATTTGCTGTCTGCTGTCATTTGGTGCTGTGTTCATCAAATTTTGTTTGCAGAAAAGCTTTCTCTCTTGGTGTGCTAAAATTCGAAAAGGTTGTGGACGGTATGGAACAGAAGGCTGAAGCTGTGCCTGGCAAATCCTCTTCAGCAGAGGTTACTAGTGGGGTGATTCAATTAGTCTGGTGCAGATTGCAGAATTTTGAAAAATGCTCTTGAAAATTCCAAGTTCTGCTTAGGTTAAAAACCACAATTCATATCAAGGACACGATCACAGTGTGCTAAACTAGTCGGTCATCTATTTTTTTCATTCCCCTCCCATCATTCTCTTCCCGATTGGGCCTTCACTAGGCTTGGGTTGGATGGATTTTGAGCCGACATTGAAGATGTTTTGGATAAATAGAGACTAAATTGAAAGAAAAGGGTTTGGACTGACGTGGAATGAAGTTTAAGTATCAAGTGATGAGTTTTTATACAATCAGGGACCAAAGTAAAACTAGACAAAAAAAAACTTTGGCACGTGTGGAGGACCTGCTGTGTTATGGCAGCACGAGTAGCGTCCTCCGATCTCAAAAAAGGGTCTTGGTGTCTCTAATTGTGTCTAACGATCACTTCCATTATAATTCATGTGTGGCGGTTATTTCTCTTCTCGGCGGCGCTGACGATCAATTTTCCTTCTCTTTCTCTCTCTATAGCTTTTTGTTTTTTTTTTCTTTTTTTTAAAGGATTGATTTTTTTTTCATTTGTCAATTATAATCCCTTGAGTTTTGATTTCTTGAAAAACAAAAGACCCAAATAACGTTGGGCAAAATCAAGCACGAGTCGAATGATATTTGTTTTGCACTCTTGAGAATCTCACGGGGAGTTTCTTGAAAGAAACCATCAATATTAATTTTAAAATAAATAAATATAGAAAGATAAAATTTTAAAAAATATAACAATGTCAAAAGTCTTTCTTTTAGTTTTTTTTTAATAATTAAGAAAACTTTTGGATTTTTTTTTGTAAAATTAACACAATAAATTAAAAAAATTTGATGTAAGTTTAAAAAGATTTGATGAAATAGCATTAAAAGAAACACAATATAATCAAATTATGTCATTTCTAGCTTCACTGGTTGATCGATTCATAATAATCAGTAGATTAATAAACTTTTTAATTTAATTTTTTACTTAACCTGAATTTAAAATTAAACCATGTAAGAGTTATTTTGATATAATTTGATTATTTTGACAGCTCAAAAAACAACTAAGATGATTATTAAAAAAATCTAATGATTAAATTAAGAAAAAGGAACTTCATTATTCATACATGAAGAAATGAAACTCCACAAATCAGGCCAATTCTTTTGGCAGAGAAAGATAATCTTCCACTCTTTTTATTTTTCTTTGATACATAAAATAAAAAGGTAAATAAAATATCCGAGATATTTTTGATAAAAAAAAAACATTGTGCTCACATCACACCAACCTCGACTTTTCTAGGAAACCAAATTGGAAGGTGGGATAAGGGGCTCATGTTTACTTCCGTCCTCCAAGTTCTCAGATATTTTCTCGGAGGGCTTAGGCTTCATGTATGTGACATATAAAATCAACTGTGCTGTCCCCAGAAGAAACCCAGTTCCATTTGGTATCTACATATGATCCAAAACATGTTGCTGTCAGCACTCATTAATAAAGACAGCAATCATGCTGTCAATTAAATGGTGGCGGGGAGAAGATTCTAACTTACTCCAACAAAATAGTCTTCTGTAAGAAAGGCATACACAGTCCAGACTCCTCCATTTATGAAGAGAAAAAATGATAGCAGGAATGGCATGTACTCCACGCTCTTCGTTGCTACCACTGTTTTCTGTACATTTCAAGGAGACCATACATTAGTTTCACAATTATTGAACCAAGCTCGGACATAGCTCAAGTCCCGTGTTAGACATGTTGATTTTTAAGAAGTTAAAACTAAATAGTGTTCTGATAGGATTGATGGATTTTGACAAGATCAACTTCTACCTGGTTAATTAGGTTCTATATCAGCGAGTTTATGGATTGACCTGTCGAGCATGACCGGGTTTGATGACAGTGATTAAATCTTAATTAGTTGATTGATTCTAACACCGAAGAGGTGAGAACATGACAATTAAAGGGAAATTGATGGTCTTACCATAGCTGAAAGAGGTGATCCATATGTGATCATACTGAAGACAACACAAAACATGCCTGAAATATCAATCCTCAATTGTCCATGTAAAATCAACTGCATGAGCAAGAATGACACTGCAGGAAACACCAAATCCAGAACTCCAAATAGTATGGCTGTCCTAACCTAATGTTACATACAAAAACACGATGAGAAAGATCAAGATCACGAAGAGATATTGATTTATTCTTGAACAGTAACACGGGTAGTACTGGCTTCATTCTTTAAATCGAAACTTACCCTTATTTTCTGAGTAGATGCAAACATCAGAAATATCACGATGAAAACAAGCTCAACCACAGCACCAAAACCATTAATCGTCGCAACAAGCACGCTGTTCGGCTTGATGATTCCATAGTAGACCCACTGGTATGCGTTAAGTAACTTGCAAATGTAAGGGATGCTTTCAAACTCTTCAGTTGATCTGTTCCTTGCAATTCTCCAAAACGTTTTCCTGAAAGTTTATTCCACATATCAATATTTCGTTGGAAAACTTAAATTACAAAACAACTATCTTGATTTTTCACACACACACACACGCACGATCAGCTCTTACGCTGGTGAGAGGTAAACTAGACCAGTGGTGATGTTGCCTGTAAACACAATAAAGAAGAAGCTCAAAGTTCATGAGTTTTTCGTTGCATAAATCTAAAACTACAAGAAGATATTCAAGCTCGAATTATTGGTCACCACAACTTTACCTAGTATCCCAAAAAGGGTAATTATGCTAAACATGGTGCAGAAAGTTCCGATAAATGTAATGGATCAGTCTCTTTGTGGTTTGAACTTTGAAGAGTAGATAGATAGCTAGCTTGAGCTAGCCTTCAATCATCATTCATGGATGCTCGAGAACTTTACAAATTTATCCTCCGACTCTAAGGATAAAAAATGTTAACAGAAACGGGCACTTCAGAAAATTCACACAATTAGATATACCTTCAAGCTCAGTACATATCAATACAATTCATAAACTCCAAATGGGTATTTCATTGAGATTGACCCGACCACATTGATGGTCCCTTTTCTTTTGATTGGTCCTTGACAAGGAAGGGACACCTGGTTGCAGGAGATGTGGATCTAATGGTTGCCATAACGTTTTAAGCAACGAAATGAAGAGTTGAGGTTGCAAGTTGTGCACACAAAACGATGCCGTCTAAAGAGTAAACGATGTCATAGGGCTCAGAATTTGAAGAAATTAGTGGTGTCTTGAATATTGTATATTCAAAGTACATGACAGTGGTGTCTTATATTAATGAAGTAGGTGAAGATGTTCTGATTGAAAAATATAAAAATAAAGATCACATCCTAGTTATATGGTCCATGGACATGTTTAAGAAGATCGATGCAGGCATAGCATAAATTTAAAAGACTGAGTTTGTTTTTTAGTGTTTTTTTCAAAAATAAAAAAATATTAAATTGATATTTTTTTAGTTTTTTTTATATTTTAATTTTCTAACATTAAAAATAAAAAAAATATTATTTTAATATAATTTCAATTAAAAATATTTTTGATAAACATTATACGCACTAATAGAACCTTAAACTCGATCTGAGTTCTAGATTTTGACGGGGTCACCGGGTTGCTTGAATCAATTTTGATATTTTAAAAAAATCAAAACGATGTCGTTTTAGTAAAAAAAAACACAAAAGTTAACAGGTTAGAACCAAATTTTTGACCGAGTCTTGCCGGGTTAGCTGGATCGCCGGGTCACCCTAAGTTTCAACTTCTTCTATTTTTTTAAACCCGGCCTGGTTCCAATCTCAGATCAATTAAATTCCAGACCGAACCGTCAGACCAGGCCAGGTTTCAAAACTACCCTTAGTAATGGAAGAATTTGTGTTTTCTTTTTCCTTGTTACGAGCTACATTATATGATTTCCCATCACATTCTGTATTCAATTATGATTTCATGGATATGTTGTTTGCAATTCCCAGTGAATGATCAAATGGGCCAATTGAACGCGGAAGGTCCCATAGCGCTGGCCTCTTTCTTACTGGGTTATGTCTATAACTGTATCAATTTTCAGAAAGCCTGTAACAGGGCCTTCATGGCTAGAGTTGCTGGGGGCACAGGATTATTTTGGTCCTGTTGAGGCTAGAAACTTGCAAAGAATGCTTCAACTGTCTGACTCACAGCGGAAAGAAACATCAAAGAGAGGAATGGAACCCATGTCTCCGAAGGGAATTTGGTGCAGATTGATTTTGCAATTTCACACTAAACAAGCAACACACTGGAGATGAAAACGATGCCTGGAAAGCTGTTCTTATTGCTCATGATCTGCCGGTATATTTTAATGCTTCATGGTTTTGCCTTGAACCTTATTCCCCAAACCAGTTTGCCAGCTACCTGGACATCTCCAATCAGTGCAAGTCGCTTTCTACCAAACCATCAATCAGCCTTGGCATCGTAGAAAAATTGTGGATGCTGCTTTTCTTCAGCACGCTGAGAAGAACTATTTGACTAGGTAATCTTCCATTTCACATGTTCACCAAATTCATCTGTCCCCATCTTCTGAAACAGCCTTTAATTCATGGTGGTCAGGCTACTGGACTAAAGTTGTTCCGAATCTCTCAAAGGTTCAGGGCAAACTTGTTTCCAGATTTCGAGTGCTCCCAAACAGACCTATAAGAGACGAGCTGGGGTACTACCGCAGCAATTGCAGAGAGATAGCTTATTGTTTTACTCCCTTTTCCACCATTCAAGCATTAATATTTTTGATCGTTTATCAACAGACCGATATATGAAGCGCAGAAGGAGAAGCTTTCTGTTGACGTGGAAGGATATGCATCAGAAGAAGAGGAGGAGGAAGAGGTAGAAGCAGAGGAAGGCAGTGAAAGAGAAGCAGAAGAAGAGGAAGAAGAGGAGGAAGAGGAAAAGGAGGAGGAACAAAAAATAGTAGTTGTAGAACAAGAAGAAGGCACTGAAAACTTGGAAAAAGGATCAACCTCGTAAATCTGTTACATGTGAGGCAATCGCTGTATTCAACTTGGCCTTTAACTCCATTTACTAACTCGGAAGCTGAGTTTTAAATTCTTATTGCCTTGACTGAATGGTGCAATCATGGAAGAGGTATCCATCCTTTGAAACTTCCTTTTAACACGCACGACATTGAAGTTTAATTTTTTGTTGCTTTTTTCATTCAAAATATGTGAATCATTTTCTCACAGAGCTAGGACACAAGGACCTCCTGGACTCTTACAAAGAGACTACAGAAAACTAAAATCTAATGAACTGCAGAGGAAATTTATTCCATCTGTTAAATAGATCTTACAAGTATCTCTAGCTCTAAAAAATGTAGGAGGTCTTTATCAGCATGTCTTCCATTTGATTATTTCATAGAAGAATCATTCGTGGAAATTCCCAACACATTGTTAGTTGCATGCAATAAGTTATTTCTTTCGTCACATGCATGGTAAATGTATGATTATCTTGGTAATCTAAGGAGAACAAAATGGAAAGATGTCCTTTGCAGATTCATTTTAGCCCAAGAAAATTGATATCTGCGGTCCTCATACTTCTCTTAACATCCTAAGAACTTTTGTTCGTAAATATTCCTGATAGTGTGACAGGTTATTTTGTTTTGCTTTGAAATCTTGTTCTGATGATGTAGTTCTTTTGCAGGATGCCGTTAAAGAAGGGGGCACCACAAGAGCAGTCCCTACAGATGTTGAACTGTGCAGAAAGACACTGAAAAGATATTTGGATGTCTGTAGAGTCTATTTTCAAGGATAATGAATAGAGTAACATGGAGAAAGCTGTTGGCACTCTTTATTATATTTCAAGAGATGCCTTAGAGGCCTCAATTCTAAGAGATCTGAGGAAATAACTAGTTAGTCTCCAGGATAAGATCCGTTCTCTCACGGATTCCATAAATTCTGCTAATGCTGAACTAGATCCTCTTTGCAGACAAAATCCTGACTTCACAGCAATGTTAAACCAGGAGAAATTAAATATACAAGATGAAGAATCGAATCTTTCAGAGTTCAGTTGCGAAGAAAGAAGTCTCAAAACGGAGATTGAAACACTAACTGCAAAGCAAGAATCGGCTGTTTTTAAGATTACTTCGAATGAAAAGAATGCTGACAAGAAAAAGCAGAAAATGGGAGGGATGAAGAACACAGATGGAAAAGTCAAGAAGGATGAGCACATTTGTTTCAAATGGCAGAAGGAGATGCTAGTCAAGTGAAAGCAACTTCCATGAATGCCAAGAGGGTTTTATTCAAGTGAAATCTTTCATTTCCATTTTCCTAAGACTTATAATGTGAGCTTCCAGTACATGGCTTTTGATCAATCAATGAACTTCAGGTAATCTATGTGCTGTTGCTGTAGCATTGCTGGGACAGTAGATTAAACTGAAAACAACGTTGAAAAGAATATATATGGTGGACAGGCATTCTTTCATTTGGTGGCTAGTTAAACTGGCACTTTCAGTTTCATATGATTCTTGTAGATAGATTTATCGACATGTTCTTTCATCCTCTGTTTTGCTTGCACCTCTGTTTTCAGCTTTCTTGATTCTTTGCTAAATGAAATTTTCATGGAGAAACAAGAGATCTCTCGTATCTGGTTTGTAGATATCGTTTGTTATTAAAATAGTTTCTGCTTTTTACTTAATTATATATAAAATAACTTTGATTAAGCTTTACATATAATTACATTAATTGTATTTTATAAAAACTAAAATAACTTAATTTTTATTTATAAAAACTGTTATTTATTTGTTTTATATAAAATAATCCATCTCATCGTAATTTTAATAAAATTTATTTGATAAAACACTTAAAAAAAATCTTAATTAATATTAATAAAATTTAATTTTTATTTATAAAATATTAATTAATATTAATTTGATAAAACACTTAAGAAAAAAGAAGTGTAAAAGAAGAAAACATTAATCCTTAATAAAGCAAATTAAGAATTAATCAACACATACACAAGCTAATTAAGGAAAATTAAAAAACAGTATCCATTGATTAATATTTCACACAATTAGTTATTTATCTTATAACAACATCCTTACATTTCTCAAAATTAACAAAACAGGACATCCTTAATTATCAATTACCAGACGAGGGTCAACCTCAACCCTAGCGACACCATGCCTTCCTTCAACAGCCTTAGCCACCTCAATTTCTCCAACAACCACACCAGCCACATCCTTCTCTTCACCCTTCACAATCTTCTCTTCCACCACCTCATCTACATAGTTGGGATCCTTCTCATCGATAGCAGGCGGTGCTGCAGCTTCCAGCTCGATCTCCGCCTCATCATACGGTCCTTCCCATGTGAATTTCCCTCCGTGGCCTGACTTGGGTGGTGGCCTGCCTATCCCACCTTTCCCATCTACAGGATGCCTTTCCATGCGCATCACCCCTTTGTCCATCAGTTTCTTCTCCACGTACTTAATGGTGTCGATGTTGTGTGTCTTCAGCTCGGCTTTCTCCACCTTTTTCTTTCCTTCTTCATCTCGGCTCACTGTCTTTATCACCACCGTGTCCTTCTTGTCGTCAATGGCCTTCATCTTGCTTGCTGTGTGCATGGTGTTCTTTGGTTCTCGATGAAGGGTTGATGTTGATTGGTCTTCTTATATAGAGAAGGGTTTTCCTCTTGGGATTATATCTAGAAGGAGCTAGAAAGATGATGAATGTCTAAATGGTTCAAGGAGGAGCTAGAAGGTTCAAGCACTTGGTGTTCTGCTTCTGCTGCCATGTGTTGTTGTGTCTTTCTTCTGGGCAAACCTCATTATAAGTCCCCCAACTTTGTATAGTTTCTTGATTCAGTCCTCCACTTACTGATTTTTTGTTACATTTTCTTTTTCCTATTAGTGAAATGTGGAGTGCATTATTATTAATACGATACTTAATCTTGATTGGAAAGTTATAAATATGTTTTGTGAGCTAATCTGTGCAAAGTTTCTCTGAATTTTGAAGGTTTTTGATGGACACTCTCTGAAAGATTTTTTTAAGAAAAATTTAACCTTCGAATTGAATAAATGCTTTTAAAAATTAACCTCCGAAATATAGGGTGCTGTTTTGATGGATATTTTTTTTTATTATATTCTATTTTTTCCCATTAAATAAAATTATGTGAGTTGAATATGTTTTCTTGTAAAATATCAAAGTATTATAAAAAAATTGGTTAAAAAAATTTAAAAATCAACCTCCACTAATAATATTGTGATAAAAAAATAATTTAGAATGTAGAAAAATCATAACAAATTAGCCACCGGTAGTTTATATATTCTTTAATGATTCTTTTTTTTAAGCATGTGGTTTACATCTGATATTTAATGATTATATTGGATAAAATATAATATAAAAGATGTCAATCAAAATACATTATAGTTCAAGGGTTGAAATAAAATAAAATAAAATAAAATTATCAAGCGTTAATTTGATGATTTGTTGTGATTGATGTGTGAATATATGTGATTGTTGATTTATGGACTTGAAGATGTTACTATTTAATTACTTAGATTTACTTCCTCTTCATTTCTTATTTTTAAATATCATTTTGATATTTTTTTTTAACTCTCTTTAATATTTATAAAATATATTTTAAAAAATAATGATTCACTCTAATGAGTTTAAAAACTTTATTTTTTAAAATTATTTTTTATTTAATAATATAATAAAAAAATACTTAAATTAAACAAATTAAATATTAATACGTATGAATATTGATTCAACACAATCCAACCTCCATCGTAGGAGATGATGACACTCGGATGATATATATAGTAATAAAATAAAATAAAATAAGTATCGAGAAATTAAATAAAATCTTAAGCTCAATTTTAATTATAAACTCAAAGCATAAAAACTGGATTCAAGATAAAATCGGAATTATTCAACAGATTCAATATATACAGCTCAGGAAAATAAAACATCAAAACCAGACCCAGCCCCAACAAATATCATCTCAAGATTCATAACCTTTTACATTACAGAGCAAACATTGCAGCAGCAAATATGGCAACTGATCCCACCACATGATTTTGTGTGAACATTAGTGCACTAGATGTATCCACAGGGGCCACGGGACTCTCTGCGGTTGCTGCAGGAACTGCCTTTGTAGACTTTTCTGGTGCAGGTGCCACCGGTGCTGGAGCTGGAGCCTTTGAAGCAAAAATGTCCTTAGGAAGTAGCACCTTCTCAATCTTATAAATGGCTAGCTGGTTGTCCGTGTATACCGTGCCGGATAAACTAGTATTGGTAAGTCCTGTGGTTATGTTCACTGAGTTTGGATAACTTGTGACATTAAGTGGTAACCTATTACCTGTTCCAGCCCATGTTCCGAGAGGGTTACTTACGGTCTGGAACTGGGAGGTCGATAAGAAAGTAGGAACTACATGGAACTTCACCAACTCAGACTTGTCACCATCACTTAGAGTGTTGAGAGTTCCTGATTTGAGTTCCGAAAATGCGCTATCAGTTGGTGCAAAGATGGTTACACCAGAGCTTGAATCATTAAGTGCGGAGAATAAGTGGTTTTCCTCTTGGGTGGATCTCAAAAGGCGAATAAAGATCGTGAAATGGCCAGCCTTCTCAAGGATCTTGGTGACGTTTGTGATGCCGTGTGGTTGAGCTGCCTGTGTCGGGGTTGCAGCTGGAGGTTGTGCCACAACCACAGCTGGTGCCTGTGCTGGGGTTGCAGCTGGTGACGTCTGAGCAAAGGTAGTGGTACAATGGAGGAAAAGAAGGAAAAATGAAAAGGAGAAGAGTGAGTAGTACTGTTGCTTCATCTTTATATTCTCTGATATCTTGAAACAGTACTAAAATACCAATGCAAATTAAGCTCGATCGATCGTTGAAGTGTTGATGTGTGTAAGGAAGGGATAGAGTGAGGTTTTTATAGTGGTGGGAAGACGATCAAGTTAGGTTTAATGTACAATTTTAGTTACAAACTAGGTTACTATGCAGCACCTTATCTTACTTCAAAAGGTGGAGGGTACTGTCAATGGAGAAGGAAGTTAATTGAACAATGCTGCAGCAACTAGTTTGCTTGGAAAAGCAGGAAGAGATTTCAAGTGGGTGCGACAGCAAATGAAGATGCCGATGTGATTTTCAAAATTATAGCTCTCAGCATCAACAGGAAGAATAGTTTTATGATTGATAGAGCCTTCAGAGCCATGGTAGCTGAAGATAGGGCAACATTCACTTGCATTTTTGGTAAATACCATATTATTTTTTTAATTAAAAAATGATGTTATGGTGTCGAAAGTATTTTTTTAAAAAAAAATTTACGATTGGGATTATAACTCTAACCAGTAAAGTAAATTGATTTTATTTTAATTAAATAAAAAAATAAACAACTATAACGAACAGAAAAAAAGTGACCATGATAAATTAAATAAGAAAATCTTTTTTTTCAAGAATAAAAAAACAATGTTGTTTAATTTTCAATGAATTAAATATAAAAAGATAAAATTTCATAATAATAAAAAAATAAACAATTAACACGAGTGAATCTGAATTAACAGAATCAAACATGTAACTTAGCTAGACAATAAGTTAGAGACGAGTTGTCTCGAGTTAACCAGCCAAACCCGAGATGATAGAAATTTTTTTAAAAAAATCATAAAGCTAATATTTTTTTAAAAAATTAATATTAAATAATAAAACTCTAAAGACTATCTAGGTACTTTAATCTAGTTGAGTGCATTTGCACTTGATGTTATTTTCAAAGAGTTTTAAGTTTGATTTTTCATCAGTTAAGTTGCCTACATAACTGAATTTGTAAGCCCTCCAACTTTCTAATTTTCCCAATTTGAGTCCAAATCATTTTAATTTTGAAAATCTAGATTGAATTTATGTAATTTTAGGACTGGATTGAAATTATTTATACAATCTCTAAGTTGACAAGAATGCACAAATGGTGGATTTGGTACAATAAACTTGCTCTTTGTTGCTTCCTTCACCGAGTCAAGATGGAGTCAATTGAAAAAACCAAAGGTAAATTGAATAATGGTGCAGTCAGTTTGAATATTATAAGCTGCTCTTTTCTTACCGGGTATGTAATTATAATATATTTTTATTATCATGAAAGGTTTTTCAATAATAATATAAAATCCTATTTCTTATTTTATATGTATAATTTTAACTAAAATATTTTGTAACCATTTGTCTTAATATTGAAATATTGGTGTAGACATTTTTGTATGAAAATTAGGGAAGTTTACCGATATAGTTGGGTTGAGTTTGAGTTAGAGTTATAATTGTATTTAATTTATAATCTATTATAATTCCATGTTTAGAATAAAAAATAAATCATATAATTAAATTCAATTATATTTTACAAATTATAAATAAAATATATTTAATTTTTTTTTATTTGAGTGAATTGAATATAATAAGCTTGACTAACGATTTAGATTTATATTACTAATTTTTATACCTTTTACTCTCATTAAATTCTAATCACCTTTTTTTACCTATCAACAAGAAGACAAGTTTTTTTTTTCTTTACTTAACAAAGAAGTCTACAAACAAAACCTTTGAAATCAAAATATTTTTAAATAAAATAAAAAAACCACAATCCACAAAATATCAAGTGTAAAATTAATAAAAAAAATATAACGTATCTAAATTGAATTGAGTTGATCAAATTTTTAAATTCTGGCTCGTTATCTTACCAATGATATTTGTTTTTTAGTTTTATTTATTTATTATTAGCTGTACTATATATATTAATTGATTTTGATA
>Ga0325405_1001251_pt1 | contig 25621 bp, 21 predicted proteins | sample PopdelMetagenome_21_FD_205663 | JGI IMG/M metagenome (GOLD analysis project Ga0325405, IMG submission 205663) | Populus deltoides microbial communities from Bellville, Georgia, United States - Xylem-Control-R2 | ecosystem: Host-associated > Plants > Phyllosphere > Stem > Wood/Secondary xylem...
TTCAGCATTTTTAGTGCCTTCTTGACGTTCCAGTTCCGTGCCCTCAGATATCTTGCAATTTATGCATCAGGACAATAAATGCAGACAGCTTATCTTATCTGGCAGTGGCCCCACCAGCCTTCTCACCCCATTAACCTGCAAAATTGAAAGAGTCGTGTGCTTTAAATTTTTCCTCTCATATGTAGTAGTAAACGAGACGAGCACATCTGATAGATATACGCTTCCTTGCTGATCTTCAGTTGTCAAAGGCTCCATTTGAAGAGGATCTCTTTCCACCCTCACTCATTTTAGGTTTCCCTGCAAGCCAATATTTGAGATACACAATTTCATCACCATATTATATGTTTCTGTCACATACCTTATCGTCTGTATTTTTCTTTTAATTTGTAAGTAGAAAATGCTTAAGAACCACACATCATCATTCTATATACAAAGTATTTTCATAAGATGATACTGTCAAAGAATCATTTCAACTCAATAACTTAAGTTTTAAGATGAGGTTCTAAGATATGATTTATATTATTCTCTAACATATTCCCTTGAGTAGAAGCTCTTTGGGCTTGAAACTTGAACAGATACACTACATTATGCTTATTTTTTATCAAATAAATATGGATGGTGAGATTCGAACTCATGACTGCTTGGTTATCAAGGCTCTAATACTATATCAAAGAACCATATCAATCCAATCATTTAAGCTTTAAAGTGAGATCTCAATATGTAACACCCTCAAATTATAATGTCATGAAATCTTAAAAATTTCATCACTAATGTCAAGTATTGAATAGTATATCTAAGATTATGAGATTTTTTTTTGAAATTTCGACAGAGTTTCTTTTATTTTCTGATGTTACCAAGTTATCGACTAAACTTCATTCAATCACAATACTCAAAACTTTCACTTCAACCCAACCATCCTGGATCATATCCCATCTAATCAAATAATATTTCACACAACTATACTTCATTGTATTTTCTCAACCTTACATCATCAACAAATAACACATTAACTACAAACAATTATAAACTCAAAAGATTTATATTGAACTAATTATTACATTAACATGCATTCATCTTCTACACATGCAAGATTATAATTACTAATTTTCTTTTTGAATAGTTTAATAATATTAGTTCCTTACTCGTACATTTTAAATGTATAAGTACCAAAAGCAAAACATATTCAAGATACATATATTACAATCTACATATAATACAAATTACATATAAAGCAAATATATTACATTCCACAAAATAAACAGATTAAAACACGAAGCCCATATTTAACGCTCTGCATCACCTTGTGAAAAACCTGTATACATAACATTAATAAAAAATAAGGAAGATAACACATTAAAGATGATAAAGCTATTATGTTCACAAGTCTTTAAAATTATATCAAATTATCTTTCATCACCAACTTACTATATATCAACATTAATAACCCATTCATAACTTATTAATCCTATACTTATAGGACCTTTGTGACCAATACTCATTGCTTAATTTTTTAATTTGGTAATTCATAAATTTTACATTAAACCCGGCTAACCATCTTAAATAGCCAACTATCAAACCTGAATTACCCAACATCCGGCTATTCTCCATCAATAGCCAATACAACTAGTAATTCCATATGAATTAGCCAACATCCGGCTATTCTTAATCAATAGCCAATATACTCGGTAATTCCATACGAATTACCCAACATTCAACTATTCTCTATCAATAACCAATACAACCGGTAATTCCATACGAATCACCCAACATCCGGCTATTCTTTATCAATAGCCACTATTCTCTATCAATAGCTAATACAACCGGTAATTTCATACGAATTACCCAACAGCCACTATTCTCTATCAATAGCTAATATAACCGGTAATTCCATACTAACCAACCGGTACTTCTTTACTAACCGGTAATTCATACCAACCAACCGGTAATTCTATATTAACTAACCGGTAATTCCATACAAACCGGTAATTCCATACTAACCAACTCGTACTTCTATACTAACTGGTAATTCATACTAACCGGTAATTCAATTATAATACCAACGGTTTCTTCATCTACTTCTTTCATATCAACATGTCATAAACAACTCATAACTAATAATGAAACTTTGAATTTTAAAAGAAAGTGATGAATCACTTATCGTCTGCTCGTGATGGCCTAGCTCCTCCTGCCTGATGCCCTGCTCCCGGTACAACTCCTGAATCAATCAGATTGCACTACATTATTAATCCATTATCATTTATCCTACGTGCCTAAATTTGAAGCACGTAATATCTTTTATTTAATTGGGGTTTACACCAAAATTTTCATTCATTTGTCACCTCATTTTCAACATATAGTTTTAATCAATTTTCTTCTTTTAACTCACTTAAAGAATTCTCCCATGAACTTTTCCTACCATTTATTTATTCCTTCTTTTCACATTCTTATGATGTTTTTTCAATTATTTATATTTTGAATACTTCAAATAAGATAAAGAACATCATTTCTCAAACATAAAACAATCATAATCTCATTCCTATATTTCTTCATCCTTAATTACAAGTTCTTTTCTTCAACATTATTCAATTTCTTTCTTAATTACTACTTACATTCACTATTTCTATACTATTCTACCTCAATTCCATCATGTTTACTATTTTTCTCAAAAAACCCAAATTCTCATAAGAACCCTAATTTTAAAAAATCAAGATTATGAGAAATTAAATCAAATTTAATTGTCACTGTTTGATAACTTACTCAAAGAAACCCAAAAACACTTCATTCAAGTAAGAATCTAAACTTTTCATGCTTACCAATCTAAGTTCTCCCAACTTTTCTTCTCCTCCTAGTGTGGCCATCCCTCCTCACCTTTCTTATATCTTCCTTCTCAAAAAAGAACATCATTTCTCAAACATAAAACAATCAAAATCTCATTCCTATATTTCTTCATCCTTAATTACAAGTTCTTTTCTTCAACATTATTCAATTTCTTTCTTAATTACTACTTACATTCACTATTTCTATACTATTCTACCTCAATCCCATCATGTTTACTATTTTTCTCAAAAAACCCAAATTCTCATAAGAACCTTAATTTTAAAAAATCAAGATTATGAGAAATTAAATCAAATTTAATTGTCACTGTTTGATAACTTACTCAAAGAAACCCAAAAACACTTCATTCAAGTAAGAATCTAAACTTTTCATGCTTACCAATCTAAGTTCTCCCAACTTTTCTTCTCCTCCTAGTGTGGCCATCCCTCCTCACCTTTCTTATATCTTCCTTCACTTGATTCTTCCTTAATTTAATGTTCCAAGTCTTTCAATCTTACAAGTTTCAAAGCTCTCTTTCAGTTTTTCTTGTTTTTCTCTTAACCTACGTTCTTCTCTTATTTTCTTTCCATATTTGTTACTGCCCAGTTGACAGTTCATAACAGAAAAAGGGCTGCCTTGTTTTATTTTTAGTGGCAAATTACTTTTTTACCCTTAATGAGTCATTTTACTTCCATTTGACGGTCCTTATTCTTTGATAGCACTACTGAGCTCCGTCCATTCTAAAATTTTAACCAGATTTTATTCTATATATTTTAAGGTTCCTAATAAAATTTCAGCTCAATCTGATGGTCGGATTTAAAATTACGTCCAATAACGTAAAACTAGTCAAATTGTGATTTTTCGTCAAATTTTTGAATTTCTCTTAAAATTATAAAATTTTAACCCAAGCTAAGGAATCATATTAGAAGGCTCCACGCAAAGTTTTAGAATTTTCTGATAACCCGATCGAGGGTTACAAAGTTTTTTCCTTTTGTTTTACATGAAACTAGTCAATTTATAATTTTTCGCCCAGAGGTTTTACATTCTCCCCTCCTAAAAAAAATTTCGTCCTCAAAATTAAATCATACTTGTATAAGAAAATAATCCAAGATACTTCTTTATCATTTCAGACTCTCTCTCCCAAGTTTCTTCTTCTATTTAATAGTTTCTCCACAATACTTTTATTAACGACACCTTTTTATTTCGTAATTCCTTTATACTTCGATTCATAATTTGAATAGGTTGTACCTTCATAGTTAAATCTTCCCGCACTTCCATCGAAATTTGTGGCAAAATTCATGTAGGATCTAGGTCTGCTTTCCGCAGCATCGAAACATGAAACTCATTATGTATCCTATCTAAATGTGGTGGCAGCAGTATTTGATAGGCAACCGTCCCAATTCTTTCTATAATTTTATATGGTTTGATATACCTAGGTGCTAATTTTCCCTTCATTCCAAACCGAATCACATGCTTCCATGGATTAACCTTTAAAAATACCATATCTCTAATTTGAAACTCTAGTGGTCTCCGTCGATTATCTGCATAGCTTTTTTGCCGGTCTTGAGCTTCTTTCATCCTTTCCTTTATCACCTTCATCTTATCAACCGTGATCTGCACCAGTTCAGGTCCCAATAATTTTCTTTCCCCAACTTCATCCCAACATATTGCAGTTCGACATCTCGTTCCATGCTTCATATGGTGTCATTCCAATAGTAGATTGATAACTATTGTTATACGTAAATTCTACTAATGACAAGTGATCCTCCCATTGACCTCCAAACTTTAGTAAACAAGACTGTAACAAATCTTCTAAAATTTTTATTGTCCTTTCAGATTGTCCATCAGTCTGTGGATGAAAAGTTGTGCTTAGATTCAATCTGGTACCCAAAGCCCGTTGTATACACGGCTATAACCTTCATGTAAACCAAGGATCCCTATCGGATACTATAGAAAGTGGTACATCATGCAATCTCACCACTTCTTTAATATATAATTGAGCTAGTTTTTCAACCAAATCCCCCATCTTCATAGGCAAAAACAAAAAAGACTTTGTCAGCTTATCCACGATCACCCATATGGCATCATGTCCTTTCCTGCTTTTCAGTAACCCAGATACAAAATCCATAGTGATATTCTCCCATTTCCATTCTGGAATCGGAAGAGATTGTAATTCTCCAGCTGGTTGTTGATGCTCCATTTTCACCTGCTGACATATGGCACACTTGGCCACATATTCGGCTATCTCCCTCTTCATTTTTGGCCACCAGTAACTCTCTTTCAAATCTCTATACATTTTCATGCTTTCTGGATGGATCGCCAATTTAGACTCATGAGCTTCTTTTAAGACTTCACCTTTTAAAACTTCATCATTAGGTAAATATATTCTTTTTTCCATCACTACGAGTCCATCATTTGACACTTGAAATAAAGAGTCTTGGCCAACTTTTACATTATTCATTTCTTTCATCACTTCGGGATCTTCACCTTGAGCTTTTTGAATCTTTTCTCTCATATCGGATTGTAGCATTAACGTTGCTAGTAACATTCCTCCTGAAGTCACATCCAAATGCACATTTAGCCCACCTAGTTCCAAAAGTTCTATATCACCTCGCAGTAGTAAACCACCAATAAAAGCTTTATTCTTTTGACTCAAAGCATCTGCCACCACATTTGCTTTTCCCGGGTGATAGTCAATAATACAATCATAATCTTTGATCAACTCCATCCATCTCCTCTGTCGCATATTCAATTCTTTTTGTGACATCAAATATTTTAAACTTTTGTAATCTGTAAAAATTTGTACATGTACCCCATACAAATAATGTCTCCATATCCTCAAAGCAAACACCACAGATGCTAGCTCCAAATCATGTACTGGATAGTTCACCTCATGTGTTTTCAACTGTCTGGATTCATAAGCGATTACCCTTCCGTGCTGCATAAGTACACAACCCAAACCCTTACCAGAAGCATCGCTATACACAACAAATCCCTCCTGTCCTTTTGGTAAGGCCAATACTGGGGCTGAAGTTAGCTTGGATTTTAACTCCTGGAAACTTGTGTCACCATCTTTTAACCATTCAAACTTAACTTCCTTCCAAGTTAGTCAAGTCATTGGAAAGGCTATTGTGGAAAATCCTTCTATAAATCTTCTATAATATCCAGCAAAGCCCAGAAAACTACGAATTTCAGTCACATTCATGGGTCTTTCCCATTTCAATACTGCTTCTATCTTTTTGGGGTCCATATTGATACCCTTCTCCAATATCACATGACCCAAAAATACCTATTCATTTAGCTAAAATTCACACTTACTCAGCTTCGCATACAACTTATTTCTCCTCAAGATCTCTAACACTTCTCTCAAATGATATGCATGTTCCTTTTATGACAGAATATATTAGTATATCATCAATAAACACCATTACAAACTTATCCAGATAAGATCGAAACACCCGATTCATCAAATCCATAAATATCGCAGGGGCATTAGTTAATCCAAAAGGCATCACCACAAATTCATAATGCTCGTAGCGAGTTTTAAAAGCTGTTTTCTGCATATCTCTCTCCTTTATCATCACCTTATGATACCCTGACCTCAAATCTATTTTTGAAAATACACATGCCCCTTTTAACTAATCAAACAAATCATTAATTCGTGGAAAGGGGTACTTATTTTTTATAGTCATTTTATTGAGTTGTCTATAATCTATACAGAGCTGTAATGTTCCATCTTTCTTTTTAACAAATAGCTCAGGAGCCCCCCAAGGTGAAACACTAGGGTGAATAAACCCTTTATCCAGCAATTCTTGCAATTATATTTTTAATTCCACCAATTCTGTAGGCGCCATTCGATACGGTGCTTGAGCTATTGGTGTAGTTCTAGGCAATGTTTCTATCGCAACTTCTACTTCTCTCTCAGGTGGTAACCTGGGTAATTCCTTTAGAAATACATTTGGAAACTCCCTTACTATAGGTATTTTATCCAACTCTATTTCTTTCTTTTCCAAATCTACTACATAGGCAAGATAAGCTATACATCCTTTTCTTAATAGTTTCTTAGCCGTCACAACCGAAATTATACTATTTGGTATGATGTTTCTCTCTCCTCTAAACTCTACCCTCCTACCACCCTCATCCTGGAGAGTTACCGTTTTAGTAAAACAACCTATTTGGGCTTTGTAAGTTACTAGCAAATCCATTCCCAAGATCATCTCAAAATCATATAAATCTAGTGGTAATAAATCTACCCTCATTTCAACATCTCCTATTCTTACCCAACAACCCTTGTAAACATACTCAATAAGTACAGTTTTCCCTAGAGATGTACCAATTACTACCCCTTTTTCCACTCTCATAGGCTGCACTTTCAATTTATCTTTATATTTTCTAGCTACAAAGGAATAGGTAGCACCAAGATCAATCAATGTATATACATGAAGAGATTCTAACAGTAAAGTACCTGCAACAACATCTGTGGCAACTCGCATATCTTCTTGAGTCATACAGAAAACTCTCCCTTGAACTCTACTTCCTTGTACTCGAGGTCGGCCTCGAACGGCACTAGTCCCAGATTAGGCAGGTCTACCCGGCCTGTCCACGGTCGCAGACTGCTGCTGACTCTGTACTGAAAAACCCTGTCTCTGTAACTGCCTCATAGTCTTCTGAGGACACTCCCTCTTACGATGCCCAGGCTCTCCAAAATGATAACATACAACATTTAGATAGGGACAATCCCTCAATCTATGTTCCTGTTTGCATATATAACATCTGCTAGATGTAGCCGAACAATCTCTAAGATGTCTACGCTTACATCTCACACACAGGGGATAAGTAGTCATCCTTGAGCCCTCTGCGACTCCTTCTAGTAAGCTAGTTTGTGGGTATGACCACCCTCTGTGTGAGCTCTGCACAGATTTACTCGATGTACCCCCTGATCTAAAATTTCCTCTCTTTTTTCTAAACTGACCAAAATGTCCTCCTTTTCCTTTTTTTTGGAAAAGGAGGTCTCCCTGTAAACGATGCAGGCTTTTTACACTTTTCTACTCCTATAATACCCTGTACATCACCTTCCCGCCGCCATGCAGCTGCCACGGCCTATAGAGACTGAGCACCCATTATAAAATCCCTCACTGTCGGAAACTGCAAAACAACCAATCCCATCCTCAGCTCTTGTCGGAGTCCATCTCGAAGTCTCTCGATCCGATGCTGCTCAGTTGGTAAATAAACAGAAGCAAACATATAGAGGTCCTGAAACCGCCTCTTATATTCCAATACTGTCATATCACCCTGTGTAAGAGCCAAGAACTCTTGTTCCTTGATCTTTTGATGTTGGTGGGAATAATATTGGTTCTTAAACTCTGTCCTGAAATCCCTCCATCTAAGCGTCTCTACAACCTGTCTCTCTTTAACAATATCCCACCATGTTTGAGCTTTGTCCGATAACAGCTGAGTCGCACAATCCACTCGAAACTCTGCTGGTATTGCTATCTGTTCTATAGACCTCTCTATCTTTTGTAACCATCGGCCATCTATCTTAGCATCCTCCTCTCCCATAAATGCTTCACAGCCTAATTCCCTCAAACTCTTTACCCATCGAACTAAATTGACCACAGTATCCCTAGGGGTAGTACTCAATGGTCCTGACATCTCTGTCATCACTGCATGAACCAACTGCGCAAAATAAGTTGGATCTAGGTATAGTGGAGGTGCTGCCACAGGGGGTGTTGCTAGTGCTACTGCAGGCGTTACTGTTGGTGGGGGCTAAGTCCCCTGCCTATCTCCATCAAATGCCCCCCCACTCATCTCAAAGTCCTGATGACTCTCCCTGTCCATATTGCACTGACACAGCTGGCACAAAAGATGTCGTATCAACCAGCGGATCTCCTTCTAGTCCTCTAACTCCTGTCTCAACTAAACGCTCGTCCCTCTCTGGTGACGAGTCAGCCCTGGCTTCTTGTCGTGTACGTACCATCCTGAAACAATATTATTTTACGTTAATGATGGTCTCCTGAACCTTAACCGGCTCTGATACCAAATGTAACACCCTCAAATTATAATGTCATGAAATCTCAAACATTTCATTACTAATGTCAAGTATTGAATAGTATATCTAAGATTATGAGATTTTTTTTTTGAAATTTCGGCAGAGTTTCCTTTGTTTTTTGATGTTACTAAGTTATCGACTAGACTTCATTCGATCACAATACTTAAAACTTCCACTTCGACCCAACTATCCTGGATCATATCCCATCTCATCAAATAATATTTCACATAACTATACTTCATTGTATTTTCTCAACCTTACATCTTCAACAAATAACACATTAACTACAAACAATTATAAACTCAAAAGATTCATATTGAACTAATTATTACATTAACATGCATTCATCTTCTACACATGCAAGATTATAATTACTAAATTTTCTTTTTGAATAGTTTAATAATATTAGTTCCTTACTCATACATTTTAAATGTATAAGTACCAAAAGCAAAACATATTCAGGATACATATATTACAATCTACATATATTACAAATTACATATAAAGCAAATATATTACATTCCACAAAATAAACAGATTAAAACATGAAACCCATATTTAACGCTCTGCATCACCTTGTGAAAAACCTGTATACATAACATTAATAAGAAATAAGGAAGATAACATATTAAAGATGATAAAGCTATTATGTTCACAAGTCTTCAAAATTATATCAAATTATCTTTCATCACCAACTTACTATATATCAACATTAATAACCCATTCATAATTTATTAATCCTATACTTATAGGACCTCTATGATCAACACTTATTCCTTAATTTTTTAATTTGGTAATTCACAAATTTTACTTCAAACTCGGCTAACCCTCTTAAATAGCCAACTATCAAACCGGTAATTCCATACGAATTACCCAACATCCGGCTATTCTCTATCAATAGCCAATACAACCAGTAATTCCAAACGAATTGCCCAACATCCGAAATTCCATACTAACCAACCGGTACTTCTAAACTAACTGGTAATTCATACTAACTGGTAATTCATACCAACCAACCGGTAATTTCATATTAACTAATCGGTAATTCCATACCAACCGGTAATTCCATACTAACCAACCGGTACTTCTATACTAACCAGTAATTCATACTAACCGGTAATTCATACCAACTGGTAATTCAATTATAATACCAACGGTTTCTTCATCTACTTCTTTCATATCAACATGTCATAAACAACTCATAACTAATAATGAAACTTTGAATTTTAAAAGAAAGTGATGAATCACTTACCGTCTGCTCGTGATGGCCCAGCCCCTCCTACTTGATGCCCTGCTCCCGGTACAATTCTTGAATCAATTAGATTGCACTACATTATTAATCCATTATCATTTATCCTACATGCCTAGATTTGAAGCATGTAATATCTTTTATTTAATTGGGGTTTACACCAAAATTTTCATTCATTTGTCACCTCATTTTCAACATATAGTTTTAATCATTTTTCTTCTTTTAACTCACTTAAAGAAGTCTCCCATGAACTTTTCCTACCATTTATTTATTCCTTCTTTTCACATTCTTATGATGTTTCTTCACTTATTTATATTTTGAATACTTCAAATAAGATAAAGAACATCATTTCTTAAACATAAAACAATCAAAACCTCATTCCTATATTTCCTCATCCTTAATTACAAGTTCTTTTCTTCAACATTATTCAATTTCTTTCTTAATTACTACTTACATTCACTATTTCTATACTATTCTACCTCAATTACATCATGCTTACTATTTTTCTCAAAATCCCCGAATTCTCATAAGAACCCTAATTTTAAAAAAATCAAGATTATGAGAAATTAAATCAAATTTAATTGTCATTATTTGATAACTTACTCAAATACACCCAAAAACACTTCATTCAAGTAAGAATCTAAACTTTTCATGCTTACCAATCTAAGTTCTCCCAACTTTTCTTCTCCTCCTAGTGTGGCCAGCCCTCCTCACCTTTCTTATATCTTCCTTCACTTGATTCTTCCTTAATTTAATGTTCCAAGTCTTTCAATCTTACAAGTTTCAAAGCTCTCTCTCACCTTTTCTTGTTTTTCTCTTAACTTCTCACGTTCTTCTCTTATTTTCTTTCCATATTTGTTACTGCCCACTTGGCAGTTCATAACAGAAAAGGGGCTGCCTTGTTTTATTTTTAATGGAAAATTACTATTTTACCCTTAATGGTCTTTTTACTTCCATTTGACGGTCCTTATTCTTTGATAGCACTACCGAGCTCTGTTCATCCTAAAATTTTAACCAAATTTTATTTAATATATTTTAAGGTTTCTTATAAAATGTCAGCTTAATCTGATGGTCGGATTTAAAATTACGTCCAATAACGTAAAACTAGTCAAATTGTGATTTTTTGTCAAATTTTTGAATTTCTCTAAAAATTATGAAATTTTAACCCAAGCTAAGAAATCATATTAGAAGGCTCCACGCAAAGTTTCAGAATTTTCTGATAACCCGATCGGGAGTTACAAAGTTTTTTCCTTTTGTTTTACATGAAATTAGTCAATTTATAATTTTTCGCCCAGAGGTTTTACACAATATATGATTTATATTATTCTCTAACAGATATAACAAAAGCTTGCAGATACCTTAAAGTTATTTATTTAAAACAATGTGTAGCATAATCAAAACATAACATTCTCTATATAAGATAATTTAGTAATCTCAAGTCTAAGGATCACTTGCATAATTATCACGTAAGCATTTTCATAAACACAAGTGATCTCTTCATATGAAATTCTCATACAAGTTAGTTTAATGTATATATCATCTGACAAACACTAGCATATTAGTTCTAGATATCTCTCATACCCCAGCTTATGAGAACAACTACTTCTTTTTATAAAGAAAGAAACATAATATGTATCGATTTTAGCAACTCTAATTAATATTCAGTCTTAATAGAGCATTGGCCAAGAATATTTAAAAACAATGCTTTAATGCAATAAGAATCTCATAATTATAACTTTATAATTTCCTTAGTCGATTCAAGTTTATCTTTATTCTAGATTCATTAATCAAATAGTAGATTCATTAATAAAATATTTGATAAATATTAAATATATATAAAATTTTATTAATAAATTAAATATATTTACATGAATAAAGTCAATACTATGTGTAACCAACTGATTGGCTACAAGGCATATATACTTGTTGACATTTGGGCAATATATTAATATTTATATATTTTGATGATAACAATTAAATAAAATTGGATTAATAATATGCTTGGTTGAGAATAAATTTAAACATGGTTTTATATGAAGAACACATCAACCAGCATGAAAAATTAAATGGAGAAATCAATCTACAAGTCCAAGATGCAAAGTAAGTGAAGACTTAGTTCTTAAGGATTCATTTTAGTGCAAATTGTATAAATATTTGAATCTTACTTGATAGCACAAATTAAAACAAATTCACGCATTTCACTTTACTTGCATTATATGATTGATATGCATTTAGTTAGTTCAAGTTTCATGAGGTTTAAAACTGTCAAGTCTAGTTTTTAAGTTGAACTAGTTAACTGCTTGTTCATCAGGGATGAACACCTTGGAATATGCAGGAACCAGTTGATTGATTATCCTAACTAATATAAACTGGTTGACTGTTTCATCTGTCAGATAAACATTAACAACTATAAAACAATTAGTTTTTACTAAAAACATATATATAGCTTGTCTAATTGCAGAATTAAATAGTGAATCTGAACATATATCATATACAAGCTATTTTAAAATAAAAACAACTTCAAAATCATCAATCCTTAATTATACTCATATTTGTGCATTAAAACATTCATATTTTTGCACAAGAGTATACATTCTTATTCTCACAACATTTAAACATTTTCAAATCCCTTAATTTCTATTGAGTGAGTTATAGAGATTATAGATTCTCAATTGTAAAATCCACTCTACTGAGAGAGTATTTTGTGACTATAAAATCACAATTACAAAAACTTGAGTTTGGATAAACTCTTGGCATTGGTGATGTATTGTCACTAAGGGAAAAATCTTGAGGAGGGGACATCTTCAAGTAATGTATATGCTTGGTGTAGATTCATCAAGGACATTGTATCTTTAACTTGGATTAATAAAAGAATACAATACTCAATTATGGTTGTACTTGGGGTGTGGATATAGGTTTGTTGGACCACGTTAAAAACCGAGTTTGAAATCTTTCTTCCTTTACCTATTTATTTTAAGCACTTGAATTATATTGTTGATTATTGTGTTTATTGTTCTTAGTGTGCTTAATGGTTTTAAATTGCATTATTTGTTAGTATTAGTGGAATACCTAATTCACCTCCTTTTAGGTGTTATTATTACTTTGATCCTAGAACAACAATTGGTTTGAGAGCAAGGTTCTTATTTATTTATTTTGCTTAAACTTTGAGTATAATGACAACCACTAGTTGTTATATTCAAAATCAAGGAACATCATCCTCTAGGCCACCTTTTTTTTTTATATGGTAATGACTATGACCATTGAAAAGCTAGGAAGATTATATATTTTTAATCTATTGATTATGATCTATGGCTATCTATTGAAAATGGACCTCATAAGCCTACTAAAATTAAAGATGGTATAACTATTCCTAAGGCTAAAAGTGAGTATACTGATAGTGATAAAAAGTTGTTATCTATGGATGCTAAAACTATGAATACTTTATATTATGCATCAAGTAGAAGTGAGTTTAATAGGATTACATCTTGCAAAAGTGCTAGGGACATATGACATGCTTTAGAAATAACTTATGAAGGTACCAATCAAGTTAAAGAATCCAAAATAGACATGCTTTTACATCAATATAAGTTATTCAAAATGCTTCAAAATGAATCCATAATTAGTATGTTTACTAGAATGACAACTATCATTAATAGTTTGGATGCTCTTGGTAGGACTTATAATAATACCAAAATTGTGAGCAAAATTATTAGGTCCTCACCAAAGGCTTGGGAATAAAAGGTGTGAAGGCAATTTGTGAAGCCAAGGATCTCACCAAACTTCCATTGAAAGAGCTCATTGCATCATTAATGACACATAGGATCACCATGAAAAAACAAGAACTAGAAGAGAATTCAAAGAAGAAATTGGCATTCAAAACCATTCACCAAATTGATAATGATGATGAAGTGGAGAAGGACATTGCACTTATCACAAGACAATTCTAAGATTTCCTAAGAAAGAATCAAGGGAATATAAAGTTCTTAAATTTCAAGAAGGATGGAAATAAAGAAGAATCTAACAAGAAGGCACTTAGATGCTACAAGTGCAACAAGACAAGACATATAAAGGTTGATTACATTTTCTTTCAAAATAAAAAAAAGAATCATCATCACAAATGAGTAGTGAAAGAGACATGGAGTGATGACTCAGACTCTAGTTCAAGTGATGAAGAAAAACATGTTGCAAACATGTGTTTCATGATAATTAAAAGTGATAATAAAGTACCCTATTTGGATGATGAATTTGACATTATCTATAATGAATTGCATGATTCTTTTGAATCCTTGTATGATGAGTAAGAAGCTAGGATCAAAATATAGCACATTAAAAAAGAACCATGCATACTTGTTTATTGAAAAAGAGACTTTAGAAAATAAAGCATTTAATGTAATTGATGATTGCAATAAGATGAACCTACTTAAAGAGGAAAATAAAGCTTTAAAAGAAAATGTTGTTAAGTTAAACACCACACTAGCAAAATTCACTCAAGGTTCTAAGATTTTAAAAATCATCATAGCTAGTCAAAGATGTGTTTTCAACAAAAAAAAGTTTAAGTTATCAACCTAAAAAGAATAAAAAATATTTGAAGAATTACTTTTTTTTAAAGCCAAACAATCATATGACTCAAACCAAACATTTCATTATTGTAGTAACATTGGTCATTTGATTTATACATGTCCTATGAAGAAGGACAAAGTTAGTAATATGACTTAGGTTTCAAAAGGAACCACTATTAAGTAAAAAGGACCCAAGAAGCTACGAGTACCAAAAACCTCATCTTGATTTTATGTGTATATAATTTGAGGGAATACAAGGAGTGGTTCTTAGATAGTGCTACACAAGATACATGACTGGAGATGATTCATTGTTCTCAAGCATAAATCAATGGCGAAAAAGTCACTTTTGGAGATAACTCAAAAGGAAAGATCATTGGAGTTAAAAATATTGGAGGTAAGTCTTCACCTTCAATAGAAAAGGTTTTCCTTATCAATATCTTAAAACATAATTTGCTTAGTATTATTCAATTATGTGATAAAGGCTATAAAATTGTTTTTTTACCATGTATGTTGTTTAATCCTTGAAAATGATAAAGTTTTATTTGTCGGTAATAGAAAAAGAAAAAGTTTATAAGATTAAGATTGATGAATGAATGATAATAGAAAGTTGTCTTGTTGCTAGCATTAATAATAATTTTCTTTGGCATAGAAGACTAGGTCATATAAGCATGGACATTCTTTATAAACTTGTTAAAGGACTCTCTTATATTGCATTCAAGAAGAAAAGGTTATATGATGCTTGTCAAATGGATGAACAAGTGAAAACATCTTTTAAGAGCAATAACCATATTTCTACTGAAAGACCTTTAGAATTGCTACACATAGAACTATTTAAACTAACTAGAGCTAGAAGTATAAGTGGTAATAAATATATATTTATGACTATGGATGACTTTATATGATATACATAGGTTTTGTTTTTAAAATCAAAAGATGAAACTATTTATGGATTTGTAAGGTTTTTAAAAAAGGTTAAAAATGAAAATGGTTTTTCAATCGTAAACATAAGGAGTGATCATGGTGGTGAATTTATAAGTGATCTGTTTGAAGCATTTTGTGAAGAAAAATGATACCACCATCACTTTTCACACTTAGAACTACCTAACAAAATAGGGTTGTGGGAAGGAAAAATTGATCTCTTCAAGAAATGACAAGAATAATATTAAATGAATTTGATATCCCTAAATGTTTATTTTGACAAAAGCTATAAATACATCTTGTTATATTTTAAATCATGTTACCTTGAGGCTAGATTTGAAAAAAACTCCTTATGAGCTTTGAAGAAGTAGGAAGCCCAACATCTTATATCTCAAAGTTTTTGGTTCAAAATGTTTTATTCTTAATACTAAAGATAATTTGAATAAGTTTGATTCAAAATCCAATGTTGGTATTTTAACTGGTTATTTCTTTTCTAGTAAGGCTTATAGAATATATAATAATAGAACACTTTGTCTTGAAAAATCCATGCATTTTGTCTTTGAGGAAACTCAAAATGATAAAATTATTGAGATTCTAAATGACATTAATAAAGTGTTTAACATTTGAGTCTTAATGATAGGAACCCCATGATGGACAACATAAAGAAATGAACAAAGACAAACCAAGCACAAAATTCAACAAGAGATGGTAAGTAACTCTTTTATGCCATCAAAGAAGCTAAGGTATGTACTCTCTCATCCTTCCAAGTTAATTATTGGTAATCCCTTTAAAGATATTAAGACTAGAGCATCTCTTAGAAACATTAGTGAGCATTGTACATTTGTTTCTCATATAGAACCCAAATCCTTTCTAGAAGCTGAAAATGATGCATATTGGATTTTAACCATGTAAGATGAGCTAAATCAATTTGAAAGGAATGATGTGTGGGAACTAGTTCCCAGGCCTAGAAATTAATCCATTATAAAAACAAAATGGGTGTTTAGAAACAAAGTTGATGAGCATGAGACCATAGTTAGAAATAAAGCTAGACTAGTTACCAAATGTTATAATCAAGAAAAAGGCATTGAATATGAAGAAATCTTTTCACTAGTGGCTAGACTAGAATCAATAAGAATGCTTTTAGTTTTTACATGACATGCTAATTTTTACACTCTTTCAAATGGATGTTAAAAGTGTATATTTAAATGGTTTGTCATGGAAAAGGTATACATTGAGCAACTTCAAGATTTTAAAAACTTTTATTTTCCCAATCATATTTTTAGACTAAAAAAGGCTTTATATAGTTTAAAACAAGCACCAAGAGCATGGTATGATATATTAAAATCTTCTCTTATTGAAAATATCGATGATATTATATTTGGTGCTACTGATAAATCTCTTTGGAAGGAATTTGTACAATTCATGCAAGATGAATTTGAAATGAGCGTGATGGGAGAATTAAACTTATTCCTTCAATTGCAAATCAAGCAAACAAAATATGACATCTTCATCAACCAAAGCAAGTATATTAAGGATCTATTAAAGAGATTTGGGATGGAATATGTCAAAGAAACCGACACGCCCATGTGAACATCAACTAAGCTTGATATGGATAAAAATGATAAGAATGTAGACATCACCAAACATCAAGGTATAATTGGACCACTTTTATATTTAACTGCAAATAGACCCAATATTATGTTTTGTGTATGTCTATTTGTATGTTGTCAAGCATGTCCTAAACAATCCCATGTTAGTGATGTAAAATGAATTTTATATTTGCATGGAACAATTGATTTAGGGTTGTGATATCTAAAAGGAAACGAGTTGAGTTTGATTAGTTATTCGGATGCTGATTTTACCGAGTGTAAGGTTGATAGAAAGAGTACTAGTGGAACATGTCGCTTTTTAGGATCATCACTAGTATCTTGGGCTATTAAGAAACAAAACTTAGTAGCACTTCAACAACTGAAGCGGAATATACAGCGACAGGTAGTTGTTGTGTACAAAGCTTAAAAGACATTGGTCTTGCATTTAATCATGTACCTATTAAGTGTTATCATACTAGTGCAATAAGTCTATATAAAAATCTTGTACAACACTCACATACAAAACATATTGAAGTGAGACATCACTTTCTAAGGGATCAAATGATGAAGGGTGATATTGTACATGAGTTTGTAAGCACATAAATCAATTAACAGATATTTTTACAAAGCCTTTAGGTATGGATTGATTTTGCGAAATAAGAAGGAATTTAGGCTTTATTCATGTTAATGACATTTAAGGTTTTATCTTTGAATGTATGCATTATTAGGAATAAGTTGAACATTTTTTAATTGATACATATATACCCTTTGTCATAACCTGATTTTGACCCATTTTTCTTTTTTTTTTGAAATATCCAAAAAAACAAAAAAAATAAATAAATAAATAAATAAATATATATATATATATATTTGATGTATTTGGATTGTTTTTGAAATTTTTAATATCTTTTCAAAAGAATTAAAAATTCAAAAATTTACTTTCTACGCGTATAATTTATAACACGCTCATTTCATAACACCACCACAAACTTATCAAAGTATGATAAAAAAAAACTCGATTCATCAAGTCCATAAACAATGCTGGTGCGTTTGTTAACCCAAACGGCATTATCAAGAACTCGTAATGCCCATAACAAGTTCTAAATGCAGTATTTGGTACATCCAGGTCCTTGATTCTCAACTGGTAGTATTCCGATCTCAAGTCTATTTTCAAAAACACTTTAGCCCCCTTTAGTTGATCAAACAAATCATTTATCCGCGGAAGTGGATATTTATTCTTTATTGTCACCATGTTCAACTGTTTATAATTTATGTAGAGTCTAAGAGTTCCATCATTTTTCTTTACAAACAACATAGGAGCTCCTCGGGGTGAATTACTCGGACATATGAATCTTTTATCCAGTAATTCTTGTAATTGAACTTTTAGCTCTACCAATTTTACTGGTGTCATCCAATATAAGGACTGAGCTATTGGAGATGTACCGAGTAAAACATCAATAATGACTTCTACTTCCCTTTCTGGAGGTACTCCCAGTAACTCATTCAGGAGTATGTTGGGAAATTCTCTTACTTTTGAAACATCTGACAATCAAATTTCTTCTTTTTTTGTCTCTATGACATACGCAAGGTAAGCTTCACACCCTTTCTTCAACATCATTCTCGTAGTCATAACCGGAATAATACAATTTGGGATGACATTTCTCTCTCCTCTAAATATAATTTTTCTACCATCAGGTCCATAAAGAGTTATTATTTTCACAAAACAGTCTGTTTGAGCCCTATTTATACCCAACCAGTCCATACCCAAAATGACATCAAAGTCATGTAACTCTCATTACAATAAATCTACTTTCGATTCACACCTATTTATAACAAGTTAAACCCCTTAATACATGTGGTCAATATTTACGGTTTCACTTAATAGAGTACTTATAATAAACTCATTATCTATTTTACAAGGATTTTCTCCCAATTTCCCCCACAAGCTTAATAGCAACAAATGAGTGTGTGGTCCTAGTGTCAAACAATACACGAACATGCAAAAAATTTAACTGTAATGTACCTATCACTATGTTAGGAGAAAGGTCTCCTCTTGTGTCATGTAATATACTTTTCCCTAAGTTCGGGCCTCCTATATCTTGTCATTCTAAACATAAGTTTTCCCTCTACTACCGCTAGCCCCAAATAATGTATGTTAGACTAGTCTGTCTATAGTGGTAGATTGTTGCTAACTCTGAGCCTACTGTTGTTGATTCTGAGTGATCTTAGTCCTACGAGGACAATATCTTTGAAAGTGTGCTTAACCCCTGCAATAATAACATCCACGGCCTAAATGTGGGCAATCCCACCATCTATGTCCCCCTTACAGATATAACATCGTCCAAGTGTTGCAGAATAGTCTCCTGAGAGTCTTTGTCCATACTGGGTACACAAAGGATAAATAATCATTCTCTACTCCGATGCTCCTCTAAAAAAACCATTCCTGGAGTTTGGTTTCCCTCTTGTTGACCTCACCCCTGAAGTCTAGGTATATGCAACTAAGGTACTCCCCTGTTTTTTGAACTGAATGAAATATCCCTTACCTTTTTTAAGTAGAAGGAGTCTGCCAGAGGTATACTTTGCATCCTTTTGCTTACCAAACCATATTTTCCTTGTTGGCCCTTCCTCAAACATGCCTCGAGGGCCTCAGCTGCCTCAATAAGCTCTCTGGTAGTCCCAAACTTAAAGGAAACCAATCCCTGCCTTTCAACCCGCAACCTTTCAACCTTGTGTTGTTCGTTGGGAGTATAATGTGAGGCAAACATATAGAGGCCATGAAACCTCCTTTTATAGTCAATCACTGACATGTCTCCTTGTTTCAAGGCTAGAAACTCTCATTTCTTAATTTTTTGATGATAGGATTAAAATTAATACTCAAACTAGACTCTAAACTTTACCTAAAACCAGGACCCTGCAGGTCTCCTCGACTTCACCGTATCCCACCAAGACTGTGCCTTGTTTGAAAGTAAATGGGCAGCATAATTTACTTGTAAGCTCTCTACTACCTACATTTGATCTAAGGTATCCTCAATTATGCAAATCCATTTGCTAGCTATCTCGGTGTCTGGTTCGCCCAAAAAAAGGTTCACACCCTAATTCTCTCATACTCTTTACAGTTCGTACTAATGTTACCATATTATCAACTAAGGTTGTAACCACAAGTGTCGTCCGTATTATTGGTGCTAATAGAGTTGTCGAGGCTGAGGCACCAGGCATCGCCTCTATCACTACCCTCACTATATGAGCTATGAGTGTTAGGTCAACATGTAGTGTAGGCATTGCAACAGGTACTGATGTTGTAGTTAGGGATACAACTCCTTGTCTTTGTTGGTTCGAACCCTCAGGATGTGATCCCACAATCTGTCTCAAATCGATATCATTATAGAGTCCCACTAACCCCTCCAATCTTGACTGATGAGATATCAAAGGCATATGAGAGGCAGTATCTTCTAATGGGCCCTCAACTTGTCTCTCATCAAAACCATCTCCTGTCGTCGTAACATTTCTCATACATACTATCCAGGTTCAAATTAGCAATTTTTTAGTCTTTTATTCAGTTTCCTAAACCCAAAACCGGGCTCTGATACCAATTGTCACAACCTTGATATATATATATATATATATATATATTTCAGGGTTGTGATTTTTCTCTCGATGTAAATATTTTCTAAATATTTTGGCGGTCTCCTTTTTATTTTCAATACTAAGTTATCAACTCAAAAATCAAAACTTGTAAATAATAACCATAAACCCATCCTATTATAATAAACTTCACAACTCGACCAAAACATTATTTTTACCCCACCCCCCTCTTTTTTTTTGTAAGAATTAGCATGATATTATTTCATATACAAAATTTAAAACTAATTAATTCACAATAAGAATTAATTTCTTAGCATATAAACATATTCAATTGTGTATACAACAAAACTATATTACTATTACTAACTTAAATAAGGACATTATCCTTAATTACATACCCAACAAAAAATAATTTAAACATTTAAATTCCTTAACATATAAGTGATATAGTAACAAAATAGTAATGCTTCCAATACAAAAATTAATTTAAACAATATCTACTTTCCAACTCAAGAATGTGAGGTACCTAGCAACATATTTATATAACATAAGAATATTATGTAAAAACTAGAAATTTACACTTAATAATAAACAATTAAAATAAAGTCTATTTAAAGCATACACAGAATATATTCATTAGCTCATTAAATGAAGTACTTATCATCAATACTTTAATTTAATTTAGATATTATTTTGTCAATCCTTAACTAGGTATCTTTTCCATTAACTAAGATATAATTTTATCAAGTCATCCATTAATCAGTACATTATTTCTGAAGTGTAGAAAAGAAAAAAAATTCATTTAATGTGCCCATTCAACAAGGCATTGTTTTGAAATCAGGAAAAAATCTTTCGACTCACCCATTTAATAGGGCATTATTTTCCTTAACATGAAATAATCTTTTAACACGCCCATTTAACAAGGTATTATTTCCATTAACCAGGAAATAATCTTTTGACACGCTCATTTAACAAGGCATTATTTTCATTGGTTTTATTTTGTAATTTTACACTAAATTATAATCAAAGAAAATTTCTTATAAAATACTAAAATAAACAAATAGTTTATTAAAAATAGTTTAACACCTACCTGGTGTTTGTGGGCGTGAAGTAGTCCCTTGTTGTTGATTAGGTCCTGCGACCTTTTCTGCAACAACACAAATTAGCATGTCATTTATTATTCATAATCAAATAATAAAAATCTCATTTCATTCTAATTATGTCGTTCATTCCACGTTCTTATCAAATATAAAGGTTCATTTTTCTTCTCATAGGTTTCATTTTCATTTTAAATTAAGGAGAATAAAATTCTCATTTCCGATCCTTCATCAAAATTAATTTTGTAATTCCCTAACAATCCATCTGATTCATCTAAAACCACTCTTTTATATTAAAAAAGTCCAAGTCGAAATCCATTCTCTTTTTGAATGTCATGGCCGAAACCTCTACAAGGAAAAAAGGTGAGAATTTTCTCCTTTGTTTTTTGTAAAATTCTTATCCATTCCATCTTCAATAAACTAGAAGAACAAAATCAAAATTTAACAAAGCAAGTCATTTATTTAAAAACAAAAACTCAAATTACCAACAATAATTCTTTCAAGATAAGAAGAGTATGCAAAATTAATTGAAAACACACCACAAAATACATCCTTTTACATTGCTACGCACATAATTATAAAAATTTCTTGAATGACATTGAAAAACAAAACAGGGACAATTACGTACCCACAAAGATAATGTTAAAATTGATTTGCTTAATTAACCATCACTTGCTAGTTTTTGGTAGCACTCATGATAGATTTAAAGCATCAGCCAACCAAGTTCTAAGCATAGAATTCATTTCCAAGGGTGAAATTTGTTTCCAAAAAGTTGGCATGAATGATGCCCTACGGAATTTCACCATTGGCCGAAACCCTAAAATTTTGCTTAAATTTTAAAAACTTAACCAAGAATTATAAATCTTTAAAAACTAAGAACCCGCGGGAAAAAACAAACACATGATACTAAAACAAAATACCATTATAATTATTATAGAATACTCATATTAGATCCCAAACAATCCTCCATGCCTCCGCCAAAACTTGTGGCAGTGAAACTTGTTTGTGATTGGTGGGCCGCCATTAGACTTGAATCATTGAAAAAATTATTACCTTGGTGGAAAATTCTTACCAGCCCAGTATAGAAAATTCACATGAAACTCAATGCGCTTGACTAAGAATTACTATACGCCAAAAAAAAAAAAAAAACCAAGATTGGGTTCGTAATTTCACTTCTTGCACGAAGCTAATTAAAAGAAATCAAGATTCAAGCAAACAGTGACATGATCGAATCAAGCAAATTCTGCAGAGAAAAAAAAAATCGAGCAAGCAAAAATTTAAGCAAAATTTGAATAGCAAAAAAGACTAACTTTTGTATGTTTAGTGCATAATTGAATTGTATCCGATCTTAATTTTATTTTAACCATAAAAACAAACATACTCAAAAAAGTTTGGAGAGAGAAAATGGGGTTTAGAGGAAGGTAAATTTTAATATTTATACCCCCGATTTTTTCTGTTTAAACCAGGTCGGTTCATTCCAGTTCAACTGATTTCAAATCAAATGAATTTTAATTTTTTTTTATTTTTCCAATCAATTTATTCATTTTTTTTCACAATATAGTTTTCTCAATTAGTTTTTATTTTATTTTATCAGTTTAGATGGTTTATCAGGTTTTTTACTCAACCCTACTTAGAAGTCTGTACTAGTTAGTTTAAAGTTTACTTTAGTCCCTCCTTTCTTGTTTTTTTGTGCACTAGTTTGGACCATTTACTTTTATTTATACTTACATGAATCCCTTACTCTAAGTTTTGTCATTAATCAGTCCCTCAATCTTTATCAACTACACCAATGTTGAGGCCCATTTGTTTTATAAAAAGTGGTTATATAGAAACTATTTTCTAAACCTTTTTATGTTTATTTACTGTTAGAAAAGTGGATCGATAAAAAATATTGTTTATTAAAAGAAAGATTTGATTTTGTTTTCAAGAAAGTATTTTCTTTTTATTTTGAAAGGAATATACTTTTCAGAAGTTGTAAAAAATTCAAAAACATCATGTTATTAGTTGATTATATCAATTTAGATCATTAATTTTTTATTGCTATATATTTTGTTTTGAATCTTTTTTATTTATTTTTTTTTTAATTTTTTCCAATATAATTTGATTTAATTTGATTTTTATATCAACTTTAATCCTCATTCTTTTGATTGTTAAATTTTTTTTCTTATCCTTTTCTTTATTGAAAATTTTTTATCTATTAGATTTGGTCCTCATTCTTTTGACTGTTATTTATTTTATTTGAAAGAATTTATGAAATTAATATATTTTTAAAAATTTCATCCTATTTCAACTTCCTTATTTGTCAGATTTTGTTTCAATTTTTTTATTACTCTTTGTTTTATTTGAAATAATTTATGAAATTGAATTTTTTTTTCAATTTCATCCTCCTTTAATTTTTTTTATCTATCAGATTTGATCTTCGTTCTTTTAATAAACTTGAGAAAAAAATTAAAAAACATTCCAACTCATTTTTTTGGCATACTCAAACACTTAAAAATGTTTTCTAACTTATTTTTTATAATAGTGTCAAACATCATAAAATAATTCACTATTTTTTAAAAAGAAACTATTTTCCAACAAATAAATTGGGGTAAATTTAACATGTTTTCAATACATACAAAAGAATTGACTGAAAATAAATAAAAATGTATATAGGAATGGAAAGAATATTTTAACTTAAAGAGAAAAATAGCAAATAGGAATAGAAAGGGTCATTTTCTTATAGTAAAAAAACAATTCACAAAGATTGTTGGTGCTAAACCAAGAAGCACTCTCCCCTTCCTAGAAAATCCCATCCATTGATGCCATCCTAAGAGTACAAGTGTAACATTTGGACATGGTGATTCTGAAAAAACGTAAACATTTATGGTTCCACCTAATCTTAAGCAATTGAACCATCTCGACGTATTCCTCCGAATCTTGATTGCAATTATCATGGTTGATGAATTGGAGCTTGTTACTATTCCTTCTTTGATTGTGTATTTTAATTATTATTATTATTATTATTTTGATAATCCGAGATGTTTGGGTCAGTTTACGTGCACCACGACTAATTTTCAGACCACTAAATACCCTATAAACCTAACAACTAGATAAAATATCACGAGGATAACAAATATACACATAAAAAAATCGAACCTAGAACCTAGATGTAGAGACAAAATTTTTTTTACCACGATCGCTAGGCAACAACGTATATTTGAATTATTTTGATTTGCCCGCAAGTTGTTAAAATATATATATATATACTCTGTGCTGGTTATAAATTCAATTCTTAATAAATTCAAGCTGCATAAAACACTCAATTTAGAAAAATTATAAATTCAATTCTTAATAAATTAAATATTAAAAGATGAAATTGAAAAAAAAATCCAATCATACAAAATTTTTATTTTAAATAGCAATCCAAAAAATTAGAATCAAAACTATTATTACTATTAATATTAATAAATAATATCATTACTATTACCATTATCATTATTAACACTATTATTATTTTTATTATTATTAAAATTACTATTATTGTTATTACTATTACCACCACTACCATCATTACTACTATTATAAGTAATAGTAGCACTTCTATTAGTATTATTACTATCTTAAGAAAAATTATTATTATTATTATTATTGCTGCTATTATTATTATTATTATTATTATTATTATTAGTGTTTTTATTATCATCATCATTATTTAGTATTCTTCTTCTCCTTCACATATAATTATTGTTATTATTAGTATTACTATTATCATTATTATTATT
>Ga0325405_1001255_pt1 | contig 25608 bp, 11 predicted proteins | sample PopdelMetagenome_21_FD_205663 | JGI IMG/M metagenome (GOLD analysis project Ga0325405, IMG submission 205663) | Populus deltoides microbial communities from Bellville, Georgia, United States - Xylem-Control-R2 | ecosystem: Host-associated > Plants > Phyllosphere > Stem > Wood/Secondary xylem...
TTGCTATTAACATGTCTTATCTTTTTTATCTTATCAATCCTTAATACCTTGCTTGTTAAATGGTTAATCTAGATTTGTGTTGTATAACACTTGGTACATCAAATACTTGATCCTTTATAGTTTTCGGTCGACATCGTTATTATGAGAGGAACTTGATTTGTTGTCAACATAAGTTAGCATCATGAATACCTGATAAAATTTATAAGTATGGTGTTACGTAAATAAGATGATTAATATGATTATGTTGGTAATTTATAAAGAGTTTATACTTTACTTATCTCTAATACTATTAGTGGATCCTCTAACCTTGACATTTGTTTTTATCATTGTTTAATCTTTACATTAATCTTCCATCTCAAAGTTCTCATTAATTCCTTCCTCTTCTTCTTCATTATTATTAGTACTACTACTACTACTACTACTACTAATATTGCTATTATTATTATTATTATTATTATTATTATTATTATTATTATGCACTTTAAGTATGCTTTGTGTTTGATCAAGGATCCTGACATTGTTGGTCTTGCCTTATTCATTCGCATCAGAAATCTGTTTATATTATATAATATATCTCTTTGATCTTTTCATAAACTCAGTATATAGGCTGGAAACCTGTGACCCGATCTTTGAGATCATTCTCAGGTATAACAACGCCACGTACTGAGTATTATTATTATTACTATTAATATTAATATTAATATTAATATTAATATTATTATTACTGTTACTATTATTGTTGTTATTATTGTTATTGTTGTTGTTGTTTTATTAATTATAATTTATACAATTAACCTCTCTGTAGTTCGACCCCGGTCTTGCCGGGTTATTTATTACTGTGACACTCCTGCACTTGGGATAAGACATCAACTCTTTGATCGTGTCAGGTAATCATTTTCGGTTCAGTTCGGTTTGGTTTTTATCAAAAAAAGTTACCAACTCTGTTTTTTTTTAAATTGAAACCGGTTCAAATCGACCAGTTTTGGTTTGGTTATTTTAGAACAAAAACTGGTTCAAACAGACCGGTTCCGATTCGCTTCGGTTTGGCTCGATTGTTTTTTATATTTTTTGTTTTTTTTTTTTGGTTTTTTTGGTTTCAGACTTATAAAACTGAAACTGAACCGGTTGGTTTTTTAAAAATTCTAATTTGTTTTTTTCACAGTTCAGTTAATTTTTTTTTTTGGTTTTTGCTCACTCCTACTAATGACATCTATATTATAATGACTGGGAATATTTGACAAGATTAGCTTGGCCAATGGTATCCATATTAGGATGTCCAAGAATATTTGACAATATTAGCTTTGACTAATGGCATCCATATAAGGATGACTGAGACATTCAAGTTAGGATGACCGAGAATATTTAATAGGATTGGCTTCGGCTAATGGAATCCAAGTTGGGATGGTCGAGAATGTTTGATAAAATTAGTTTCGGCAAATAATGTCCAAGTTGGGATGATCAGGAAAATTCGATAAGATTAGCAAAGGTTAATGACATCCAAATTACGATGGTAAAGAGTTTTTCCATAAAAATAATGAAAGTCAATGGTATTTGAAATTAAGTTAGAATCATGTAGAAAATTTAACTGATATTAATAATATCCAAATATGGATAATCAAGAATCTAACAAGATTAAAGAAGATTAAAGGAATTCGTATTGAACGATAGATAATTTGTAAAAAAGGTATGAGACATAGTATATAAGTTAATTATATGGATTGTACTATGATCTCAATTTTATTTCATTATATATATGTGTGTGTGTGTGTGTGTGTCGCGTGCGCGCGCTTGCGCTTATATAAATTTAATATTGTGACATGACCTTTTTACATTCAAGATGTTTAGTTTTTTTAGGGATTTTTTTTTATAAATGTAAATTGCATTAACGAGAATAATTGAACAAAATATAAGGGGCATACCCTATGAAAAATACAAAGGTCCATTACTAAGAGTCAAAGGACATAAGGGCACAAAAAAAGAGAGCAAAAGCTAAAGAAATACTCAAAAGTTAAGAGAGTAAAAAACTAAAAAACAACATTGGAACCATAGTTGAACTGGTTCACTGATATTTGAAAACCCTAAAATCAATTGATTGGTTATTCTAAAGAGTCTAGGAAATGGTAAACCGATTCTTGGAAACTCTAGAACCTGTCGACCAGTTCTGCAAATAACAACAAACCTGTTATGTAAAACCCGAACAATAGCTAAAACAAAAAATCTTATGACCTGGGAAGATGCCAAATAGATTCCAAATCTACTAAGCAGGACTGGACAAGTTAAAAGATCTCCTCACTAACATTCTGGTGAGGTTAATAAATCTGATAAAAGAATCGGTTTTTCCTCTCATACTAGATGAAGTAAATCATGGTTGAGAGGACTAACTAGAAAAGTAAATGTAAGAACTTGTTCTTTTTCTTGAGGTATAAAGATAACCATTGAAGCAAACATTGCCATGTCATAGTACGCCACCCGAAAATGGTCCTGTTCATAATAGCACCTCATACCAAAGCTAAGAAAATACACTAGAAAAACATATGGTCATGTGTCTCAACATGGAAATTGTAAAAAATACATATCAAGGAGGTGATGATTTGATAAACATGTAGTCTATTTATGGTACGAAGATTACCCAAAGTAGCAAGCCATAGAATAAGTGAATGTCTCAGGATGTAACATGGAAATTAGATGAGATAATGCATAGAGCCTGTATGTCTCAAATATATATATATAAATCCTTAGTTGAGTTAATAAAAAATCTCCCTGATAAATGACTCTTCCAGATATAGTGAACTAGTAGGGCATAATAGGGTGGAAAAGAACATAGTCCCACATAGGCTAAAGGTCCTAATTACTCGAAGGAAAATCCTAGGTACCATTCTCAATGATGTTCGAAACTTTTGCATCCCAAGGCAACCTTATGAAAGAGAGAACCCTAAAAGGCAAAAGGTCACAGATCTTCTAACTATCTAACAACCAATAATCCAACCAAAGAAAGTAGTTGAAATCACCAATGTAATAGATAAACATTCATTTGCACTAATCCCAACTAAGGAGAATCTTCCTCTAGGATCTATTAAAAAAGAGTCTCCAAAAATGATTTAGAATAGCTATTTTATTCCATGGTTTGATCCCTTTAATCCTCAAACCACCCTCTTTAGGAGAATAACAAAATGAGGCCCAAGTAACTTTGCCTCTAAGTGGGATAAGGATGAACTCTTCCAAAGAAATGCAACTAAGATACATCCAATCCTCCAGATGACTGAGCTTGGTAGAATAAACATGGTAGACCAATATAACTTAATGGAGAATAAAACTATTTTATCAATTGGAGACAACAAACATAAGTAAGAGATGTCAAGGTCCATAGTTTGATCCTTGAGATAATCTGCTCAATCAAAAACAAACAATCATTATGTTTCAAGTGAGTGGAGATCAGAGGAACACTAAGATACCTGATTGGTAAAGAACCTAGTCTAAAAACCACAAAAGCTTACAAAGAAGTCCTCAACTCATTATCAACACCCATCAGTAAAATATGGCTCTTTTCTGAATTAGTGACCAATCCCGACAATCTTGAAAGATCATTTAAGGCCACTATCATAATACCAACTAAGTCCATATTCACCTAACAGAAAATCATAAGGTCATCAGTAAAGCAAATGTGAGTGATCATATTTTGTTGACACTTCTAGTAGAACTAGAATCTAGAACCATATAAGGCCTATCTAAGAATACCATTAAGAAACCTATACAACCAAGACAAAATGATATGGGGACAAAAGGTCACCTTATTGAATAATCTAGTAAGATGGGATGAAACCATCTAATTCCCCATTTATTGCCTCCAAGAAATACGTTGTAGACATGCAGACCTTAATCCATTTAACCATGGAACTACAAACCCCAATGGCTCTCAAACCTAAAAAGATATACTCTTAACTAACAATATCAAAAACTTTCCTTATGTCTGTCTTCAAGGAGCATCTAGGCATAAGACCTACTAAATGATAATTATGCATAAGTCTTGGGTTAATAAAATGGCATATGATATCCAGCGACTGGACATAAAAGAAGTTTGAGATGGGCTTATAACATGTGGTAGGATCATCTTCAACCTACTGATAATGACTTTAAATATGCACTTATATATAACATTGCAATAACATACAAGCCTAAAATCATTCGTATTAACAAGATTCTCAATTTTAGAAACTAAAGCTATCCTGGTAGCATTAACACATCTAAGAGAGTCATGTGTCAAAGAAAAACCTCACTACTGCAATGAAGTCATCACCAATAATCTCCTAAATTTTTTTTTTAATAACAATGAAGTATATTCATCCAGACCAGGAGCCTTGTTATCTAGAATAGAGAGTAAGGCAACCCTAATCTCATCATCTGTGATAAAAGGCTCCAAAGAAAATCATGTCATGAGGAATATAGCATGCATCATCAGTGCAGGAAGTTGAAGGAGCTGAAAGAAGTATCTAAAAGTATCCAACTACTAACTAACCCAAATCTTTCTCCTTATTTAACTAAATCCCTATCTTATTAATTAGACCATGTATCATATTCTTAACCTACCTATAAAAGAGAGATACGTGGGAAGAATTTAATGTTCATGTCACCCAAAGTGAGCCACTACACATGTGATCCTTGCTTATAAAAGGTTTCCTTATCCTCACATTATTAAAGGAACTTAGTAAGCTCTTTTTCAGATGCCATATAGCCCACAAATTTATATAGCCTAGATACCTTTTAGAGTGTGAAGAGACATCAAGGAGAACCTATACTATAGTCTATTAGGCTTTTTCCTCAACAACATGACTAAAGACGTGGTTAGTGTTGTGTCGATGTAAGCTCTTCAACTTAGGTTTAAGCATTCCCAAAAGATTAGTGAACTTAACCATTAGGTTACCATCAATAGGAACCTGCCAAACATTTATAACTATAGTTGGAAAATCATCTCTATAACCCACAAATTCAACTTAAAAAGAGCTTCTACCTAAGAAAAGGTATACCAAATTGAACAAACATGACACTATAATCTGGGAAGTCCCTAGACACAAACTTAGAGCGAGTAGTTAGCTAGTTAGAGAGCTAACATGAGCTACCAAATATCCAATCTAGCTTCTTAAAGATAGTGTTGATGGCTTGTCGGCTATTATGCCAAGTAAACCTCAAACCAAAATAAGAAACTTTAACCTGTTCTGTTACATACACACAACTACCAAAATCATTCATGTAACCATTTCAGGTAGAACTACCCCTATATTTATTAGAAGAGCTTAAAATAGCATTAAAGTCTCCCAAAATAAGTCACGTTCTAGACTAAAATGCAATAAAGTTACATTTAAAATAATCCCATGGATCCTGAAACCTAGTAAGTGTATTAAGGCCATACATAAAAGTGACAATAAAAGAGCACTCATCAAACAAACTAGACACCTTATAGGTTATCCATTTAAGTAAAGAAAGCAGACAATTATACACATTTGAATCCCAACTAACAAGAATATAACAATTAATAGAATTTGAAACATTAGAAAGAACTATCATGATGAAGGATTAATAGTTGTATCAACTCTCCCTATTTGGCTATAAGCAATCTTAGTTTTAAGATGACCAACTAAAGTAAGTCTGTATTTATTTATCCAAACCTTTACTGCTATATAGATATATATTTTTTTTGCCATTAAGACCCCAAATATTCCAACAACCAAACATAAAAATAGTAAGTGAAGACTAAATAAAAGAACATAATCAATGGTCCTTAGACACTTTTCCCCTTCCTTTTTTTTTTCCCTTTTCTAGTAGCAAGAGGAGGAGGAGAAGTCTTTGAAAACCTTGTTTTATCATACGAAGTCGAGCTTTTACACTAAGCATTTGTAAGCAAAATTAGTTGGTCCCTTTTTACATATGAGATATTAATATTCAAGTCATAAATTGACTCACATTCATCATCCAATATGTCCTTCCCAACAACAACGATCAAGTTAGTAGGTTTAATAACTTCTAGAATTGCTTTCGGAGAGAACTGATCAATTGACTCCTAATCTAGTCGATTAATTCCTAGGGCATTGGTAATCGAGGCTACTATTATGTATAACTCGTTGGCTGGTTCCTAGGATTCTTCAACCACTTAACTAGTTCATGGGTAATGGTATCTAAGGCTACTGTCTTAGAAATAACTACAGTCCTTGGAAAAGTTGAAGCAACTACTATAATATTAATTTGTGAGTTACATGTCATTAAATAATCATTTCCATTCATGATCTTAAGCATATCATTAACATGTTATTTTATAATCTCAATCAAAGCCTTGTATAAATGTCCAAATACTTTGCAAGATTTATAAACTCTCGATTTCCACTCATAGTTAACCAAAATCATGATGGTTTCTGAAGACAACCTACATCTCAGTTAGAGACTATAAACCAATGGCAACAAAGCATCTAGCTCAATACAAACTCAAGCATAATCGAGATAGGTGTTGTTAAGGGTTCGCTCATCGCATGACAATGGTCACCCCACTAAACTCGCAGTCATTCCAAGCCCTGTTTCATTCCATATAGGAAACGATAATCCCTAAAGGCGAATCCAAACTAAAACCTTAGAGATTTTGTTCTTATCTAAGATAAAATAAGGGTGTCATGGTTGAAGGACAATGTTTTTCCCCTCAAACATCCACAAGCCTTTCTTTATAACCAGATGAATTTCATCTTCACTCTTAAACTGAAAAATCATAAAGCCTTGTTAGGCCGTCATGACACTCTTAAGGCTGAAGTCAGAAAGAATCCCACCATACAACGGTTCCATCATGATGTGCTCTTATCAACTATATGGTTTAAGATTTTAAAATTATTCCAATGGCTTGTATTAGGAATGTTGCAATCTTAGATTGAGTTGTGGAGTCTGATACTCTTCCTTTATTAACCCAAGAGCCTTTTGGTTAGTTAATAGTGTTAGGGGTGGGGTTGTTTATGTTGATGGTTTTAGGCACCGTGGTGGTGTTTTAGGTTTTTTGTAGGGGTAATGGGGGTTTTAATTTCAAGTTGTTTTGGGTGGTTTGGAGAGGGTGTGGGGGTTGTCCTAGAAGATATTTTATCCAAATTCAATGGCTGATTGTAGAAAGATGGCCTCTACAATGTCAGACAACATTAATGTAGACAACTTTTATTAGAAAAGAAAGGAGTTTCAATCGAAACTTTAAATCTGATTCCCACCATTCAGCAACAAGAAATAAGGCAATGAGACCACAATAGAAATCTTAGCCAAATCCAACAATTATATTCTATAAAAAAAGCCAATGAGGAGATTTTTTTAACCAGAAAAATCTCCCCTAATAACCTAAAATGTCACAAGGACAATAACCATCTGCTAAATAATCATAATTGAGATCCATCCGATTAGATTGTAGCGCATAGTGAGATGAATAACATTTATGAAAATGAGCTAAATCTAACAATGGTTGGAGGCATTATGGCTCCAATAACGTCATTCTCTCTTTAAACTCTATTTAGACCTTCTCTCTCTAAAAATTCTCAGGTCTAATGGGATAGCTTTAGAGATCAATTCTTCTATGATTTTTTAATCTAAGAAAGTGTCATTATCATCCATAAAGTCATTTTCTATTTAAAGTTATGTATCTTCATTTATGAAGATACCAATTAAACCTTATTTAGGTTTTGAAAGGTTAGTTTAGATAGTATTGTTGTTTTGTTTAATTTTCACCATAATTGCAACAACTTGATGTTTTCTTCTTAATTGGGGCAACTTTCTCGATTCTTTAAGCATGAATGATCAAGGAGATATTTTAAGCATCTTACTTGAGTGGCACAATTTTAAGCCATTATTGTATTACTCATCTTTTTAGCTCTAATTCTTTAGCTATTGTTCTTTGAATGACTTTTTCATGTTTCTATTTTTTCCCATGATTAACCATTATCTTAGCTTCTTCTTTTTTTTGCTTGTGTTGATTGGCTTATTTAGATTTCCTTATCATTTTTGTGATAGCCTTTTTCCACTTTTCTAAAAGATTCTTTAAAATCTGCCTCTTGAGTTGTTGAATGGATGAAGTTGGTGTTTGACTTGGAACCTTCACCACCCTTTTTACCAAGGTATTTATTTTTATATAGAATTGGTATGTCCTTACATAAATCAACTATTAGGTAGTGTTGTATAACTATTTTCATGCTGGATTTACCTTAATCCAATATAGCATTAATCATATGTGTGGTAGATCATTAATATCACATTTTAGTAATCTAACAAATGTTTGTTGCTATTTATTATTGACTAGTCTTTTCTAATTACAAAACCTATTCATTTGGTATATTGTATGATTTAACATAATCCTTTCACATTTGTATGTTCAAAGAATACATCCTTTTAAATCGAGTTTTGGTTAACTGACTTTGTTTTCACCATTTTTCAATGTTTAGGAGATGCTGGTGATCATTGGCTAATTTTTCATCCTCTAAGTTTGGATGACTAATGTTGTGGTTAAAGTTTATTTCATTCATTGTCAATTGGCCTTAATTTTTATTTTTTTTACTTTTGATATGTGCCAATATATTTAATTTTATCTTCAAATATTTCTCTCTTGTGTATGATCAAATGTTAAGTAGAGCACCTGTATATTTTATAAAGTGATTTTACATGATCTTTTAGTGCCAATTATTTAGTCTTATCATGATCGATATATCTCTTACTTGTGGTAACATTAATGAACAACTCCAACCTTTATCATGGTCGATCAAACTTTGTCTATTGTATTTCTCTTTTACCAATAAGTCCATTTGATTGAGGAGTAGTTATTACTATTATTACTTTAAGTAAGGGGTTGTTACCTAACTTAATTATCTTATCCAATAAGCGAATGCAACTTGCTTCCAATGCCTTTTTAGATTTGATTTTTGAAGATGACATAATTATTAATATCATGTATTTATAAGTTTTATCACTTATAATATTTCTTCTCCTTTATTTTTTTCAACAACAATGTGATTTCCCATGAGATTGATTTGTCCTCATATCAAATGATCATATATCTCTTTTTAGCTCTTTTAATGTTGAATATGTATTTTTTTATTTCCATTAGTTTTTTCTGACCACTTTTATTTCTTTATCAATAGTCTTGTTAGCCTCCTTTTGTCCTTCTTAATATAGCGATGCCTTTTTGAGTTTTGGGATTGATATTAGTTATTTTAAAACTTCAAAATCCTTCTCAAAGTTTAAATCAACCATTAAATGGACCATTGCTACCTTGTTTAAGTAGCAAACTAGGTATATTCCCCTAAGTGGATTTTTTTTGTTTGTCTTGCTAGTGTCTTTTCATATCGAGCAACATCACTTATAAGAATATAAAAATCTTAATATTTAGTTTCTAAAAACCTATATATATATATATATATATATATATATATATATATATTGCATTCTTTCTAAAATTAATTTAATGCATTCCTGCTCCATTATGGGTGGAGTGCACTTGGTTTTTAAACTTTTGAAATGAAGGGCATAACTTTATATGGATTATTCTAGATATTGGAATATCCTAGCTAAGTAAACCAATGTTATCGATAGTTCACATCTATAAAAATACTTATGAAAATAAGTCTTGAATTCTTCCTAATTAGGTGGCAATATAAAGAACTAATGAAAGGTAGTCTTAGTTAGTTATGAACCATGTAATTTTTATTTCACAAAGGTATTAGCAACATCATCATTATAATGATCAGTAAACTTAGTAATGTGTTCCCTTGTTGACTGGTTATCCTCTTCAAAAAATTATTTAGAGTTAGCTATCTTGATTTCTTCAGGAATTGGATGCAGCCTATCAATCCATTTAAGGTATAGATGATTATATATAAGTTTGGTTATATGTCTAAATATACGATCCAAATTACACCAAAAGATCTATTGAGAGTTACAATTGGGCCAATTACAAGATCAATGGCAAATAAGCTCAAAGATACATTTAATATGTTTATTTAAAATATTTGAGTCAAAATGGATTTCAAGGAGGTAACATCAATAAGTGAATATCAGACCTTAGTCAATTTAATTCAAGCACAAGAGGGGCCTAATCTAGCTACTTCATGGGCTAATTAATTTTAGCAATTGAATGTTTATTTTTTTTAATACACAGTTTTACTTTAACAAGCATAATATTTTATCTGAGCATTGGATTGAGCTGGAATTTTACCAAAGGTTTCTATAGGTCTATTGGGTTAAGATTTTAGGGCAATCAACATAGGGAAGGATTTGCAATAAGGTCCAGAAGCTACTATGGAAGAATTGCATTAGTTTCCTAGTTGCTTTATAATTCTTTTCCTATTTTAGTTATAGCTCTTTTTATTATTTTTCCAGTATTTTTAGGATGTTTTTATCTATTATAAATATGGTTATTTAGCTTGTATTTAGTTTTTTTAGAGATAAACCTTGATTTAAGCAATTATTATGTGTTAGGTTTTTCTTATACTTTTTTATTCTTCATTAAACTACTATGACTTATCAAAGAATTAATCAAGCTTTGTGGCATCTATTATACTTCTTGTTCATGTCTCTTATAGGAATTAGGTAGGAGTTTGGTTACATATAGTCTCGGTGCCTCGATCCAGGTTATCATTGTGTCAAGCTCAATCACAATCTTGAATTTAGCTTTACTGGAAAGGCAATTTAATTGTGGGTTTCTAGGTTATTATATCCATAGGGTTTGCATCGTCCAACTTATAAACCCATCCCTCTTACGCATTGTTCTAACTCAAGCTTAACAATTATTTCTCTTATTTGTTAGTTAACAACTAATACTTAGGGCATATAAAGATTAAGATTTCATTGTTGAATTACAGCTTATAGAGCACTAAATTGCTCGATTAAAGGTTATGGTGGTTGTAGATAAGGTTGTTGTGCCATATAATTGTTACAAGTCTACCCATCCACTTATGGAGTAGGTGGTATCTCATGATCGATCATGACCAAATCAAACAAGGCCTATTATGATGCATGTTATGTAGGAATGTGATACCTAGGCTTAGGTTGAAAACTTCCATACATTTCAATTTGAGTTTTCATTATTGCAGTATATATCCTTAGACTTGCCTTTATGTATATGGATAAAAAAAAAAGAGTGTTTAATCGACTTTATTGAGCTTGGAATTTGAGTTAGTTGATATGTCATAGTGTGTATGATATTATTGACTAGCATAATATTATTATGATAAGTTGTGTTGATTGTATTTTCCATCTCTAATTCAATATTCCTTAAATAAGTATTAGATATACTTAAATTCAAATAAAAAGACACGCATTCAATAGGTGTTAATGGTGACTGATTTGAGTTTAGTCCAAACTAGCTATGACCATTTGACTAAACCATCTAACCTCTAAAAGTTATAACCAAGTGGTTGTTTCAAAGCTATAAAACACTAACATACTCATTAGACTTTAGTAGAGGTTATATTGTTGGAAAAGATGGAAGAGTTTATGGATTGTATGTGGAAATTACTATTATCTCCTAATGCAATTCTATATTGATGTGAGGAATTAAATGATGAAAAGTCATCTAATGGCATGTCTGATGGAGGCTACTCCATAGACCTCTATATTTGTGAGTTATTTTTTGCCTCCTCGTGGCTAGGGGATGACCTCAATCAGTTGGGTTGATGATTGATCACTAGTCACTAGCTATTCTATTGTTGTTTTAACAAATTAATCCCACCAGACATGATAATTTGTTGATTTGTCAGTTAATAATTTGTTGATTGATCATTGATTCTTCAATCAATATACTACATATTATTTGGTTCTTCCTCCCAACAAGGACAAACATAATTAAAAACTTAATTTCGAGCGGAGACAAGTATAGTAACCTTGTGACTTTAACAAGTAAATAGAAAGAAAAATGAGGGTAATGCCAAAAGCAATAAAGTAAATAAAAACGCAAAGAAATGAAGCAATAAAAGTAAAAAACAAATTGAAAAGAGATATAAATAAAAAAAATAACAAATAAACAAAAGCTTGTAAATTGCATAAAGTTTGTGAATAAATTATAGGTACAGAGTTGGTCATGATCTCCATCTATTGGATAACCTCTTTATAACGTTATATAGATAAAATTGCACATAAATTTAAAATTCAAATCCACTAGAAGTTGGATGTGACAAATAATTAAGGATTTTATAATGTGAATACTAATACAATTGATACTTTTTATTTTTTATTTACGTATTGTTAATTATACTAATACAACATCTACTGCAATAAAACACTAAACAATTATTTTAGCCAAGAAAGGGACGCCTTGAAGCACTCCATAATTGTGGATTTCAAGTCCAATGAAACCTCGTATATTCATTCCATAATAATAGCAAATACACCCATAACTATTTATCTTAGAAAAAACTTTTAATTATATTTTTGCGTATAATTTTTGTGTGTGGGGAGGGGGGGTAAGTGGACAATTATTGTGACCATTTTGTTCTAAAGATGAGGTTGGCTTTTCTTTTTCTTTTCTTTTTTTTTTGAAGGATTTTAAACTTTTTCCCTATATTATTTGCAATATTTATTTTAAAATCTATTTAATTAAATAAGTTTTATTAGTTAAAAAAAACCTCAAAATCATCCATGTATTTGCTTCAATTCAACAAATGTGTTTCTATAAAAAAGATTTGGTCAGATTTTAATGTGTTTGAAAACTTTAGTCAATTCTAGAGGTGAGCAAAAAAATCGATAAACCGATTAAACTAAGAAAATCAGAAACAAAATAACCGAAAAAATCAAACCGAAAAAAACCAAATTAATCGATTAAAAAATCATAAAAAATTTTCAGTTTGGTTCGGTTTCGGTTTTTAAAGTTTGAAACGAACCGAACCGAACCGGTGCAACCAACCAGCACTTAAAAAAAACAAGTACAAATACAATGTTTTCTAACCCTAGAGTATCAGCCATCAGTCGTCGCCCCCTCCCTCTCCCTTCTCTGCATCTCTCTCTCTTTACTCTCACTTTACTCTCTGCTTTGCTTTGATTTTCCTCCCCTTCCTTATGGATTTGGTTCCTTTGGGTTTTCTTCTGATCTTAGTTCTCCTGTTGAGTCTGTGGTTGGCTCAGACAAAAGTGACGAAGAAGATTACTTGGCTGGGTGAACTCGCCAAATGGCTCACTCCACCTTTGAAGATGATTTCAAGAAAAACGACCTCCCTTGCGGCACCAAAAAGACTATGGTATTGCTTCCTTTATGTTTCTTTTTAAAGTAGGACAACCTGCTCTGGTTTTTGTGATTATGTTTTTGGGGCTAATGTTCGGGTCTTGGGTTTTTTACCTGATTTGCAAGGTTGAGTTTTGTTTGGATTGCCTCAATCAACGCTATGTGCAGTTGGACGAAGGTGCGGTTGTAGACAAGGATCTAGCCGTGGAAGCTCGATGGAAGCTCGAATGGGTCTTCACCTCCAACAACTTGGGATCTGCTATACGAGGTTGCAGGAGAAGTAGAGAGGATCATTGGGTTTGAACCGGTTTGGAAGGGAAAAAAACTGAACCGAACCGGAAATGCTTATTAAACTCAAATATATTACATTATAACAAGATTACAAATTAGGGTTTTTGAAAAGTGTATTTTTTAAGTTATATTTTTAAAAATGTTTGAAGATTAAAAAGTTTTTTTAAAAAAAAAATTCTCAAAACTTTAAACAATAAAAAATTCTAATAATACTCGGGCACTAAACTTTTTAAATTTCTAAGGATTAAAAAAAGTTCAAATTACTCAAAAAAAATCACAAAAATTGTCAAACAATAATTTTTTTAAATTTAATTATTTATTTTTCTTAAAAAAACATATAATTTAGAAAATCTTAAATTGTGAAAGAGTCAAAATGTTAAACATATTTAACAAAACAATTAGAAAATAATGGACCATAACTTTTTTTAACCTTTTTTTAAGAATTGAACAATATAATATTAGTCAAAAGATTGATTTATCGAACAATTAAAAAATTTCAAAACATCTCAACAATTAAGATTTTTCAAAACATTAAAGAAAAAAAAATTACAAGTTCCAAAAGTAAAAGAAAATATCAAACTTTCACAACAATTATTTTTTCAATGTTGAAGAGTTAAAAATAAAAATTTATAGGAAATAAAAAAAACTGGGTCGTTATAATTTTTTTTTCTTAAACATCATGGGAAATTTTGATTTTTAAGAGAAATTATTTTGTTTGTTTCTTAAGCATATTTGACAATTGGTAGTCAACTTACAAGTGAGTGCAATTTTGCCTGATTCAGGCAGTCGATGAAGTTATAATAGAGCGAGAGCCCCTAATAGGATAAAAGTCACATAATTTACCAATCGGAGAAAGTGCGACCGGCCACCCCCTTCACCTTTCTCTGAGGACGGATGGAGTGTTTGAAAATTACAAGCTTTGTACTTGTCAAACTAAGCATGCGGGTGCTTTGTTGCCGGCTGAGTTTCTGGGAATAATAAATTAGCCAAGCACATGCATATATAATATATTAAAATAATATTTTATATTTTTTAAAATCTATTTTTAATAATACATTGCACCTAAACGATCTAAAAAGATTAATTTAAAAAAAAATAATAAAATAAAAATTTAATTCTTTTTTAAAACACTTTTAAAATGAGTTTTCGAACAGAAAGTGGGAATAAACAGCATCTTAATTTCTCTTTTTCTTTTTTAATGCACACGCTCTTCTTCATGGTAAAAACTAAAAGTAATGAGAATTATAAGATCTCCATCCTAGAAAGGATTTCCCCATTTGTAATAAACCATGCATATTTTCAATCCTCACGTGGGGGCCAGAGAGATGAGCAGCTGAAGGTGCGAATTCGAAAAGATCAGGACAAGCAGCAAGAATAATTCATGGGCCAAAGCTGTCTGGTAATACCATATAATAAGTCATAGATTAATTATAAGTGGGGAACCATCAAAATCATGCTTTCGAGTATGGGGACATGGGGTGCCCAGACCTACTGGATTTGAACTCTTCGAGTTCTTTTTGTTTCTTTAACCTCCAAAACATGGAGGACCCCATCGACGGGCTAGTCAATCATCACTGCAAATTAACCACGTTTGTTTCCTTGTTTTTATCTAGGGTTAGCAGTGACAAACACGTAGTTCTAGCAGTAACCAGATGTTCTTCATCTTACTTGGTGTTCGGTCATCAAATCCACGAGTGCCCAAGGAGCGCAGCATGTGCTCCTTGCAAAACGAGACCCTTTTTTTTATGTATTTTCCTGGTAGGTATGGCTTTGCCTGGTAGAATTGCACGGCCATATATATAATTTTAGTAAAAAGGGATGGAAAAGTGGGCATCAGATGACCACTTTGTTGAATTTTACTTGATTTGCATTACAATGATCATTAAAGAAGCAAGAGTCAAATCGTTAATGATGAAGCTATGAAGACTATACGATCATGGCAAGGAGTAATTTTACATTGCAGTAAATAAAATATATCATGGGTCTCTCACAATGAATATGCTGTACAGCAAGAGTATAAAATGAACCCACCCCAGTAAGGAGGACAGATTTCCTACCAAACCCATGAAAGCTCAGTAAATACACCATGACCATTCAAAGGGTCATTCCAATCTTACGAAATTCATTTTCAGAGATGAATTAATGCAGAAGTAAATTCTGGAAGTTATCTGTCTGATCACTATTATTTTATACAAAGCAGTACTTTTCAGGGAAAAAAGAAATTGAAACATTAATGTACAAGGGAATGACCATTCAAATTGTGCCCAAAGATTTCGTTAACTTCCCAGCAGAAATATTAATGGATCTCCTTGAGTTTCTACCAATCTAGTCCGATATTGTTTCATTAGATCTCACTTTTAACAAGCTGAAAAACATATTCCATTGACGCGGGAAGAGATACAAGTTACTGATACCAAATTGTTTAACTCATAAGACAGAGTAAGAAATGTGTCTATCGAGGAGCTAATAACTGGACTATATATATATATATATATGCACGCAGTACCTCTCATACCAAAGACATAATCCTGCTTTGCGTAGGGGACAGGCTCCAGCATATTGGAGGACACGATTGCAGAAGCAGAAAGCTATTTTGACAAGTTCCTCTCAAGTAGCTTTATCTCTAAAACCTAACTCACAGTTGGCTTGTTTGCAATTTTTACACAGGTACAAAGCCTGTTGATTTTTTAATGACAGGACAAAATTATAAAGGAGTGAGAGTTAAATGAGCTGGTAGTGAAGACTGAAGAGGTACTCCTCTAGCTATTTAGCTTTTAAAACATTGAGTCTTGCAGATATATACATATATATATTCTCTCTAGTTTTGTGGACTGAGCCAATCTGCCCTCTGCATTTAAAGCATCCTTTTTTATTAATGACAAATGCAGAGGAGTAAAGATGGATTGTATCTTCACTTGTGCAACCCAATGACCAAGTGAACAACTCATGTCCTTTCAAATTCAAGAAACTTTGATATTTATGCCTTTTGTAAAGATGCATTTCACTTTCCTTGACAGCTTCTAGCTGTCTTCAGCTGATTCAAGTCAGAGAATTAATGGGTTGTGTTTAGATTTCCAGGTGGTGATATTTATCCTAGCCATTAAAGAAAAGTGGATTTGTGTAGCTTTCAAAATATATATGAGAAGAGTATATCTGTTCTTTGTGTTGAAAAACAGTTCTTGGTCAGAGAGATAAAAGGCTTAAGTGGCTTTTTCAGGTGTCTACATACACAGGTCCTCAAGTTCCTATATAAGAACACACGCTTCTCCTGTCTGTTAATTCTCACCAAGGCCAAACCCTTCACAAACATCCTGTTCTTCAACTTCTTGCTCGCAGTAATGGAGCCTTCCCAAATCTTTGTCGCGGAAGAGTGTCACAGTAGTGAATCTGGGTGGACCATGTATCTTGGCTCCCCAACACAGGATGATGATGGTGGTGATGACGATGAGCACAGTGACGATGGAGATAGTTCTGATGGTGGTGGAAGTGACAATAAAAGTTACAATGATGACAGTGATGATTCTATGGCTTCTGATGCTTCTTCTGGCCCAAGCCATCATGGCATAGCTCATTTGAAGCAGGAAGAAGATAAGCATGTTGGCAAGTATCAAATGGAGATGAAAGCTAACAAACCAAAGGAAAACAAAAAAGCTGAAAGTGGAAGAAAGGAAGAGAAAGAGGCAATGGCGTTTATGGAAAAAAGAGCTAATAATGCTTCAGCTCAAAGTGGTTCCAAGGTAAGGAAAACCTTTTTGATGAGCAAAAGGAAATAGCTTGCTAGCTAGCTAGATATGTGTTGGTTCTCTTTTGGTTGATTTTGCAGGATGGCAGCATGCAAGGGCTCAAAATGTAGATCAGTGAGAAAAAAAAATACATCTGATGAACTCCTACTTATGATTATGTTATGTGTTCTGAATCTTTCGGTGTAAGAGTACTTGATCCTTCAAGAAATATAATATTAACTAGCTTATTCTACTGCTACAGACATGATTGTGTATGTGCTTTGCATGATGCTCATACTACTACATTTTGCTGGTAAATATTGATGCCATACCAGTGATTGATGTATAAGAATGTGCTTTTGGTTATTAAAAGTTTGGTGGGTGTGTTTTGCTGTCCATACACGTAAATGATATCATCTCCAGATAACTTAGATATTCTGTAGATGATCATAGTCTATAATTCTCAAGTAGTAAAGTTTTAAAATCAATAAAAGGGAATTAAATCAATAATCTCAAAACCAATTAAGAGGAAAGGAAAATAATCCCAGATGCTTCAAGATACCCTCAGAGAAGTGAAAGAAACAAGCCAAATAATTTGCCCTAGATAAAGGAGATCTCGCCAGTAGTAACCATATGATGTCAGGCCTCCAAGGCTACCATTCTAACGAAAGTTCAAGCTGGGAAAATGAATTAATCTGTACTATCGAAGTCATATTGCAAGCGTTTGAGTATTCTTTAGGGTAGAGATTGGTTACTCTCTCCGGATACAAGAAACATAAACAATGAAGATATAGAAAGAAAACACAAAAAGAGACAGACAATTCTGTATTTGATAGTAATGATTTTTGTTGTTTTTTATTTGATTAGATGGATAAAATAGAATAAAATATAAAAAAATTTATTTTATTCTAAATATATATTATTGTTAAACTTGCATATTTTTAAAAAATAATTAGATTTTTTTTAATTTAGTTTATATTGAATGTTGAAATTAATAATAATATAATAATCATAGTTATAAAACCAGGATTAACTTAACGGGTTGACCCAAAGCTTGGACTAATCCAAGTTTAAGAAAAAATATAGGAAGGGTTGATTCGATCTGAACCAGACAAAAAAAACAAGTTAACCTAAGATAAAACTTGGGTCAAGAACCTTTTGATTTTGTTTTTTTAATTTTTTCGGTCAAAACAAAGTTGCTTTGATTTTTAAAGAAATTTTAAGTCATCTAGGTTGACCCTCCCGACTAATTACCTGAACTTTGCCTTATGTCAACTCTCGAGTTAGGTCTTAAAACTATGAAAATAATATTTTTTTTTTTATTCATAAGCTGACTAGGGTCAAAAGGTGTTGACCCTCCCAACCTGTGACCTAAGCCTTGTCCCGTCGACTCCTAAGTCAGGTTTTAAAACTATAATAATAACTTTTATCCTTACATTGACTCAGGTCAACCCGAGTTGACCCTCCTGATTCGTGACCCTGGACTTGTCATAGGTCGACCCCCGAATTAAGTTTTAAAATTATGATAATAACCATTTTTATTTTATGTTAATCTTAATCAACCCTAGGTAACCCTCCTGACATGTGACTCATGCCTTATATAGGGTCAATCCCTAAATCGGGTTTTAAAATTATGATAATAATCATTTTTATCATTACATTGACCTAGGTCAACGAGGTCAACGTGGTCAATGATTAACCTGACTTGTGACCCAGACCTTGCCCGCAGATTTACCCCTGAATTGGGTTTTAAAACTATGATAATAATAAATTTTATTCTTATGCTGACTAGGGTCAACCTGACCCGTGACCAAGGATTTTTCCCAGATCGACCCTTAAGTTGAGTTTTAAAACTCTGATAATAATCATTTTTATTCTAATATATTTTAATTGAGAAATTTTAAAACTGAGAGTTTTTACAAGGATATTTCAAAAATAAAAAAAAATATTGTCTGTGAAAACATGTTTTTTATGTACCTTTTGTTTTAAAAATACAGAAATTTACTCCAAAATTGTTCTAAAAATAATTTTTTTTTTATTTCTTCATCTCTACCTTGTCAACCAAATATATTTTTATCTTTATTATTTTTGTCTAAATATAATAGATCTATTACCAAGTTAATTAATTAAGAGACATGAAAATTTAAAGTTACTTTTATGTACTAAAAACTAGTTCAAAAAAAAATAACCCATTCAAATCATGTGATCAAGGGAGATGACCAATTAGGTTAGGTTATGGGTGGCAAAATTGTTTGGCGTTTGCTATCCAATATATATATATATATATATATATAGAAAACTAATATATTATTATTTATGATTTTTAATGAATTTTTCAAATGTTGAGATAACTAATTAAATGAGTGAGAAGAGTATAAGTATATATTAGGGAATAAAGCTGTTTTGTTTTCGACTAATACCCTAGACCTCTAATAAATCAAATATATGTGATGATGTCTAAAAAATACAAGTGGTTTAGGAACATGAGTCTCAGATTCGATAATCAGTTAATCAATTGGTTCTAATAATCTCATCCATTCTCCTTAGTCAAAGTGATTGATAGTTTGTACTTAGTGCTTGGTAGGCTAAGATGACTTGTGATTAGTACCTGCAAAAAATTCCTTTTAATGGATGTGTGGACTCTCAAATGCTTAAGTAAGTGTCTTTTTAGAGAGAAAATATACAATAATATTCTAGAGAGAGATGCTCTTAAATATATATGCAGTAGAAAATAAAAATTATAAACTTTTATTTTGAAGGTTTTATAGTGTATTTATAGTCCATGAGTCTTGTTCTTTTGCGAAGAGGAAGGGATTAAGTGTAATTTCACATTTGTGATATTTTAAGTTGTATTATGAGCTGTATTCCACTCAATTTATCCAGCTAAAAGATGAAGACACAGGAGACCATGAGATACTTTAATACACCTAATAGTGTTGGTGGAGTATAGACTTATTTAATTAAGCTTATTTGTTGAGAAATAATTGCTCTAAATTTGAAGTAAAAATCTATAGACTTTGATGGCATTAGATTTAGGTATTATATTTGAATCCATGGGTGTAATGAATCTGACCATGCTTGAGGCACGATGGTAGAAAATCCCCAGGCTCGACACCCTCAGAAGTCGCGTGCCATACCCCGCTCGTTAGTCTGGCAATGCCAAGTCAAGCTGATGGACCTAGCAGTAGCTGTTAGTCTAGCAGCATTTATTTCTGGCAACTCCAGACCTAGGGCGCCTTCATTGGAGTGCATTTGGTGCTGATGCGTGCCAGTCTAACACGCCCAAAAATACAATAAATTATACCTTTATGTTTTTTTATCCGGTATTTTTTTGAAAAAAATATATAAAAATATATTGAAAAAATCTTGGTTGATCAATAGCCTCCAGTCTTTGCGATATCATTTCGGGTAAAGAGGTGAGTTTTGCTCGTATAAAATCTAAACTGAAAGAAATTCTTTCAGATAAAAAATATCAAGAATCTATATTTAGAAAAATTCTAAGAGATTGAGGGTACCATGTCTATCATTTTTCTAAGTTGTTGTATGGAAACCAAAAAGGGTGGATATATACTTAGAAATTTCTAAGTGATTATAGGTTCTTTAGAGAGTGGGAGCCCATTGTTTTCCCAGCATTTCCATGGGGTTGAAGAACCCTCCATTGAAGAGTGGTCATCATGATCATATTTTTTACGGGGCATGAGAGCCCCTCGCTAAAGAGTGTTGATTGGATGGTGTTGCTATTGTATCAGGGAGATACTTAATCCATCCCTTAGAGAGTGAGATTGTTGTCCTAGGGAGACCATGTCCATCACTTAAAAAGTGGTACATATAGTACTGGGGAGACCAAGTATGTCCCTTAGAGAGGGGTGCATATAGCACTGGGGAGACCATGTTCATCCCTTGAAAAGTGGTGCAAATAGCACTAGGGAGACCAAGTCCATCCTTTCCTAGGAGAATTGCATTTTCATAGGATAAGTGTTGATGGACCTTCATCCATCACCTCAAAAAAATAAAAATTCATTTTTAATATGTCATTCATATTCAAGAAACTTCTATTCATATCAAGAATTATACATCCTAAGGTGATTTGAGTGATAGGTATAGAAGAGGTTCTTTGGAGGAAACATATCTTGGAAGTGGCACTAAGATGTTTTCTTTGACTACTCTGATTACTTTACTTTGAAGGTCATTCACGTTGGTTGTCCTTGTAAATATAAGAAGATCCATATTATAGCAAACTAACATCTTCAACCCGTATGCGATTTTTCATAAATTGCTTCAATTTGGAAAAGCTTATGTCTGGTAAGGCATAAAAGTTTTTCTAAAAGGTGTGTTCCTTTACTCTTTCTATCAAAGCTTCTGAGACTATTAGCTCAAGCAATTCTTTCATATTGAGCATCTTCTCATTAAATCTCCTTAAATATGCTTGTGTAGACTCGCCATCTTTTTACAAAACACTAAAAAGCTTATGGAGATTTTATTGGCAAGTATACTAGTGCTAAAGCGTGTCACTAACTTAGCATAGAGGTCATTAAATCCTTCAATAGAGTTTAGTTCCAAGTTGTTATATTAAGCACCGCAGATCCTCTGAAGGTTGTGGGGAATATCTTGTACATCGAGTCACAGTCTTAGATGACCAACTCTAAGCTATCTTGGATTGATCAAGCCATCATAGTTATCCAAACTCATTTTTATAGAAATATAGTTCTCAAGAAGTCAAGTGTTCAATATATGTTTGGACAAGAAAAAACCTCTTCACTGATGGGGGATATAGACATTCTCGCTCATGCACATACTGTCTTTTAATCATTTGTTTGTTGGGCTCTTGGGATCTTGGCGTAGAATGACAATTATGGTGACTAATGTTCATCCCATAGTAGATAGGGGGAGTATGTTTAAAGTATTTGCTCTATGCATGGTTTTTACAATGTCACTAGTGACCCCTTGAGGAACTCCTATAACTGTTATTTTGCCTAGTGTCCTCTAGGTAATGTAATCGTCTTCGGGCTCCTAGTGCAGTCGGTAGCCATGGCGCTAAGGCATTGTGTATTGTTAAGGGTATTAAGACTTGTTAGGGTGGCAAAGTCTGATTTTTCCATCGAGTTGCCAATACGGTATGGGTAAAGAGTTATGCATAACTAGTGAGTTGTTGAAACTCTGATTGGTTAGGAGTGTCCACGGCAATGAGTAGACTTGTCTCGCATTCTATCCCAGGTGGGAATTGGTTATGTGTCATGGATTGACCTAGAAATGCCAAAAGAAAGTTTTAGAAAGAAACCAATGGTGTTTTTATCAGTCCCCACAAACAGTGCCATTTATGATGTCTTAAAAATCCAAGTAGTTTAGGAACAGGACTCCCAGGTTGGATAATCAATTAATCAAATAGTCTTAGTAATCTTATCAATTCTCTTTAGCCAAGGTGGTTGATAGCTTATACTTGGTGCTTGGTAAGTCAAGGTGACTTGTGGTTGGCTTGTGGTCAATACCTGTAAAAGATCTCATTTGGTAGATGTGAGGACTTTCAAATACTTAAGTAAATATCTTTTTAGAGAGAGAAAGTACAATAATATTCTAGAGAGAGATGATCTCAAATATATTTGCAGTAGAGAATGAAGATTGTGATTTATTAGAAAGATTCGTGGTGTATTTATAGCCCATAAATTTTGTCCTTTTATGGAGAGGACAAGCTAGAGTGTAATTTCACCTTTGTGATATTTTAAGTTGTATTGCAAGCTATATTCCACTCATTTTATCTAGCTAAAAGATGGAGACATAGTAGGCCATGAGAGAATTTAATACACCTAATGATATTGGTGGAGTGTAGACTTGTTTAATTAAGCTTATTTATTGAGAAATAATTCCTCTAAGATTTTATATAAAAATCTATAAAATTTGATAGTGTTAGATTCAAATATTATGTGTGAATTCATAGGTGTAGCAGATCCAACCATGATCGGAGTATGATGGTAGAAAATTCCCTTGCTCAACATCCTCGAAAGCGGCGTGCTAGAACCAGCTCGTTGATCTATCAATGTCAAGCCAAGCTACCAGACCTAGCAGTTGTTGCTAGTCCAGCAACGTCTAGGTCTGGCAGCACCAAACTCATCAAGAGATGGGTTTGGCGATGGCCAAACCCAACAGTACTTGAATCTAGCCAATACCAAATCTAGCAGTCTTTGGGTCTCACCAACACCATATCTAGATGATTCTTTTAATTTTTCTTTTAATTTTTTGAACTTTTCTCTTTATTTCTTATATGTTTTTTTTTCTTTTCAACCTAGTTCAAATAAAAATGCATCAATTACTCCATAATTTGTTTTTCGTGTGAACGAAGAAATTTTCTCTTTGTAATAATTATGGCTTCACCATTTAGATATGTGGGTTTATAATTCTTTTGTTGAAGCACACATTAAGATAAAATTGATATAAATTAATAGGTAATATTTTTTTTCAATCAGAAGAAGAAGGGTAGACCAACATGAATTATTCATTATATCTAATATTGTGTATGAAATGATATCTTCTTATTTAAATATGTAATGACAATCATTATGTGTATATATAAAAAGCATAATGTTTTGAATAATTATAGAATAGTTAGGGAAAAAATTAGATAATCCAAAGATAATATCCTTTCATAAAATCTATATTATGCCCTAACAAGCAAATTATTTAATTCAAAAAACAATTGTATTTATTTGGACGCATCTAAAATTGTGATTGAATCTTTTTAGTGTGACGGTAAAAATAATTCTTAGTACTTATAGTTAAAACAAGGCCTAAGTTTAGTTTTTTTTTTTTTTTAACTTCCTATTCTAGTGGGCCAAGTTTAAGGTATTTTCTAAATTAACATTACGCCTGTTTCTGTATATTGTTCCTTTCTCAAAGAATTTCTTAAATTACCTACAAAAATCCAAAGCATTTGTTAACATTTTATATTCTAAAAAAAAAACATTTTTTTAGTTTTACACTAGAGTAATTGGTGCACATTTCAAAGTAGGTCATATAATTTTTTTAAACATAAAAAACTATATGCATGGTTAATATATTTTTTATTTGTAAGTAAATTTTTTATTATAAACTACAAATTCAATGTATATGAAATATTTGTTTTCAAATATTGATTTGTAGATCAACTGGGGTTAACCTAAACAAACTTATTAAATCAGTGACTTGAGTAGCGAACTCAATTAGGCTTACTAACATTGATTTTTAAAAAATAATTTTTATTTAATGATATGACAATAAGAATAAACACTATTACAAAAACGACCAGGTAATTTATTTTTTTCAAAAATAATAATAGGTTGTAAAAAAAAACTTACTAATATTATAAAAAGACTATTAAACTCTTATTCAAAAACAATATAAAATTTGGATAGTATTTAATAAAATAACATCTAAAGCATATTCTTAATTAATTTAAGAATTTAATAAATTCATATATTATTAATATTTTAAATTAATTATTTTTAGAAAACTAAATTAATGAAAAATACATAAACAAATTAGGCAGGCACACCCATGTTAGGGCTTTTTTGTTTTTTGAAAGAGGAGCGAACAATTGCTCTTATTTTTTTTAATCTATAGCCTGTTAGTCTCAAAATCTGAGCACCATTATGTTAGCTGAAAAATCAGGAGAATGATTAAAAAAAAATCTATTTTCAAGCAATTTTCACCCAAAAATACCATAAAAAGCAATACAAACCATCTAACAACACCTAAACACCCAAAATTCACCAAAAAAAAATCAATCAAATCAAATCAAATAAAAAATCAATCCTTTTTTGAGGTATGTTTATAGAAAAAATCCGCCATCATCGAACTCTTCTTGTTGAAGGATACTCAGTGACACAAAGAACAATGAGTTTCCTCACTAAAAAGTGGAGAAACCAATGACTTTCTGTCTCCTAGTCAATTTCAAGTGACTTTCTTTCTCTTCTCTCAAACCCAGTGATTGAAATGTAAAGAAAATAAGCTTTTAAACTAAAATAAAAATTGTCAAGAATTTAGGGTCAGGCATATATTTTCTTTGTGTGTTACATTTCAATCATATTTATTTTAATTTGGTAGTTGTACCATAATTTTAAAACTAATTTCATCTAATTAGGCTATTAAATTAGAAGAAAAAAAGTCTAAAAAATAAAGAAAAAAAATTAAGTTGCTTCACTGTTCATATAAATAGTGAAGCAGTTACGGTTATACTTTAGTTCTTTTACTATTTACTAGTTTCATTCCATATGTTATGTTGTGGGGTGAATGTTGCGATGTCGCGGTCGCACAAATTAATTACCCTAGCTTAAAACACACAAGATAGTATAGAGCAAGCAAGGGGTCGATCCCACGAGGAAGGTTTAGTTCAGATTTTTATGCTATATGTTATGC
>Ga0325405_1001258_pt1 | contig 25555 bp, 22 predicted proteins | sample PopdelMetagenome_21_FD_205663 | JGI IMG/M metagenome (GOLD analysis project Ga0325405, IMG submission 205663) | Populus deltoides microbial communities from Bellville, Georgia, United States - Xylem-Control-R2 | ecosystem: Host-associated > Plants > Phyllosphere > Stem > Wood/Secondary xylem...
CATGAATGCCTAACAACATTTACAAGTATTAGCATTATTCGAATAAGATAACTAATGTAATCATGTTAACAATTTATAATCTGATTGGAACCTCCTTTGTGTGTGGTTTCCAATTGAATAAAAAAGGTTTATACTATACTTGTTTGAAATACCATTAGTGGATCCTCTAACCTTGACATTTGTTGTTATCATTGTTTAATCCTTACGTTAATCTTCCATCTCAAAGTTCTCATCAACTTCTTCTTCTTCTTTATTATTATTATTATTACTATTATTGTTGTTGTTATTGTGTTGCTGTTAACTATAATTTATACAATTAACCTCTCTATGGTTCGACCCCGGTCTTGCCGGGTTATTTATTACTTTGACACTCCTGCACTTGGGAGAAGACATCAATCTTTTGGTCGTGTCACCTAGGTAAAAGTTATCTTTGTGTCACACTCCTATCAAACCTGATTTACTTGGCTTTCCGGGAATTGGTGTCTTTGCGTGTGGGTTGCGTGACCACGTGATCACGAGGTTCGCATCAACTTTAGTAATTTTATGATTTAAAGGACCAGACAACCAAATTCAGGCACGTTTTGGGGCGTTAATGTAATGCTAGAGTAAAGACCATAACTTTTATTGAAATGGCTCTTATGGTAATTTTGTGCTTTTAAGGACCTGTCAATCAACCTCAAGCAGGTTTTAGGGCTTGAAGGTGTGTTTTTGCATGCTCATGCAAAAACTATAACTTTTACTAAAATGGTTACTTTTGTTATTTTACTTTTTTGAGGATCTATCAGCCAACCTCTGGCACATTTTAGGGCCTCAAAGTATGTTTTTGCATGAATGTGTGAAAACCATAAGTTTTGTTGAAATGAGTATTTTGTAATTTTGTGCTATAAATGATGTGAACCTCGTGATCACGTGGTCATGCAACCAACACGCAAAGACACCAATTCCCGGAAAGCCAAGTAAATCAGGTTTGATAGGAGTGTGACACAAAGATAACTTGTACCTAGGCACCAGCACGATTGGAAATCACCCCTACCCAACGAATGTATATTCGCGAATGAGAAGTATAAGGATGACGCTGTGAAGACAATTGTTCTTTGATAAGTTGTTTTTCAGTTCTTTAGAGAACCATGGAAGGGAGATTATCTCACCAACACATAGTTTCTTGTAGTTTCCACAAAAATTCCTTAGTTTAAATTTGATACTCTTATTCTAATTGATTTTGCAGCATATCAAAAAAAATAAAAATAAAAATTAGTTATTTCATTTGGTTACAGTCCAAAATATATTGGTGACAACAAAAATCCTTTAAAAAGATGTTTATTGGTTTCTGCCGCAGAAAACTTAACAAGAGAAAATTGAACCAAATCAACTCAGAATTAGCTTAAATATGATACTCTTATTACTGGGGTCCTAATCGCATCACATATTAAGTTCGGGGTCAATTGAATATCGTATTCTTTGGTTTTCAATTTCAGGTCTAATCAGGTTCGACTCATAACGTTTATGCATCAGTATATCAAACCTTATCACAAATTGCTCAAACTTTATATTCTGGCTATTTAGGTTGATATTACACTATATCTGAAATGGTAGCTCAATTGGATATCATTTACTTCAGGTTCCAGATTCGGACTTAACTCGTCGTAAACAGGTCTGTTTTGCGTCAACTTTTGAAATTCGCTTTCTTTCTATTGTTTTCATTTCTTGCAGTATATTTTCAACATATCCAACATATTTGGGTGTTGTTTCATCATTTTTTTCATATTTCCTTTCTTTTTTTATTCGAGTCTTCAGTTTCGTTCGTATTTCGGATAGATTCGTTTGCTACTCGCAAGACTATCATCGTAATTTTGTTTTTGCTTTTTTTTTTCTGGTTTTTATTGCTTCTTGCATATATACAAATTTGGATTGTGCTGCTATTCTATTTGGTGTTGGTTTGAGTTCCGCAAGAACAGCAAGAAGGTGAGACAAAAGGTGTGAGATTGTGAGGATATTAAGAGTGTTTAACCGAAACACGAGCGATGTGAGGGTTTTTTTTACCACTAACTAATTTATGTAGGTATTATCATGTCAGATCAAAACAACACACCACCCTGATGTGAACCTCGTGATCACACGGTCATGCCACCCACAATCAAGATTGAGATCTGATCCCGGAAAGCCGAAATAGGTCTGATAGGAGTGTGACACAATGAAAACCTGCCCCAAGGCACAAACACTATTGGAATGAGTAGAATGACGCCACGAAGCCAGTTAATCTTTGATAAGTCAGATTCAGTTCGTTCAAGAACTGAAGAATGCAAGAATCACTCTCACACGTTAAAACTGAAAAATCCAGAAGTAATAATCATCCAAGCTGCCGAAATTTTGGCTTACATGAGTTTAAATAGTTCTTGAAAAACTAACCCTAAAGGACCCCTTATATGGACTTATATAAGGTCTACTTAAAACTGACCAAAAACCCTAAACTGAAAAAGCCCATAACTTAATCTAAACAAGCTTTGGATCCTAACTGAAAACAAAGTATTAATTAAGCCCAAACAAGCCTTGGGCTGTAGCTAACAAAATAAAATAAATCCCCTAATATTTAATCCATGTTCTATTATGAGAAGAAGAGAAGGAAGTAAAATATTACAGAACTAATTCAAGGCTTATTTATAGCCTTCCATGCAGCCCCTTAATCCTAAAAACAAAAGGAAAAGGTAGCCACCCATGTTGTTTCCAAGTTTTAGTAGGATTCTTTTGTTTCCTTTGATGTCCTTACCTCATGGCCCAAATAAGATTGTATTGGACCCCTCTTGCACATGGATAAGATGTACTAGGGTCTCCTCTTGATACTCTAATGGACATTTCAATTCTGACTTGGTTGAAACATTCAAAACCAATGCATTCAATGCCTCTTTTAATGCCTTTGTCTTGGACCATTTGGAACATGTAATGGGTCCTTGCTGGTGTTTCTGGGCTGGTCCACATCACACCCCCTCACGATGTAGAACTTAAATTCCAAATACAAGCCATGATGAAGATGATGGAAAGAATGAATTTTGTGATGGGGAACATGTGTGACAGACTTGAGAAGGTGGGAAAACATGGTAACGTGGCTGGAACATATACCCAAGACGTGAGAAAGGTTGGGGCTGAACCGAAATCAAATAATGGCAGTGGGGCCGAAAGGCAAGGTGGGTTGATTATGCGAATTTTGAGGAGGACGTTAATGATATTAGTGATGGTGGTTTTAAGGATGAGACCATAAGCCATTGGGAATGCTTTCGGCAGCCTAGAAACCAAAGGGATTTCATGTATTTTGATGAAGTGTTATGGCAAAAGAAAGTGAGGATTCAAAAGGAGAGGTGGTATCAAAGGAGAAAAACAAAGAGATTAGTATTCTAAAAAATGAATCCAAGAGTCTATCCCGTATTCTGGGGAGATGAAGCAAGAACTTGATGTGTTAATAGCAACAGTCAATGCCCAACAAGCTTTAGAAAAAGAGGAGAAAATACGCTGCAATGATGATATACGAAATAGAACGACTATTACTTTCATCCAAAGTTGTTGGCGACGATTATTGGAAAGAAAAGAACCCCAAAGGCTTCAAAACGAGGCTAAGGAATTGTCCATCCAACTTGTTGGTGACTCTAGAATGAATCATCTTGAACAAAGAGGGAATGATGTGATCCAGGAAAGGTCAAAATCGGATTTTGACGTAAAACGTGCAACTATCCCTTTTACAGCAACAGTCATAATTCTCAATCCAACCGATGGATTGAGCTAATATTTTAGGTGGCCTCTCCTAACATGTTTTCCTACCTTGGTTTAAAATTTTAGGTCAATTGGAGTTCGGAAGGCATCGAAACACGAGTCAACAGAGACTGTATGAATTTTGTTATTTACTTTCTTTTGACTTGTGGACTTTTTATTTGGCTAGGACTCTTTTTCTAAAAGGATGTGGCAGCTTATTTTGGGAATCTCCTATTTCTGTAAAGATCTTTAGTGAGCTGAAACATAGTTTCCAAGTGTGGCAAAGATTCATAAATTTTTTAGAATCCTTTTCTTATAAGGATTCCTTATTCATCCTAGCTACAAAAAAAAGAAAGAAGATTTCATAATTAATTCTTCCTTCAGATTTGATTCTCCTAGCTTATATGGGACTTCTAAAGGGCAATAAATGTGATCCTATTATATTTAGGATATTAAATTCAGATTTATTATTGTTATTATTATTTTCTTCTTAGTATAGGGTTTATTTATATTATTTGGGTTTAATTGTAAGCGGGCATCGTATAAGTCCACATTCTTCCATTAGGGTTTATTTTAGTTTGGAGTCACTATAAATAACCAGACATGTAAGGTTAGACAATTCAGATTAATAAAACTTCTTGTTTGCCATACTTTGTGTATGTGAGATAATCTCCCTTCCATGGTTCTCTAAAGAACTGAAAAACAACTTATCGAAGAACAACTATCTTCGTGGTGTCATCCTTATACTTCTCGTTCGTGAATCAATATTCGTTGGTTGGGGGACTCCATTTCCAATAGTGCTCGTGCCTAGGTACAAGTTATCTTTGTGTCACACTCCTATCAAACCTGATTTACTTGGCTTTCTGTGAATTAGCGTCTTTGCATGTGGGTTGCATGACCACCATGTGATCATGAGGTTCGCATCATTTGGTATCAGAGCTTGGCTCCATTAATAAGGTTATATCCATTTAAAATTTTCATTTCTTCTTGTTTCCGCAAAAATTTATTAGTGTCCAATTTCTTCTCCTTGATTTTGCAACATATAAAAAAAAAAGCTATTTCATTTGGTTCCTGACCAAAATATATCAATAGCGTAAAAAAAGAAGAACAAAGGAAAAAAAAAGTCATTTAAAAAGGCATTTATTTTTTTCTGCCGCAGAAAATGGAACAAGGGAAAACTGGACCAAATCAACTCGGGATTAGCTCAAATTTGATACTCTAATTACTGGTTTCCTAATCACATCTCATATTAAGTTTGGGGTCAATTGGATATCATTTGCTTTGGTTTTCAATTTCAGGTCTAATCAGGTCTCATTCATAACATTTTTGTGTCAGTATATCAAACTTTATTGTAATTTTACGCTTTAGAGGATTTATTTGAGGCCCCAAGATGTGTTTTTCAAACTCGTGCAAAAAACATAACTATTGTTAAAATGAGAATTTTGGTAATTTTGTTCTCGAGAGGACTTGATAGCCAACCTCGAGCATGTTTTTGGGCCTTAAGATATGTTTTAGCATGCCCAAGGGAAAACCATAATTTGTCATTTTGGTACTTGATATGATCTAAGCAAGGTTAAATTCGGATTTTGACGTAAAATGTGCAACTATCTAGTTTTACAGCAACAATTATAATTCTCAATCCGACTGTTTGATCGAGCTGGAATTTTTCGTGGAGTCTCCTGACATGTTTTCCTACTTTGGTTTAAAATTGTAGGTCAATAGGATTTCAGGACGGTACCACAATACTGGTCAATAGAGGCTATATGAATTTTGTTATTTACTTCCTTATATGGCTAGGATTCTTTTCCTAAAAGGATGTGGCAGCTTGTTTTGGGAATCTCCTAGTTCTATAAAGATCTTTAATGTGCCGCAATATATTTTCCAAGTACGGAAAGGATTCATAAATATTTCAGAATCCTTTTCTTATAAAGATTCCTTATTCATCCTAGCTATAACAAGAAAAGAAGACTTCAAAATTAATTCTACCTTCAGATCAGATTTCCTAGTCTATTTGGGACTTCTTAATGGTGATAAATCTGATTCTAGCATATTTAGCTTTTATCAAAATGGGTATTTTGGTAATTACATGCTTTTAAGGACCTCCCAACCAACCTTATACATGTTTAAGAGCCTTAAGATATGTTTTGCATGCTTGTACTAAAACCATAATGTTTTTTGAAATCGGTACTTTGGCTCTTTTGAAGACCTGCCGGTCAACCTCAAGCTTGTTTTCACTAATATTCGCTTCTGTTTTATTTCGTGTCTTCGTTTCATCCACAATTCGTATGAATTTGCATTGCTACTTGTGAAATCGTAATCGTAGTTTTGTTTTGCTTTGTTTTCAGTATATTTATTGATTCTTAAGTCTGAAAATTATAATTAGAGTGCGCTGCGAAGGCTACTCACTTTGATTTGTTGATTTCAGTTCCTAAATAACCAAAAGAAAGCAAATTGTGAGGTAAAAGGCATAGTAAGCTTATTAGAGTGAAAAGCCTTGATTTTTTTTGTGTGATACACGAGAGGTGTGAGGATATATTTTGTGCTACTAACCAAATTTTACAGATTCTAAGAATGTTTGAAAACAACGAACCAGCGACACAAAACGCTGACGTAGCTTTCCAATTGCGAGCCATAGGTTAGCAACTCGAGCTGTTGTCTAGGACGTACAAGGATCTGAAAGATGAGGTGAATTCAATAAAGCAACATAATAGTGGGGTTGATTGCCAAGGAAATACGATTCGTATGGCTGTATGGAATGCAAAATCTGATTGTGAAGAGTTAGTTGATGAAAACTTAGATGCTGGTGAAGATGACTATGATTTTGCATCTCCTAGCCAAGGAATCAGGTCTGGACCGAACAGGGTTAGGAGGAATGTGAGTTCCATGGCATGGAGAATTACGAAGATATGGATGGGGACTTGGACACCATTAAACTAAAAAAATCTGAACTTTCAAGGTAAAAACGGTCTCGAGGCTTATTTGGAGTGGGAGAAAAAGGTAGATTGGATTTTTGATTGCCATAGCTATTCTGAACAAAAAAAAGGTGAAATTGGTGATAATTGAGTTTACGGAGTATGCATTGATTTGGTGGGATCAGATTGCAATCAGTAAGAGGAGGAATGGGGAGCAACCCGTTCAGACTTGGGGGGAGATGAAAGTCTTAATAAGGAGATGATTTGTGCCAAATCATTATTATAGAGACTTATATCTGAAGCTCCAAGGTCTGAATCAAGGTTATAAGATAGTTGATGAATATCACAAAGAGATGGAGATAGTAATGATTCGGGCTAATGTTGTTGAGGATAGAGAAGCCACAATGGCTAGATTTCTTAATGGGTTGAATCGGGACATTGTCAATGTGGTTGAGCAACAACTATATGGAGCTAGAGTGATGCAGACCTCGTGATCACATGGTCACGCAACCCACACGCAAAGACACCAATTCCTGGAAAGCCAAGGATTCAAGATCTGAATGGATTACAAACTCTTTTGCCCACAAATAGTGCTTTCATGTTTTAAGTGTTCTTACCAAAGCATAAAACTCTTTGTCATATGTGAGATAGTTCAAGGTACCTCCACTTAACTTTGAAATAAGCAATAGGTTTTCGATCCTATATTTAAACAACTCCTATTGCTATTTTAAATGCATCACACTCAATTTTAAAAACCTTAATAAAGTCAGGTAAAAGTAAAACAAATGCAGAACATAACTTTTCTCTTAATACATTAAAAGTCGAATCTTGTTTTTTATCTCATTTAAAACTAATAGACTTTTTTCATAACTTCATTCAATGGAGCAACGTAGTACTTAAATCTTTAACAAAACATCTATAAAAGGTTGTGATCAGGTTACGCAACCCACACGTGAAGACATCAAATTCTCGGGAAGCCAAGTAAATCAGATTTGATAGGAGTGTGACACAAAAATAACTTGTACCACCAACATTATTGAAAACAAAATTCATATAGCCTATTCTGAACTATATTGCTTCCCGAATTACAATCCACCTGAAAGTTTACCCCAACATAGATAAATACCTCTAGAATCTTTTGGTAAATTTTTAGCTTGATCCAACAATTGGATTTGGAGTTATGCATAATAGCGTAAAACTAGTCGGTAGGAAATTTTACGCAAAAATCTGAATTTGACCTTTCTTGGATTGTATTATCTCAGTCACAGATTTAGACATAGGTCATTCACGAGTGGCCTTAACTTATCCAAGGAATACAATTCTATCACTGCAAAAACGTTTTCAGATTATTATACAATTTTCTTTACACAATACATCAAGTACATTATGTAAGTTCTCAACATACTCATTCAAGTTCTTGTTATAGATTAGAATGTCATCAAAACACACAATCACAAATTTTCCATTGAATGATCTTAACACGCGATTCATTAATCTCATGAATGTATTTGGTGCATTTGTCAAACCAAAAGGCATTACTAACCATTCATATAGCCCATTAGTCTTAAATGCAATTTTCCACTCATATCCCATTTTCATCCTAACCTAATGATATCCACTCCTTCAATCAATTTTAAAAATTATATGTATCCACTCATCATCAAGCCTATTCCATTCATATAGTCTATTAGTCTTACATGTAATTTTTCACTTATCTCCCCTTTTCATCCTAATCTAATGATATCCACTCCTTAAATCAATTTTAAAAAATATATGTGACCTATGCAACTCATCTAACATATCATCAAGCCTATGTGCAGGATGTCTATATTTCACAATTATGTTCTTAATTGCTATACAATCTAATGCGAACCTCGTGATCATGTGGTCACGCAACCTATATGCAAAGACATCAATTCCCGGAAAGCCAAGTAAATCAGGTTTGATAGAAGTATGACACAAAGATAACTTGTACCTAGGCACCAGCACTATTGGAAACGAAGACCCTCACTGAATGAATATTGATTCGGGAACAAGAATTATAAAGATGACGCCACGAAGACAATTGTTATTCGATAAGTCATTTTCAGTTCTTTAGAGAACCAAGGAAGGGAGATTATCCCACCAACACACAATAAGTGCAATAAAGAAGTTTATTGATATGAAAATTGCGTAACCCTACATGTTTGGTTATGCCTTTATTTATACTGATTCTAGACTTAAAGAAACCCTAATGGAACCCCCTTAGGTGGACTTATATGAAGCCCACTTACAATTGACCCAAATAAGTAATAATAACCCAAAAACTAAGAAGAAAATAATAAAAATCCAAAAATTATCATGCTAAATATGCTAGAATCAGATTTTTCACCTTTAAGAAGTCTTAAATAAACTAGGAAAAATTTAATTTGGAAACTTTGTGTTGCTGCCCCACCTTTGATGTCCTTGATTAGCTTGAATTTCCTTGTTTAACTTGGACAAATAAGAAAACAAATTTCCTTCTTTGTTGCTGATTTAATTACTTTCCTTTCTAAGTTAGGAAAAGCATTAAATAGTCCTCCCCTCTTTAGGAATAAGATATGGCCACCTTCCTTACTTAATTAGGAGAATAAATTGCTGACTTTTTATCCTTGTAGTATTAGGAAAAATAACAAGCCTAACAAGGCTGGTATTGGGCCGGACACATCAACCCCTTGTTCCACACGAATTGGGCTCTTCTTGGACCTGAACTAGATGAATTAAAGGTTGTCCTTCATGTTCCTTAAATGTCCCAAGCCCCTCTAGGTCCATTTTGCTCCATATGTTCTGAACAAGCTCATTCAATGCTTGGTGATTGGCCCAATTGGCACCTCCAATGGGTCGTTGGCATGATTACGCTTGGTGTTGGGTTGATCTGCATCATAGAGGACATGGTTTATATGGCTACGAAGGTGGAGACAACTTAAGAAGGGACATGTTTAGCCAGCTTTAATTCGGGTTCTTCATCATCTTGGAAGCCGAATCTAAAGAGAGAAGGTATTGTTCGGCCGAGATCCTTTGCTTCTTCTAGAACTGAATCATCAAAGGCTAAGTTGATGTCCCTACTAGAGCCATATGTAAATCTGAAACTCAACCTAAACGTACTCGTGATGTTAAATGTTTCAGGTGTTAGGGATATGAACATTATGCTTTAGAGTGTCCAAACAAGAGAATCATGATGATTAGAGATAATGGTGATATGGAATCTGAAAGTGACAGATCTGATTGTGAATGCATACCACCATTGGAGGTAGTAATAGGATGAGTTAGCATTACCGGTTGAGGAGTCCTTGGTTATAAGGCAAACACTTCAAGTTCAGCTCAAGAAAGATGAAACTAATAAACAAAGGGAGAACATCTTCCATACGCGTTGATATGTACAAAGCAAGGTGTGTGGTTTAATTTAAGGCTAAGCATGGTTTGTATGAATGGTTAGTAATGCCATTTGAACTTACAATGCACCTAGTATCTTTATGCATTTAATGAATCATGTGTTACATGCATCCATAGGTAAGTTTGTGGTTGTGTATTTTGATGATATTCTAATCTACAATAAGAACTTAACTGAGCATTTTGATCATTTGGGTAATGTACTTGTGTTGCATAGTGAGAAATTGTATGATCTTAAAATGTATGCCTTTTGCATGGAGAAAATTGTGTTTCTTAGTTATGGTGTAACCGCGCATGGTATCGAGATGGACGAGGAGAAAGTTAAGGCCATCCAGGATTGGCCTACACCCAAATCGGTAAGTGAGGTAATCAGTTTTCATGGGTTAGCTAGTTTTTACAGTTTTTTTATGAAAATTTAAGTACAATAGCTGCACCTTCGAATGAAGTTGTTAAAAAGTCAGTTGGGTTTAAATGGGGGGAGGAACAAGAATTGGTTTTTGTTCTTTTGAAAGAGAAATTATGTTCTGCACCTGTTTTGGCTTTACCTGACTTTACAAAAGCATTTGAAATAGAATGTGATGCGTCTGGAATGGGAATAGGTGTTGTTTCGATGCAGGATCGGAGACCTATTGCATATTTCAGTGAGAAGTTAGGGGAGCGACCTTGAACTATCCCACTTACGACAAAGAACTCTATGCATTGGTAAGAAGAGCACTTGATACATGGCAGCATTACTTGTGGCCAAAAGAGTTCGTCATCCATTCAGATCATGAGTCCTTGAAACATCTGAAAGGACAAGGTAAGTTGAATTGGAGACATTCAAGATGGATTGAATTCATTGAAACTTTTCCTCATGTAATCAAGTATAAGCAAGGCAAAGAGAACATCGTAGCTGATGCACTTTCGCTCAGGTATGTTCTTTCACACACCATGAATACTAGATTGCTACACTTTGAATATGTGAAGGAATTGTATGATAATGATTCTGACTTTGCCGAGATTTATAATGCATGTGGACATTCGACTTTTGGTAAGTTTTATTTGATGGATGGTTATTTGTTCAAAGAGAATTGATTGTGTGTTCTTGCTAGTTTTTCGCATGAATTGCTTGTTCGTGAAGCATATAGGGGTGGCTTAATGGGTCACTTTGGGGTTGTGAAAACCTTGGATGTATTGCATGAGCATTTCTATTGCCCAAAGATGAAAAGAGATGTGCAACGAATTTGTGAACAAGTGAATTGCTAGTAGAAAGGCAAAATCTAGAGTACAACTGTATGGACTATATGCATCGTTACTTGTGCCTACTGAACCTTGGGTAGATATCTCATTGGACTTTGTTTTAGGTTTACCTAGGTCAAAGAAAGGTAGAGACTCTATTTTTGTTGTGGTTGATAGGTTTTCCAAAATGGTGCATTTCATTGCATGCCATAAAATAGATGATGCATCTCATATTACAGATTTTTGCTTTAGCAAGATTGTATGTTTGTATGGCATTCCTAAGAGTATAGTGTCAAATCGTGATGTTAAGTTCCTTAGCTACTTTTGAAAGACTTTATGGGGAAAGTTGGGAACTAAACTCTTATTTTCGACAACATGTCATCCTCAAACAGATGAACAAACTGAGGTAGTGAATAGAACATTATCACAACTTTTGCGTGTTGTAACAGTTGGAAAGAATGTTTGCCTTTTGTTGAGTTTGCTTATAATAGATCAGTGCATTCGACACTGGGTTTTCTCCTTTTAAAATTGTTTATGGTTTTAATCCACCAACTCCTATGGACTCAAAGACCTTTTGAAGAAAAGGTAAGTGATACGGTTGAGCCTTGTGATACAACCCAAGCAAGGTCAGATTCAGATTTTGGCGTAAGAGTTTCTACTGTTTGATTTTACACTATTAAGCATAACTTCAAATCCAACTGTTGGATCGAGCTAAAACTTTACCATAAGATTCCAGAGGTATTTGCCTATGTTGGGTTATATTTTCAAGTGAATCCATATTCAGAAAGGACTTCTGATATAGGTCAGAACAGGCTATACGAATTCTGTTATTTACTTCCTTTTGACTTGTGGACTTCCTATTTGGCAAAGATCCTTTTCCTGCAAGGATATGGGAGGTTGTTTTGGGAATTTCCTAGTTCCACAAGGATCTTTAATGAGCTGCAGTATAATCTCCAAGTGTGGCAAGGATTTGTCAATGTTTTAGAATCCTTTTCTTATAAGGATTCTTTATCTATCCTAGCTACACAAGGAAAGAAGGGCTGGTGGTATTTAATGACAAATTAATTATTTTTATTATTTTCTTTCATGTTTTGGATTAATTAGAACTTTGTTTTGAGCTAGGATCCAAGGCTTGTTTGAATCATGTTATGGTGGGCTTTACAGTTTAGGGTTTTTGGGTCAGTTTTGTATGTGGGTCATTCAGCCCACAAGGGTAGACCCTTTAGGGTTGCTTTTAAGAACTATTTAAACACATGTAACCTAAATTTTGGCAGCTTTGATGATTATTACTTCTGAATTTTTTAGGTTTAACGTGTGAGAGTGATTCTTGCATTCTTCAGTTCTTGAATGAACTGAATCTGATATAAAAGATTAACTGGCTTCGTGGCCTCATTCTACTCAATCCAATAATGTTGGTGCCTTGGGACAGGTTTCCATTGTGTCACATTCCTATCAGACTTATTTCGGCTTTCCGGGATCAAATCTCAATCTTGATTGTGGGTTGCGTGACCACGTGATCACGAGGTTCGCATCAATAAGTTTAATCCACTAATCTTGATTGTGGGTTGCGTAACCACGTCATCACGAGGTTCGCATCAACTAACTAGCTAACCTTGCGCATGTTTTGGGGTCTCAATGTTTGTTTTTGTGATGCGAACCAGTGGATATAAAAATCCAGAAAACCATAAGAAAGATTGACACATTCATAGAAAGCTAAAAATCAAGTTTGATAAGAAGTGTGAAATAATAATTACCTAAACCAAGGTAACAACACTATTAGAATGAACCCTCACCCAACAATTAGCGAATCACAAATGAATAGTATTAGGAAAACACTAGAAAGTCAGTTATACTTTGATAAGTTCGATTGTTCTTTGTTTAAATGAAGAAAAAACATTAATTTTATTCAATAATCCATGTAGAAGATGAAAAATCCCAAAATATTTTGTCATTAAATACCACTAGTCCTCTTTTCCTTGTGTAATTATGATAAATAAAGAGTTTTTTTAAGAAAAATATTTTTAGACATTAAAGGAATTCTTGCCATAATTGAAAAATATGTTGTTGCCCATTAAAGATTCTTGTAGAACTATAAAACTCCATAAAATAAGCTACTTAGTATCTTGGTATCATTAAGAAAATAATCCTCTCAAAATAGGAAGTGAACAAGTCAAAATACAACAAATAAAAAAAATTATATTACATCTGTTGACTTATATTGCAAGACCTTTATGTACTCCAATTGACATGAAAATTTTATCCAATATAGAAAAATATGTTTGTAAACTCTTGGTAAAATTTCAGCCCAATTCAACATTCAAATTAAAACTTATGCTCTATAGCATGAAACTGGACAATAGACATAATAATGCTAGAATTTAAATTTCCTTATTCAACATTTTCTTCGATCATATCAGAGTAATAAACCATATAACTCAATATCAAATATATAACCTATGAAAAACAGTTTATTTATCATGAATAATTGTAACAAGAATAAAATAATCAAAAGGGAAAATTTTAATTCTAATACTTTGTTGGAAATAATAATAAAAATTTAGAATAAAATTAAAATGCTTAACATCTTATTTTTAAGAGAAAATAAATAATAATTAAATTAATTAATTTCATCATAATAGTGATAGTATTATGATGATGATGGTGATAAAAGAGAGAAAAGAGTAGGAGTGAATGGCGGATTAGTGATGATATTATATTACTAAATAATATAGTTTTAAAAATTAATGCCACGATCATAGGTGGTGTCATAACTCAATTTTGACCCTCTATTTTTCTAAATAGTTTCTAAATACCCAAAAAAACAATTATAAATATATTCTTCATGTATTAACGTTATTATTAGTATTTTCAGTGTTGTCTTAAAAGAATTCAAATTTAAAAAAAAATTCAACGCGTTCAGTTTTTTAACACACTAATTTCAAAATTATTGATTTTTCTCATCAAGTAAACATTGTCTTTTTTTAAAAAATAGAAAAATATGAAAAAATCAAATATAAAAAATAAAATATCTAGATAAAGGGACCAAAATGCAAAAGAAGAAAGTAAGAGACTAAAGTGTTTTTAGAACCAAGCAATGGGGAGGGAAAAGACAAATCATTTTGTTTATAAATATGTGGTTTCCTCATGCAAGGAATGGGTGGGGGGTAAAAAAAAACACATAGCAGCCCTTTATTTTTCTAAAATACATAGACAAAAAACCCTAGATCCATCATTTATAAACCTAGCTGCCACCCAACAGCAACACAAAACTGAACCATCATCTCCCCTCGTTCCAAGCTACCATCCACGACTCCTTTCCCTTCCTCCATGTTTTTTTAATCATCATCAGCTATAACCCACTTATGACCCATCTTCAACCAAAGCCTCCCACACAAACAACCATCTTGGTCGAGAGAATTAGCCCTCGCTTCGACCACTCACAACCGCCATCACTACTCTCCCAACCCGTGACAAACACCTTTGAGAGAGAAGGAAAGAATTGTAAGAGCCCTTCAACCATTTACGTTTGATACACCAGTTTCCATCACCACCAACAGCGACCATAAACTCCACATCCACCAGCCATCATACGTGATTTTCCTTTCTTTCAAGTCTTAACCAATGACCCATCAACATCCACCGAACTAGCCTTCTCCACTCACAATTCTCCACCTGTGGCAGCAGCAACGAAGCCTTTGTAGAGAGAGAAAGAAGCAAATCTAAAAAAAGGAAAGAAAGAGAACCAGTGACATAGGAGTGAAGAGGGGAGGAAGACTTGCCCGATTTATACCATCACATGCCTCCTAAAATGCCAGAGCATCACCTGTACGCATCGCCACTGCCTTGGTGGTCCTAGAATCTTCCAATATGCTTCCTAAGTTCCTGGCAATCTCTCTAACTTGTTTCCACCCTTTAGAAGGACCATGTTGCAATGTTTTCAATTTTTAACTTATGTTTTAAATTAGTGTTAAATTTTGAATTTTTATTGTTTGTAAACATGTAATTATGAGTTTGTGTGAGTAAAAAATATAGTAAAATAGAGAATGTGTGTGTTGCATTTTATTTTTATCACTTATTTTATTTTGCGTTAAATAAATGGTAAAAAGTAATAAAGATAAAAAGTTTAAATTAAAAAAATATTTTAATTGCGTGTGACCGAATTCTTAACAAAAAATCATGCATGCTTTCTAAAAAAAAATGTATTTTTATCATCTTTTAAAAATATAAAATGGATATCGTAACCAGTTTATAATCATCCATTAAAATTTTAAAATTTCAAAAATACCACAAAAAATAATTTGTTTAATTAATGTTCAAGGTATAAATTTTGCAATGTAACGTATACTTATGATATTAAATTAAATGTTAATAGCAATAAATATTAGTATGAGTTGTATCTAGCAAATAATTGCGATGTTAAAATTTAGGTCTTAGAATGGTTAGGATTTTTAACTTAATAAAGTAGAGACTTTCTCAAAAAGGGAGATCTGCTTTGAACCTTAGATGAGACCAACAGATAAAAACATGATCAAGAAAAACAACCAATTAATAACGCAGCTTACTTTAGGTAGGGTGTACTAGGAGTGATGCATCTTTTCCTTGCACAACTAGTCCCCTTACCCAGGCTCTTGCAGATCACATATTTTCTATTGACCATAATACTAGATGGCGACAACTTTCTCAAATCATAACTTTATGATAAAGCCCAAAACTCCTTTAATTCTAGGAGGTACATTTATCATTCAATGTCTTACATGTCATGACAAGTGGTAGTGGTAGTAGTGAAGAAAGTGATGGGGATGATATGATACGAACCAAGTCAGGTTTGAATTTAGCCTTAAAATGTATGTTGATCAGTTTTTCCAGATCAAGCATATCTCTCAAACTAGACCTTTGTGTACTGCTTGGGACATATCTGGAGCTACAGGTGGAATTTTGATGCGATACTAGGCTGGAAACTACACACCTAAATATTTCCAACCATATATGGTTAACCCTATAATTCATTTAGACAAGATAGAAACAATTTGTTTGAATTCAATACTAAATATCTACCAAGAATGTATGAAAATTGAAGATTTAGGCTACATAAAGGAGTTTTGGCATGGAGACTTTGTTTTTATTATCCTATTTTATTTATTTTTTTAATGTTGAATAATTATTTTTTAATTTGAGTTTGTTTTGACCCATTAGACATTATTTAGGAATTTATTGGATTTATGTTAGTTGATTACTAGTTTAGACCCATTAGCTTGCAACCCAAAAGAGGTCCAGTTATATAAGACTTTTTTGTTTGTCTGTAGATTTCATAAGCAAGTTGAAGAATAAACATGAGTTTTCTTCTTTTTTTTGTGGCAAAACAACTTTATTTGCATGGATAAATATAGTAAACTAGCTATTGAAGATTAATTATCTTCGTCATGTTATTCACATACTTAAGGTTTTAATACCTTTGGTTCTTACGTGTAGGGTTACCTTCGGGTAAGGTTCTATAAAACTTGATTTTAACTTTCCGGGTTGTTATTTAATTTATTGGGGGTTGCTTGACAACGTGATGCGAACCTTGTGATCACATGGTCACGCAACCCACAATCAAGATTGAGATCTGATCCCGAAAAGCCAACATAGGTCTGATAGGAGTGTAACACAATGGAAACCTGCCCCAAGGCATCAACACTATTGGATTGAGTAGAATGATGCCACGAAGCCAGTTAATCTTTGATAAGTCAGATTCAGTTTGTTAAAGAACTGAAGAAAGCAAGAATCACTCTCATACGTTCAAATTGAAAAGCTACTGAATTTTTAGCTTACATGAGTTTAAATAGTTCTTGTAAAATTAACCCTAATGGACCCCTTATGTGGACTTATATGAGGTCCACTCAAAACTGACCCAAAACCCTAAATTGAAAAGCCCATAACTTAATCCAAACAAGCCTTGGATCCTAACTCAAAACAAAGTATTAATTAAGCCCAAACAAGCCTTGGGCTGTAGCTAATGTACTAGGGTCTCCTTTTGATACTCTAATGGACCTTTCAATTCTGACTTGGTTGAAACGTTCAAAACCAATGCATTTAATGCCTCTTTCAATGCCTTTGTCTTAGATCATTTGGAACATGTAATGGGTCCTTACTGGTGTTTCTGGGCTGGTCCACATCATCCCCTCTCTTCTCGAAAGGATTCGACCTCGAATCAAAATCTGTGTCAAACAGCGTAAGATCAGCAACATTAAAGGTATCACTAACACCATACTCATCTAGAAGGTTAATTTTGTATTCGTTGTCATTGATTCTCTCTAAAACCTGAAATGGACCATCACCACGAGGCTATAATTTTGAATTCCTTTGGTTAGGAAATCGTTCCTTATGCATATGCACCTAAACCCAATCACTGGGTTGGAAAACAACCAGTTTACGTCCTTTATTTGCTTTAGAAGCGTAAAGTCTATTCTTTTTCTCTAATAGCAGTGGAACTCCGTCATGGAGTTGTCTCACCATATTTGCCTTCTTTTCACCATCTAAACTCACCCTTTTTTCAAAAGGTAAAGGAATTAAGTCCATAGGAGTTAGTGGATTGAAAACATAAACAATTTCAAAAGGAGAAAAACCTGTGGTCGAATGCACAGTTATATTATAAGCAAACTCAACAAAAGACAAACATTCTTCCCAACTTTTCAAATTCTTTTGAATTACAGCACGCAAAAGTTGGGATAATGTTGTTAAAATAAGAGTTTAGTTTCCAACTTTCCCCATAAGGTCTTCCAAAAGTAGCTAAGGAACTTAACATCACGATCTAACACTATACTCTTAAGAATGCCATGCAAGCGTACACTCTCCTTAAAGAACAAGTCTGCAATATGAGATGCATCATCTGTTTTATGACATGTAATGAAATGCGTCATTTTAGATAACCAATCAACCACAACAAAAATAAAGTCTCTACCTTTCTTTGATGGTAAACCAAAAACAAAGTCCATAGAGATATCTGACATGACCAAAAAATTGATGTCTTATCCCAAGTGTAGAGTGTCGAAGTAATAAATAACCCGGCAAGACCAGGGTAGAACCACAGAGAGGTGAACTATATAAATTACAAATAATATATATATATTTAATAAAACAAAGAGTTTATAAGAATTTTATGGGATATTGATGTAATAATTAAACAAGGATAAAACAATTGTCAAGGTTAGAGGATCCACTAATGGTATTTCAAATAAGTATAGTATAAACTCCTTTTATTACTCAACTGGAAACCACACACAATTATTTATGTTAGAGGTTCCAATCGGATTATAAATTGTTAACATGATTACATTAATTATCTTATTTGAATAATACTAACACTTGTAAATGTTATTAGGTATTCATGATGTTAATTTATGTTAACAACAAATCAAGTTCCTTTCATAGCACATGTGTCGGTATTTGTTGTACCAAGAGTAATACAATATAAATCTAGATTAACCATATAATAAGCATAATATTAAGAGTGAATAAGATAACAAATACAAAACATGTTAGTATCAAATATTAAAGTCCATGTTGAGTTTATATTATACTTATTCTTACACCATTAGTGTACCATTTTCACCTTGACATGATAAACTTAGCTAAACATAATGAAGAAGAGGAATATAAATAAACAAGAGGAGAACATGATTATATAAGTATAGCAAAGGAAATGAAAGGCATAAACAAGAGATTAATGAAAGCAAAATTTAAGCATTACAAAAATATAAAGAAAGAAAGCAAGAACATGATCTTGATCTGAAAACCAAGATGCCTAAATGCAAGGCAAATGCGTCCTTTTATAGGCTAAAATTCGGAACTATTGATTTGATGACTAATTCTTGAGTGGGTGGCCATATCTTGACTTGGTGACAATCCTTATCTTCTTGTCTGAACAAAATGTCATTGCTCAGAATTTGAACAGATAATCCGCATGAAAGTTTTGGGAAATTGTCTCAACTTTCCAACAAAACAGGAATTGACACATTTGGACTTCTAGAACTCAAGATATAAGCTCAACACTGAACAGTGTCTGGGCTGCAGGACAGATTCCAACTTTTTCATTGTTGCTACCATTTGAACTCGGCGCTTTTAAATCTTGGACTCTTAATGAAAGTTTTAGGCCTATGTCTTAGCTTTCCATACTTATAAACCAAACCTAAACCCAAGTTCTACAACTCCAGTTATGATCCAATAACCGAATGATGTTCTAGTTTAGAGTGAACCAACATCTCTTTTCTAAGCTTAGCCCTCTCTTTGTCTTCTCAATTTCAGTAGTTAAACTCATCAATCAATCATTTGATTTATGTGATAGGCCTGCATTTAAGATAGACATTTACCATAAATTAAAGGTATCTTATATTACTAGACATGTTATTATAATACATGCTCTAGTTAAGGAGTTATTGATACTTCAAGTGCAAAATAATGATATAAAATCTTGATAAAAATACACTTTTAAGTACTAATCACACCCCCAACTAGCTTATGTTTTGAAATAAATTCTGACTTTTGACAATTTTCACAAGTTTTGCAGAACACATGTGTGTCTTTGAACATGGTGGGTCAATAAAATCCACATTGTAAGATTTTTGCAGTTGTCTTGTTTTATGAGAAATGACCCCCACATGCCTCAGAATGATAAATTTTAATGACACTACTTACTTCATTGTCTGAAATGCATCTTTGAAATATTTGATTAGGACAATATTTGAATAAATAAGGGTCATCCCAAAAAAAGTTCTTCACTTCGTTCAAAAACTTTCTTGTCTTCGGTACTCCAGTGAGTTGGCAAAAATCCTGGAGCAAGAAAAATGATATTTTTAGCAAACCAAGCCATTGAACTAAAAGAAAGTAAAGATTCATCAGGAAAGTAATCATCGATTGGTGTGATGTCGAATCTATTTTCAATTTTAACAAATGATCTGTGACAACATTGTCGATGCCTTTCTTGTCCTTGATTTCTTCCTGAGAATAAATCATTTGCAATTCTTCAGATTCATCAAACTTAGTTTTACTCAAGATAGATTCAAATTGATCATAAACTAATTCTTCAATAAGATCTCCTTCCTGTAAATCATTATCATCTCCAGGTTGCTTGCAAATGTTAAAAATATTAATCTCCAATGTCATGTTTCTAAATGATAGCTTCATCAGTTCATTCCTACAATTAATCAATGCATTAGAAGTTGCAAGAAATGGACGTCCTAAAATCATTATCAGCAAGTAACAGAGTTACAGAAGTTGGTTTTAACTCACCTAGATTGAGACTTTAAAAAACCAAATATGGAAGTTAATTCACACTAGCTCCAAGATCAAGTAAAGCTCTTTCAATTTTATGTTCTCCAATAAAGGATGAAATTATAGGACAACCAGGGTCTTTATATTTCAAAGCATTATTGTTTTGAAAAATGACACTTACATGTTCTACAACTCCAGTAATGATCATCAAAGCTGCTGAAATTTTGGGTTACATGAGTTTAAATAGTTCTTGAAAAGTTAACCTTAACGGACCCTTTATGTGGACTGAAATGAGGTCTACTCAAAACTAACCCAAAACCCTAAACTGAAAAGCCCATAACTTAATCCAAACAAGCCTTGGATCCTAACTGAAAACAAAGTATTAATTAAGCCCAAACAAGCCTTAAGCTGTAGCTAACAAAATAAAACAAAGCCTATAATATTAAATCTATGTTCTGTCATGAGAAGAAGAGAAGGAAGTAAAAATATTATAGAACTGATTCAAGGCTTATATATAGCCTTCCATGCAAGCCCTTAATCCTAGAAACAAAAGGAAAAGGTAGCCACCCATGTTGTTTCCAAGTTGTAGAAGGATTCTTTTGTTTCCTTTGTTGTCTTCACCTCATGGCCCAAATAAGGTTGTGTTGGACCCCTCTTGCACATGGATAAGATGTACTAGGGTCTCCTCTTGATACTCTAATGGACCTTTCAATTCTGACTTGGTTGAAACATTCAAAACCAATGCATTCAATGCCTCTTTTATTAGCCTTTGTCTTGGACCGAGTCATTGGACCATTTGGAACATGTAATGGGTCCTTGCTAGTGTTTCTGGGCTGGTTCACATCACATCTCTTTTCTAAGCTTAGCCCTCTCTTTGTCTTCTCAATTTCAGTAGTTAAACTCATCAATCAATCCTTTAATTTATGTGATAGGCCTGCATTTAAGATGAACATTCACTATAAATTAAATGTATCTTATATTATTAGACATGTTATTATAAGACATGCTCTAGTTAAGGACTTATTGATACTTCAAGTGAAAAATGATAATATAAAACCTTGATAAAAATGCACTTTTAAGTACTAATCAATGTCTACCCAAGGTTCAATAGGCACAGGAAATGGTGTATATAGTCCATGTGGTTGTATTCTAGATTTTGCTTTTCTACAAGCAATGCACTTTTCACAAATTTATTGCACATCTCTTTTCATCTTTGGCCAATAGAATGCTCATGCAATACATTCAAAGTTTTCGCAACCTCAAAGTGACCCATTAAACCACCGTCATGTGCTTCACGAACAAGTAATTCACGCAAAGAACAAGCAGGAACACACAATCTATTCTCTTTAAACAAATAATCATCTATCAAATAAAACTTACCAAAAGCTAAATGTCCACATGCATTATAAATCTCGGCAAAGTTAGAATCATTATCATACCTTCACATATTCGAAGCCTAGCAATCTATTATTTATGATGTGTAAAAGAACATGCGTGAAAGTACATCAGCTACGATGTTCTCTTTGCCTTGCTTATACTTGATTATGTAAGGAAAGGTTTCAATGAATTCAACCCATCTTGCATGTCTCCTATTCAACTTACCTTGTCTTATCAGATGTTTCAAGGACTCATGATCCGAATGGATGGCAAACTCTTTTGGTCACAAGTAATACTGTCATGTCTCAAGTGCTCTTACCAATGCATAAGTCTCCGATCCTACATCAAAACACCACCTATTCCCATTCCAGACGCGTAACATTCTATTTCAAATGCTTTCGTAAAGTCAGGTAAAGCCAAACCTGGTGCAGAACATAATTTCTCTTTCAAAAGAACATAAGTCAATTCTTGTTCCTCCCCCCATTTAAACCCAACTAACTTTTTAACAACTTCATTCCAAGGTGCAGCTATTGTACCGAAATTTTCACAAAACGCCTGTAAAAACTAGCTAACTCATGAAAAACTCTTACCTCACTTACCGATTTGAGTGTAGGCCAATCCCGGATGGCCTTAACTTTCTTCTCGTCCATCTCGATACCCTGCACGGTTACAACATAGCCAAGAAACACAATTTTCTCCATGCAAAAGGCACACTTCTTAAGATAAAGGCACACTTCTGCCAATTACCTCCAATTTACTCCTTTTTGCATCTTTCATCCAAAAGTGCCTTCAAAACATAAAACAAAGAATATCAAGGCATTTTATATATAAAACATGGACAAAACATTAGGTAGATGTGGGTGAAACTATCAAATAATATGGTTACATCAACATTAGCCCGAATCATTGCTATCAATACATTAAAAAAAAAGAGAGAGATAGGGATTAGTTGAAATATTAAGGATCATTCAATTTTTACCACAGAAACACAACTCTTGTTGAACCATAAGCAAACCACCTCAGAATCAATTAAAACTTCATATTCAGTCTATTGAGGGTGAGATCACATTATATGTCACATCTGGGCTTATTTAGATGTTGTTTGCTTGAGGCTTTAATTGGAGGTCAATTCTGCTGCAAAAACACTACTCTTTGTGAACCATAAGCAAACCACCTCAGAATCAATTGAAACTTCATATTCAGTCTATTGGGGGTGATATCGCATCATATATCAAATTTTGGCTTATTCTAATATTGTTTACTTGAGGTTTTAATTCGAGGTCAATTTTGCCGCAGAAACACTACTCTTTATGAACCATAAGCAAAATACCTTAGAATAAATTGAAACTACATATTCTGTGTATTGGGGATGAGATCGCACCGTATATTAAATTTGAGGTTATTTTGATATCTGATTCTGGAGGTTTAATTGGGGGTTCAATTCTGCCGCAAACTGATCATACAAGGGGTTTGCTTACCTAGACATAAAAGAACAACCTATGAATTGATTTTTGTTGTTAGTTTAGTATTATAATACTAAATGTTGAATTTTAGGTCATTTTGAGATCGTCTGGTTTGGGTTTCAATTCTGTTATGTAAAAATTGCGTAACAGGTTAGATTTGCGTCAAGTTTCAAAACGTGATCCTTACTGTTTAGTTTTGTTCAAATCTTTTTGTTTCTATTATATTTGGGTTATCTAGTAGTCAAGTAACTGTTTCTGCTAATATTCGCTTCTGTTTTATTTCATGTCTTTGTTTCATCCACAATTCGTACGAATTTGCATTGCTACTCGCAAAATCGTAATCATTGTTTTTTTTTTTGCTTTGTTTTCAGTATATTTATTGATTCTTGAGTCTGAAAATTATTAGGTTGCGCTGCGAAAGCTACTTACTTTGATTTGTTGATTCAGCTTTTAAAGAACCAAAAGAAAGCAAGTTGTGAGGTAAAAGACATTGTGAGCTTATTAGAGTGAAAAGCCTTGATTTTTTTTGTATGATACACGAGAGGTGTGAGGATATATTTTGTGCTACTAACCAAATTTTGCAGATTCAAAGAATGTCTGAAAACAACGAATTAGCTACACAAAATGCTAACGTAGCATTCCAATTGCGAGGCAAAAACCAGCAACTTGAGCTATTATCTAGAACGTACAAGGATCTGAAAGATGAGGTGAATTCAATAAAGCAATAGAATAGTGGGGCTGATCGCTGAGGAAATACAGTTCGTATGGCCGTACGGAATGTCAGATCTGATTTTGAAGAGTTTGTTGACGAAAACGCAGATGCAGGTGAAGATGACTATGATTTTGCATTTGCTGGCCAAGGAATCAGGTCTGAACCGAACAGGGCTAGGAGGAATGTGAATTTCCGTGGCATGGGCACTTATGAAGATTCCTAACTTTCAAGGTAAAAACAATCCCGAGGCTTATTTGGAGTGGGAGAAAAAGGTAGATTGGATTTTTGATTGCCATAGCTATTCTAAACAAAAGAAAGTGAAATTGGTGATAATTGAGTCTACGGAGTATGCATTGATTTGGTGGGATCAAATTATAATCAGTAGGAGGAGGAATGGGGAGCGACCCGTTCAGACTTGGGGGAGATGAAAGTCTTAATAAGGAGACGATTTGTGCCAAACCACTATTACAGAGACTTATATTTAAAGCTCCAAGGTCTGAATCAAAGTTATAAGACAGTAGATGAATATCACAAAGAGATGAAGATAGCAATGATTCGGGCTAATGTCGATGTAACCATATTATTTGATAGTTTCACCCATATCTACGTAATGTTTTGTCCATGTTTTATATATAAAATGCCTTGATATTCTTTGTTTTATGTTTTGAAGGCACTTTTGGATGAAAGATGCAAAAAGGAGTAAATTGGAGGTAATTGGCATATTTGACGTTCAATCGATGTTTTGTGTAGATCAAAATGAAGTGATTCTAGTGGCACTAAAAAGCTAACATCCATACCTTTCTGGAAATGTAATGCAAGAAAAATACAAAGAGAAATATCATGGAAATCACATCCTGCAAAGTCAAATCTCGTATTCTGCCAGTGTTGACCTTTGGCCATTCAAAATTTAATATCTGAAGCTACGGAAGTCCAATTGATGCAAACTCAATTTTCTTGGATTCCTAATTAAAATACCTATCCACTCACCATATTTTAGTCAAAAAAGATGTCATATGAGGGAGATATGATTTTTCAAAGATGTCAACTGAATTCTGCCAGCAAACAGGTTTCTTGAAGAAACGAGTCCAAATTACATCCTGAAGCATCTAAACCGACATCCAAGTTTTTATATCAGCAATTTAGCTCCTCTAAGTCAGAGCTTGAAGATTTCATGCAAGGCTATTTCTCCTTTTAGGAAAAATAGTTATTGAAGCACTTAAATGTAAACTGCCAACTTAAGGAAGGACTATTGTGTAAAATAGAGACTAGGGTTTCTTAGCATATAAAAAGAAAGAGAGAAGGAGGCAGCAGCCAGCAGAATAGAGGGAGAGCAGAAGGAGGCAGCAGCCAACAGAGAATAAACACAAATTCTCTCCTCTACAAACCCAAAAATCATGCTCTCTTCAATCTTTAGAAGTAGTTGTTCAATAGTTATGCAAGGCTAAGCTCTTTTCTTGGTTGCAAGGACACAAAAACCT
>Ga0325405_1001259_pt1 | contig 25550 bp, 16 predicted proteins | sample PopdelMetagenome_21_FD_205663 | JGI IMG/M metagenome (GOLD analysis project Ga0325405, IMG submission 205663) | Populus deltoides microbial communities from Bellville, Georgia, United States - Xylem-Control-R2 | ecosystem: Host-associated > Plants > Phyllosphere > Stem > Wood/Secondary xylem...
TATATATATATATATATATATATATATATATATATATATATATATATATAAGAACAAAGAAGCAGAAGTTATTGTAAAAAAAAATAAGGTCCAACATTTATCAATTTCATAAACAGTACTGGGATTGTGTCTTATATCGTCGTTAGATACATACAAAAGTAGAGAGAAGATTCAAATCATGGGAGAAAAATTATCAACTGAGATGTTTAATTGATAGCATATTTATATATAAATTGATAAATATAAATAATAGGATTTGAACTAGAAATATTATTTTTTCTTGGGTTAAATTCTTATCATTTTATTATTACTAGTTTAGCTGCTAGTTCTCTTGCGCCTGACATACTTTAGTATTTCTACTCGGCCAAAATACTGCCTGGTACTTGTTTAATTCGAGTATATATAAGTACTCTCCTGATGAAAATGGCCTAGCCAGCCAAATTTTGCTTTAGAAAAAAAAACATTGTGAGGAAGTATATCCACGCGTGGTTACTTGAATATTCTTCCAGAAGATTTGACGAAAACACAGATTCTAAGACGGAATTGTCACCCTCCATCACGTGGCAGCCTCACAATGGTGGCAATTATTGACTTTTTTGCTCTAAAGAAACTGCTAAACCTGCAGCTAATATTATTACATTACACCGTCTATTATATTATATTATATTTTAAATTTTGTAATGTTAATCATATGGTTTAATTCAAAAGGTTCCAAATATGGCCTCTCACCGTTTAAGTAGTTAACTGAACCTATAAGATTATTCATTTATCCTTCCATTTCTTCTCTAATAAACCCAAATTTAATATTTCTAAGAACTCTAAAAACTCAAAACCTAGGGTTCTAGATAACATGTTTGGACAAAACTGTCAATAGACTCAACTTAAAGGATTAGCGTAGCACTCGTGGACTAAGCCTTGAGAAAAAGCATAATACCATGAGATTAACTTGGTAGAAGAGCTCAGTTCTCACACGCTTAGCTATATTTCGGTTCATATTTTTTCTACATCTCTAGTTGTATAAAAAATCTTATAAAAATCTATTATATTTTCACCATATTAATGTTTGTATAAAAAATATTTATTCCTCATTAATACATGTGTCATATATATTTTCTCTTATTAATACGTATGTAAAAGATATTTATCTCTCATTAATAGTATCATGATAAAATTATATTTTAACTCGTTTTCTCAACAAAAGAACAAAACTTATAGGCTTTAAATACCTCATGAATCCTTTAAGCTTAAACTTCATAATCTTCATTCTTTATTGCACATATATTTTCAAAGTATTTCTCTCTAAAATATCATAGTCTTCTCTCTCTAAAAATATATTTACTTAAACATTTGAAAATACTTAAATCTACCAAAAATTTTTTTTGCATGTACCAGCCACTTTGACATACCAGACACCACGTACCAGCTGCCAGCCACTTTGATCAGAAAAAATAAATCAACTTACTAGAATCATCAACGGATTGAAAAATCGTTGGTAATTGTTGGCAGTTTCTGAAAAAAATTTACGAAATTAAAAATTTAAATTAAATATTAACGATAGAATTACCGACGGAATAATTAAAAAATATTAATATTTAATTATCAGTCGGTAAATCTATCGCTAACGCGCCCCAATAAAAAGCCTGAATCTCCTTATTTCACAAGAGACAGACTTATTTCTTATTATTCTTCTTCTTCACTATATGTAAAAAACATCAATATCTATTTTTTTCTCTTCTCTTCTCTCCTCATCTCCTTCTCTTCTTCTCCATGCTCGAGTATGTCTTCCTCTTCTTTCTTCTTTTATCCTCTTAGTTTTTTTTTAATTAATACGCTTTACGAAATTTTTTTTCTCTCTCTAGCTTCACTTCCAACTACATTAAGGTAAGATTTTTCTTTTTTCTTTTTTTTTCATGATTTTTTCACTGTATTTGTTTTTTATTTTATTTTTAATTGTTTTTGGTCTTAATAGTTGTATAAATATTGTTGTGAGATATTTTTTTTCATATGAGATCAATTTTTAGTTGATTTATTTATAGGATTTTTAAATTTTTAGCAATTGCAACTTCATTTTTTTCATATGAATTTTTTTAGTTGAATTTATTTTTTCATTTTATTTATTTGTTGTAAATTTGTTTGAGTTGATTTTCTTATTCTTTTTTCCAAGCATTTTGAGTATATATTATAGAGTGTTGATTTATGTTAATTTAATTATTTTATAATTTTATAAAATGAATTTTTTTTAAAATGTTTTTAAATAATTACCGACAGAATTACCGATGGAATTTCTGTCAGTATATCCCTCGGTAAATCCGTTGGTAATAAAAAAATATTATTACCAAGGGATATACCGACATAATGTTTTTTTTACACATCAATTTCGTCAGTAAATCCGTTGGTAATAATATTTTTTTATTACCAACGGATAAAAAATTACCGATGTAAGATTCATCAATGGAGCATTTCTGTCGGTGATTTTATTGGTAAATTAAGTACCGACGAAATATGTATCTTACACCGATGAAAAATTTCCATCAATAAAACTATTAAATATTGTTGTGAATAAGAAATCATATTAATTTTTTTTGGAAACTAAAAGATAAATATAGAGAAATTTTCAACTAGAGGAGCTGAAGTTGGGTATTGTTGAATCTATAGAGGCAAATACTACTCTATCCTTATACTATTATACTGACTGGAAATCTGGGGTTGCTCCTCGTTAGAAAATCAGGAGCCTCGTTGAATAATGGATACTATATATGAAAAGTGGAATGAAGGTCCAGTACTTTTCATACATCCCTCTCAACGAGGAATCAAGTTTAATGGGATTCGTAAGTGGTGACTGGTCGGTCCATGTCATTCCATTGTTTTTTTCTTGCAGGGAGTAGGTAGAATTAGCTGTAAGCATGTAGTTGAACCCAAAAGTGGTCTTCTTGCGATGCTTACTTCGTCAACCATACCAAGTGCAGAAGACCCTTCAGGCAGTCAGTCCCAGCTTGTGAAACCATCTGTGCAATAGTAGATAATATCTAGAGTAGGTATTGACTCTTAGTGAAGTCTGTGTAAAAACATTAATTGATCATATGAAATTAGAATGCAGGGAGGGAAGAAGTGCCCAATTTGTGTACTTTCGGTGTAATCTCTTGCTAGAATATTCTCGTCTTTTACAGAAAAATAAGGGACTCGGGCAAATGAAATGAGATGCAAAACTAGGTGATTTGCTTATGGATCAAGCTATTAACGGCCACAAATTGAGAAATTCTTGGTAGATTGGATCCATATGAACGAAAAAGTCATAATTTGTCAGTAAAAAAGACTCAGAACAATTTGTGATTGGATTGATCCAATTGACAGAATCATAAATAAATAAATAAATAAATAAATTGTTCTCCAAACCATCCTAGCAAAAAGAAAAAACATGAAAATGAGGTACGTGCTCGATCATGGATAAGAAGGCAACCACAACTACAAGCATACTTTTGCTATAATTGTTTTTAAATCCAGGACCAATTGGTATACAAGTATAATACCGATCTAACTTTTAATTTGATTATTAAAAATATCAAAGTTGTGTTTCTGAACTAGCAGTTGATTAATAATTACATGGTACAAGTTATTAATAAAATACCACTGTTCGGTTTCAATTATTGAAAGAAAGAGAAAAGAATTGTACACAAGTTAGGGTAAATGATGGATAATAATCACAATCACATGTAATTACCTGATGCAAAAAGAAGAAGCACCAACGCTTTGTCACTCTCGCATTTTTTAAAGGTTTCTTTGTGAATGGGAATGCAGTTTAAGATTTTAAGCGCCGAATTAAGGCTAATGACCCACATTACACTAATTAAGGAATCTATGAGAGATGGTGCATTTATGCCAAAATTTACAATCCTTTTAGCCTCGGACAAGTGGCTTATACTGTGCCACTTAAAATGTGTCTTGGCAGACGGGTGGTTAAATTTACAAGAAAGAAAGCACCGCTGCTGACATATTTCGTATAGGCTGCGGACTGATCTGTGGTTATCCCTTTAGGATTTTTTTTTTTTTAAATTTATGTTGATGTTTTGGTTAGTTTTCACATATTTTAATTAATTTTATGAATTTTAAAATTAATAATTATATAAATTTTTAATCACAGATTTATAAAACTCGAATTAATAACTTTTAAAAATCAAATTTAAAGACTAACTACTTAAACTACACCTATGTTATTATCCCTTTAGCATTTGTGCAGCAAAGTGATGGTCAGGGGTACTTTTGTTATCGAGGGCAGTTCAAGCATGGCTTCTTAAAGCGAGTTGAAATTCAGAGTGTTTTATCTTTGAATTTATTTTTTTTATATTTATTTTTTAACTTTAAATTATTTTTTTTATGTTTTTAGATTATTTTGATGCGCTGATGTTAAAAATAATTTTTTTAAAATAAAAAATATTATTTTGATACATTTCCGAGTAAATAATATTTTGAAAAACAACCGCAATCACACTTTCAAACACGCTAAGATGTTGGATTTTCAGGGCTGTCGAGTTTTTTTATATTTTATTTTAGAGAGATGGAAACAGTTTATCTACATAAAATAAATTTTTTATCAATCTTAATATATAATTTTCATATGGTTTGATTTAAATGAATGAAATATAATAGTAATGTATACTCTTTATGTATTGTATTTTATTTATCAATACATTAATTGTTAGTGCCAATATTATTTTTGAAATTGATAGTGTTTATAAAAATTTAAAATAAATTAATATTAATTATATAGCCTTATCCTTCAAGGACCAGAAAATTTCCTCTTTTTTAATTAAAATATGAGCATTTGATGTGTTTTTTTTTAAAATAAAAATATCTTGTTGATCCCTAAAATTACCGAAAAAATATATTCCCTTTTGTCCAGAAAACATTCCTAACATATTTAACGTTTCCAAGGATGGAGAATTTCCACCCGCCTCTAAAAAAAGATGATACGGTTGATTTTTATTTTATTTTTTTTGTAATAAAGAAAAAAGTTTGATCCCTGAAAAGGAAACTATGTTCTCTTTTATCCCTCCAAAGTCTTCTTAACAAGTTTTAAGTGTTTGTCTCTGTTCTTGTTAAAGCAAAATATTCACTCATGAGCTGATTTCATAGAAAAGCTGGGGTCTCCTCAAGTGGATTCCCTGCATCTTCCGGTCTCCTCCTGCTCCTAGTCTTTCTGTGTTGGTCAGCAGCATCGACACCTAATTCATCAGACCTTGGTTTCAGTTTTTCTTCTTCTTCTTCTTCTTTCTACGCAAAAAAATAATAATAATCAAAAGCCGGAATGTTGGTTGGCTAGTTCAATTACTCTAGAAGCTAGAACGTAAGTTAGGGTGCCATGGTTCTAGACTTGTAGCCTGCAGCTAGGTAGGCCGGTGGTTAAAACTCAAAATCAAGTCTCAGAGGCCGATTCCAGTAAGTCCATAAATGGGAATGCGGTTTAGAATAATTAAATTATCAACTTATCCTTGAATTGATTATTTTTGTCAGAATGAACACAGAAATGACAAGGAAATTTCTCATGAATTAGACTTGCGGAAGAGGGCAGAGTACTGAAAGAGACAGATCCCCCTACATACACAGACATACAGGAGAGACATGGAAGTATGTCGAAAATCCCTTCGGAATAAAAGCCCAGTAGATATACCTAACCTAATTTACTTGGAATGTGGTGGTCCATTTTCCTTATGTGAGTTCAAAGCTTTTTGTAGCCTTCGTTATGCAATGAGCTTAGCAGAGAAAAGTCCATTTGGAAGAAAGCTTAGTTGCTACTTGCTAGTTAGTTTTTACAAGCAGGCGGCGATCTATTATGTTTACGGGGAGCCCAGAAAGTCTCAAGCCCGAAAGATAGATCTTCCTACCTTATCTCTCTCTCTCATTTTTCTTTTCTCTTTATTCTCATATCAGTTTACACATTGATCAAAATGAAATCCTCTCTTCAGATAATCTTGAAAAGTTATACTAACTTTACCTAAATGAATGTAAGAAGCTAGCAATTATTGTGAATTTATCAATTCCCTTGCATTATTGTAAATTTTTGAAGAGTTAATTCGACGAATGAGTGATCTTGAAGCACTTGTTAAGAGTCACTTAATGTTTGTAATTAATTTATGTGTTTTCTTTTTATTTAAAATTTATTGTAAGCACTTGAAGAATTATTATATGAATAACAATTATTTAATGTATATACTTAATGTCATTGATTTTTATTTTAATATTTGATTTTCATTATTTCTAAACACAATTCAACAATAAATAAAGTTTAATCAATGCATTCAAATAATGTTTGACTGTGTTTTGCTCTTGCTATTTCTTAAATCTTTTCTCATTCACTCTTAGTTTAATTTGGATTAAGTGTCCTGTAAAACAATGCATAGTTTTCTTGGAAGCCATTAAAATATATGAATTGCTTTGACAATACTTTATCTTTTCATTCCCACCCCTAATTATATCTTTATATTTCCATCTCTCTTTTTTTAAGCAAAACAAATCAACAAAGTATTAATTTGGTGGGATGATTTGCACCAAGAAAATCTCCACCGACGACGATCAAGAAATTAAGAAAGAAAGAAAAAATCTCCATCGACGCTTCAACCTGCAAATGTGCACGTGGTTTGACAACTAGTTCAAACTTCAATGTCGATGCAATATTTTTCTTAAAATGGCAGGGAATAAAATCACAATCGGACCCGCCCTACCGGATTTGGTTTGGTTGCCACGTGCACATGCATGGTGCAAGGCTACATACTAGGTATTCACTGTTTCCATTAATAAAATTCATAATCCAACAACACAAACCCTAGCTAGCTGTATCTTCGATGAAATGTATTTGTCCCTTTCTGGGTGCCTTGATCTTCCAACATGGGAAGGTCTCTTCAAAATTGGTATATAGAGCAGGGATGATATATCTAGGTGGGCTTCTTGAAATGCTGACATGAGCTGTGACGTGAGGTAAATAATAGAGACTTTTGTCCAGTTTTCCTGGTTACAACATTCCCTATTTCTGATAAATCTAGCAGTTACTCTTAACCTCCACGAATTCTGGATGAGAATCAGTTAATATGAATCAAGTTTGACCTAGTCAAATTAAATCTTGAATTTCAAACCGGATCAAGCTAGCCTTTTCTTTTTGTTAAGATACAAGATAATTATTGAAAACAAGCTCTTTCATAATTTCATGCTGGCTGTTGTTGATGAATGGATAATTCCTTTCCTTTCCTTTCTTTCTCTTTCTTGAAGCATGGAATTGATAAAACTCTTCTATTTCTAAATCTTCATTGTATTCTTTTTAATTAAGATTTGAAATTAAAGAAAAAAACTCCTTGTAAGAATTATCTTAATTAGTTGTTCGGATTCGATTAATAAAGAGGCAAAAGATGATATTAACTTGAATAAAGTCCTGTATATAATCGTGTACGTAAGCATTACATTGGGTGTGCATACTCAGCTGTTTTTGCTTGTTTATCAAATTCAACAGGACTAGCAAGTTGATTGAAAATAACCTTACACCAGAAAGATCGATGGAAAAGGAACAGATTAATTAATATAAGCAACATGGTAGCAGAGGAAAGGGGTTTCAGCAGTCGTCGTGGTCGGCTGGTTGTAGCAACAAAAAATCTCTTCGAGGTGACTGATCTCATAATAGCCAATGGTATTTAAACACATGCCCAATTATTTTCAAAGGGCACATGTAGATTTTGACTAATGAGGTAACGAAGGAGACAACAGTACAGGAAATCCCACGCTGAGATGTTTGGAATGGGCAGACCTACTCTAGCTTGGTATGCGATGGCATTTCCACTAATCAAAAAGCTCGTTTCAGGAAATCTCGTATTGCTGATCTTGAGAGATAATAACGAAGGGTTTTTTTTTCAAATATCTCTATATATATATATATATATATCACAGTAAATTAAAGATTTTGACAGGATAATATAACTTTTTTAAAAGATTACTAAAATAATATATTTTTACACTGTCATGTTTCTAAAAAACAGACAAGTTAACATCTCACACTTCAAAAACACAACTTATCATAAAATTTAAATATAGATTGAAAAACACAAAACATAATAGTAAAAGCAACATCTCACACTTCAAAAGCACGATTTATCATAAAATTTAAATATAAATAAAAAAAACACGAAACATGAAAGAAAAAACAGTTCGTCTCTCGACAAACCAACACCTTAACTTATATCTCTTTAGAAATCCATCAAACACTTGTCTTGTAATATATTTATGTTATGTCATTATGGTAGTACTATAATTTTTTAGAAACAGTAGTATTACATACAATGAAGGAAATAATTTATTGTTAAATGATAATTTAGACATGTTATATATAGAAATAAAAGCAATTATTTATCATGAGTTTGGGTGGAATTACAACGATATTAATATTGAAATAAATTGGAGGGGTCACATTGGTGAACATCAATACTATTTTGTATTGATTGTGTGATGATAATTTTTAAACAATAATTTATTTTTTTATTCATAGTGATTTGAACATGATGGTATTGCATGTTAATAGTCGATTTAAAATTATAATTAATAATAATTATATTTTATTATTAATAAATGTTATTAACTTAGTTAATTAGATTTTAATTATGGTGTATAAATTTAAATAGTTAATATTAATATAATTAATGGTTGACATTTATAATTAAATTAATTCATTATATTTAGTTATTTTAAATATATTTGATAACCGATATATTTATTGACCATATATATATATGGCATATTTATAGGATGATCATATATAATATTTTTATTATAAAATCTCTTAAAAATACTTGTTTTTATTTTAGTTTCTCATATATCTCTGCACATAATTAAATTTTTTTTTCTATATTCCTCTTAAATTTACTGTGTTTTCTTTGATCTCATATATACTTTATTAACTTAATCAAGCAAAAAGTGTAATTTAAAGGTTTGAGAGGTTTTTGCTGAATTCAAAAACTCTAATGGATGGTTGAATCTTGAAAGAGAAACAAATTATATGAAAATTATTGCGTGCCACAATCTCAGGTTTCTTTTAAATCTTTATTTTTTTTATATTTACTTCTATTTGTTATTTTTATTATTGATTTTAGTTACTAATTTAATTAAAATTTAAAAAATAAAAACAAAAATCTTGGTTGCATTTAATTACTTGCCTAATTCTTTAAAATATCTTTAATTTTCCTAACATCTACATTCTCCTAAAAAATTAAGTTGATTTTTAATTAACATATTGAAGCATAATCCTTACAAAAAATCAGACATGTCCATCGTAATTGCGTGCTACATGTGTTACAAAACACAACTTTCTCTCATAGTTGAGGACCATACATTGGTAAAGACACTGCGGCTATAGTCGGTGATGTGCTGCCTTATATATTAGAGGAAAGACGTGTTTGAAGACAACATTAACAAAAATGTGGCTGTGGCTAAGGTAGATGTCAAGGTCCTACATCTGTCGTTTAAAAGTCTACAAGAAACAGTACTTTGGTGAAAATTGAATGGAGATCATGCATCTTTTAACCACCACATATTTCACGAGAAATACCAGGTGGGTCAACAGCTTTTAAGAGCAAGCACTTGAAATATTGATCCTTCCTCTATATTTAATTTCTTGGATTGCTTGGATTCAAAACGAGCTAGCTCATTGTCTACTGATCAATGGCTTCTTTTTAATAATCATGCCTCTGATCGATGACGTGCTAAGACACTACGTGTGCTAGATTCTCCTCCTCAGACTCGCCAAAAGAAAAAAAGAGATTCTCCTCCTAAGAACATTCAATCATAGTGATATGGTCAGGGATGCACTGCTCCGATTGAGAAGGGATCCGTTTTGTTATAAAAAAAAAGGGTCCAATTCTTGACATTTGGTGATGAAAATCTATTTATCATCACAAAAAAGTCGATGAATTTTATGAGAATTGAGACTAAAATCCCAACTTGCGTGTTCTTTAAACATACGGTGTTTCCCTGACGAAATTTCCCCGAATCATTTTCTTAATTTTATGATTTTTATCTATAATTATAGTTCAAACAATAAAACATACTTGCAAGTTACATCCTTTCACAGAAAACTTGAGCCACTAGTGTGTGAGTGTCATCTTGATCATTTGCTGGATCTTATCGAACCATTACATTAACATTTTTATTAGAAAGGAAATAGTTTACACAGTCACGATGCAATGGGGATCAAATAAAAAATTGTCCTGTGCCCGGAAAACTATTTAATATTATTATTAAATCTAACCCGACATATTAACCTTAAAATTTTTCAACACAATTCTTTGCCTAACTCAAATTTAAAATTAAATTATGTGAAAGTTGTTTTAATACAAAACTAGTCGATTTAGAGGGTCCTAATTATTAAATTATTAGGATGTTTGTTTGAAACTATAATTATTAAACTAAAATAATTTATAAATATAAATTTAAAATTAAGTAAATATTGAAGAATAAAAATAAGAAAAAATAATGAAAAAAAAAGAGGGGAAATGCAAAGGAAAAAAAAAATCTCATGGACCTTCATTGTGATTATTTTTAATGGGACAAGACAATAATTATAGTATTGCAATGAATAATAATTTGTAACAAAAGGATTGTGAGTTTTTTTAATGGGACGGAAATCACTACGCATCGATTCTTAGTTTCGTCCTTGGCCTAGAAAGAAACACATCAACTCCCTTGGGTTTTACCCTCAACCTCCCACGTGGATACATATATAATTTCCTTCATCTGTTCAAGAAAATATAAATGCCGAACTCTTCATCGAAACCAGAAAAACTTTGGAATCTTTGAGACCAACAATGGAAACACACACGTGTCACATCTTCAAACCCCAACATATACAATACAATCAAAACTCCTAGCACTAAAGATTAAAATGAAATTACTTTCTTAATCTCACAATGGAGACTCCAAGGGAAGAGGCATTTCTAGTTAGGTAAAGTCTTGTCGGATTGGGATTTAGAATTTTAAGATGGCAGACCCTGTTAAACTTTCTTACAAGGAAACCCCACAATAGCAACGCGCCCTACACGCGCATGTCTCCTCCTAACAAGCAGAATCATAAGACAGACTATCATTCTACAGCTAACTTACATAAATGTCTTCTTAGGTTTCAAAAGCAAAGACTACCAGCGCTCTATTGAAGATGGTATTTTTCTTAAAATCTTTGTCAAGATCAGTCCATGATCAAGAACATCATCACGAGCCAGTTGCTGAGGCTGAGGTGGAGACCAGGATTAACGATGGCACGTGCACGTCATTAACAGTGTGGAGGAAGTCACTTTTAATTAGTTGCAATGGATTTACAGTGATTAATTCCTGTGGAGATTTAGTCTATCGCGTTGATAATTACATTGATCGTCCTGACGAACTCGTTCTTATGGATGGCTCGGGAAAATCCATCCTCACAATGCGTCGACGCAAGGTAATCCGCCCCTTTTTATTTTCTCATTCTATACGTTTTTGAGTTCTTTAGGTGAATAAGAAGCAGATTAGAACTCAAGACCCTATTAAGACGAATCGAATTAAGACTGGTCTCGTCTTAAATCTTGGTTAAATTCTTTTGCAGAAGCTTGGAGTGCTAGTACATAACTGGTTTGTCTATGAAGGTGAAGCCGGTAACTACTGTGCAACAAACAAATTATCAAAGAAGCCAATTTGGTGTGTGAGGAAGAATATTAACATCTTACAAACCAATCACAATGTGCTCGCGTATGTTTTTCGAGGATCCACAGATAGAAGACATTCGTTTGTGATCGAAGGTTCTTATACGCGTAGATCATGCAAAGTGATAGGTGGATCAAGAAAGGTTTTGGCAGAGATCAAGAGGAAAGAAGCTATGGTCGAAGGTATTTCTTATGGGGTAGAGGTTTTTGTTTTGAATGTAGAACCAGGATTTGATCCTGGATTTGCCATGGGTTTGCTTTTGATATTGGATCAAATGTTCCCCTGATTTTTACTCTTTTTTTTTTTTTTTTGGATTTTGTAATGAGAAGTAAAATATACATGTCCATATGTTTTGGCCACAGTATCAAGGAAATAGAAATACCAATGAGCACTGACCGGTTCAGAATAGAGAAATGCCAGTGGGTATTGAGGTGACAGATAATCTTGGCTCCAAAGATTAAGAGAAAAACACATTTAATTTCCTTATGTTTTCCGATCGTAGGAATATTGGGGATTGCCCTCTCTCTCTCTCTGTTAAATTGATGAAATATAAAGTCGAAACTGCTAATTTAAATTCCCGGAATTTTTCTGTTCAAAGAATGGCTTTCCTTTTCTTTTACAGTCAAAAAAGAGAAAGGAAAAAGGAAACGGTGTAACCTTTTCAAAGCTGCAACACCAGCCAAAAAGCATGGAGATGCGGGGTATCGATCCCCGTACCTCTCGCATGCTAAGCGAGCGCTCTACCATCTGAGCTACATCCCCTGCGACTGGGATCGGTATGGAAATTTATATAATATAAACAAAGTATGAGAACACAAGCAGCCATCTGAACCGCAACGATTCTCAACTTTAGAACAATGTGTTGGTGGTGTGTTTCGTAACCGAATTTGAATCTAAAATACCGTTCTATATGGGTCGTTAACCAGATCTCCCCTAGCACGTCCACATGTGTTTCTTTGCATCACAAGCCACTCGGTGACGATTCGTTTTGATTTTTTTAAGAAATAGATAGTTTTGCAAGTACTCAGTTTCAACTAAGAAGACGAGGGAAAAGAACTGAAATTTCTATTGCCTCGGTGAAGTGCTTTATATACAAGGCAAAGAATTACCTGCTCTTAATGGTACAACATTGCTTTTCATCCCTCAAGATGAACCCTTACAGCAAATCCCGTCCGTCTACAGTCTACATCCGTACAACAATCCCACGTTATGTACACATCGGTCCAGCACAGTTTGACTGGCACCACAATGGCGGTGTTGATGGATTACAAGAATTGATTAAAACGAAGAGTTTTCTGAATCGGGAAAAACATTGATCAGCCATGCCTGTCAACACTCCCTGTTTCAGTCCATCTGCATCAATTTACGAACCTTTTGTTGACCGTTGCAAGTTCTATTCAGAACTTTTGCAGGTGGAGGAGGCATCATACATGCTTCCTTTAAGATGTAAGCAGCAGAATGTCTACTTTCTGCAATGGAGTCCCTAATTAATTTGATGGGAGATGCTCTTCTTGATTTTGGAGCAGGCCAATTTATTGGCCTTTTCCTAAGACTGTCGATATGATCAAGATCTTTTTTGTCCCTAATGGTTGAGGGTTTAGGCCTCTTTGTGGGCTTTATCTGGTCCATGCCACTTCTCGACATATGGTCAGACCCCATTGATGAAGTTGATGCAGCAGATACATCTTCAGGTTTCTCGATTGATTTTGTCCTGCGAGCTTTCATAGCCTTTTGTAAGAGCTCCTTAGGCCGCCTTAATATTCCATCTTGGTTTAGCCTTGCCACGTGAGTGGCAATGTCATACAAGGTTTGAGCAGCCTCCAACAGTCTTGGACAACGTTCAACTGTCAGGCAGAAAAATAACACAAAAAACAAAAACACAATTAAATGCAATGATTGTCCAGTCAAACCAGGGCCCGTAATGGCAAGCACAGATACATCCAGACCATTGAACTCATAAACTAGTAACTCATCACACAGTGTACACACAAGGCTGAAAAGGGCAGCTGAGTATTTCAAATCAAATGAAAACAAAGTTACGAGTAACTTCAAATTTTACCTCTTCCTTGAGACTTCAGGTCATCTTCAGATTCTGCAAATGGAAGACAAATGACCCTATTAATGTATTTACAATACATCTACATGTATCTTTGTTAAATACAAGCCTCAAAAGACCAGCGGAAAAGGTAGCCCTTCAAGAATTATTACCTAGCAGAACATGGGATGTCATAGAAGCTTGTGAGGATGACAAACCCCACCCACACCAAGGTTTCAATGAGTCAACATTATTTCCTAGAACAGCCAACTTTATTACTTGTGAAGGAACTAAGGTCTCATCATAAGCACATGACTCCAAATTTGTTAAAGTATCAGAGGCACACCCAGGTGAATTGAAACTGTCCCCTATTCTTACCCATCTACCTTGGCATGTACTCCTACTTGGTGAACACTTAACCACGTCAGAATTAGTTCTGGAGTGCTGCCCACTGAAAGTGTGTGACCAGGGAAAAGCTGGCAAGCTAGCTTGGCGAGATGTTTGCTTCCCAGGTCGTGGATCAGGGGCATGCCTTGATGATGCAGCAAGCTTGGTTGCATCCAGAAGCAGAGACTCCAGATCCTTGGGTGGAGGAAGTGCCAACCGATCCAGAGTATCTTTAGGTTGGTCAAACGAAAAATCAAGCACATTAGCAGGAGTTTCAGGCTTGTTGCAGGAATCCTGTATGTTTGAAAGAGGAGAAGATAGAGCACACATTCATTTACAATGAGCATCATTATCTTTGAAGGATAAGTAGCGCTAGCATGTTAGATGACAACCAAAACAATTCTATCATTGGAGCCTTAAGATTATTAAGTTCAATCACACAGAATTGCATACCAGTTGTCCCAAATTTCAGTCAGCTTTACAAATTGACTTCAAATTGATAGTATAGGGAGTCAGATGATTGAGTTTTTTGAAATTTAATAGTAAGATTTTAGAAAGAAATGTGAATAGTTATTTGTGTTAGGAAATAAAGCGATGAAGTTCACGGTGACTAATTAAGTGAGTTGTTAAATTCGCATCTAATTCATGCTTGTCTACATTCTCTTGCATTCAACAATTTCATTGAACTAACCTTGGTAGATGAAGAAATATCAGTTGCTGAAGAATCTCCATTTTCAACAATAGAAACAGAGTAAGATGGGCATGGAGGCATTTTCTCGTTGGAATAGACATCTGTCTCAGCAAAATTCTGGAGCTGAGCAGGCCTGGAGAAATGAAGAATAAAGCAAGCTTTTACAACTGAATGCAGAATATTTTCAGTTGCATTTATGGCTTTCTTCCCCTTGTCTTTGCCTAAGCTAGGACACTCGTAAGTGCCATCAAGAACATCATTCAATGATATATGGTCTACCAGCTTTGTGATGTCATGATCATCCGTCTTCAAACCACATAGTCCTGAGAATAATATCCAAATATAAACACATCAGTTTTTAGCAACCCAGCCTAAAGAGAAGATAAATAGCACAATAAGTTATAAGCACCATAAAAGAGAGAAGAAAAAAAAAGGTATTGCAGCAAGATAAGACACATAATCTTAAAAGGTGCTGAAAAAAACAATATCAGTGAAATTATACATGATATTGCTAAATCTCATATAGATTGATATTGGCAACTGAAACTCAAATGTCCATTCATCATCAGAAACACAACTTCAGTGGACCAGACCTCAATTGGGAAATTAGGGCAGTTCTAAACTATCAAAGAGAGAGGCAATTGAGTCAACTTGTGGCTTCAAAACATGCTGATGCACACACTCCCCCACCCTGAATTGATGGGTTTCTTTCAAAAACTTGCCAAATAAGTCTCAAGAACATCTCATTAATTTAAATTATATATCAAGCATCAAGAATATCAGTATTATATTAATTTCATTAATAATAGAAGGTTGATTTGGCATGCCTCTAATGTATGGAAACTAAATTTGTATGCATGGATGTAATACAGAGTAAGCTGAGGCAATGATTAACAATTCTCACACATATTGTCAATGAAAACTGATCATAAAACAAAAAAGAAGTATTTATTTGACTGTATTGTACCAAAATAGCTGTTCCCACCACCAGCTGAACCAAAGCTCGCCAAACCTGCCTTCACAGAGAAGGAATCAAATTTAGTCTTCAATGTAACTTTAGAGTGTCTCCTATCACCTCGCTTGCGGCCAAAGTTGTTCTTTTTTTTCGCTGATTGAGTTTTTTCTAAAACGTACATTAGATAGATAAATCATGCATCAGTATGAGGATTGAGGTAGCTAATAGCTTTCATATCAATAGCGCTATATTCTTGTGCGCACATAACTAAATCACATATAATAGAAGAATATATGATAGGTCATTGTTAATTGCTACAATCAAATTTCAGCGATGCCAACAGTTGTGAGTGACATGGAAAAATTAAGTCTATCCCAGATCATTATAAGAATTCATCCTAGCACAATTCAGATTTTGACATAACTAGTACATGAAGTAGAACAGAAACAGCAGTGAAAGAATTTTGCTTGAGAGAAGTGGAAGAGAAAAGGTATGCTGCAGTTCCAAAACTGCTTTCTCTGTGGAATGTTTAGCAAGCAATACGCGGAGGTGCACGCTTACACAAATCCTGCTAGGTATTCACAGCAGCTTGCAGAAACAGACATCCACCACATTATGTGGAGAGCTTCCATATACATGAATATATAATTAAAAACAAGTATGTGCAGGAGAACAATATTGTTGTCAATAAAACGACCACAACTAAGAAAATCATTTTAGGGAGCGAACTTCCACCACTGGCATCTGAAGTAGACAGAAAAACAATTTAGTTCAACTGGTTATTTAATACCAGAGAAAAGGGTTTACCATTACAGTCAATCTCGGTTGGATGCGAACCTAGCTTATCAGAAGAATCCTTTGAGTCAGCAACTCCAGCTGGTCCAGTAGAATCTTCTAATGGAGATAACCGTGGTCTCTTAGAACAACCACTGCTACTTCTTGTCACTTTTCCTCCTCTTCTTTGTACTTGCACTTCTTCAGACCTAGGAATCCATGAAGGACCATTTGAGCCACTGCAATTGAGTTGTTTAGAAATGTCTCCAATAGGTGAGCTAGGTTTCTTAATAACATCCTCACGGTGTTCCAGAGGTAAAACTTTCTCCCATGAAATTGACTCCAAAGCAGTGAGGGAGCTCGTTTCATCTGCTAAACAATGTTAATAGAACATTAGCTTACATCAACGCAAAAGACCACACACCCAAACCACAAGCAGCCAAAATATAAGGTCAAAAAACAACGAATTCTTGTTTAAGATCAAAAACAACGAATTCAAGAAAGTGTGTGTGTGTGTGTATAAAAAATTCTTGTATAAGGTCAAAAATTCAAAAAACAAGGTAAAAGACAAACCTTTTTGAGCAAACAAAGAGCTGCAATGCTGAATCGAAACAGCTGCTGCTCTAGGGTTAACTAAAATCGACTCCTCGACCTCAACAACTTCTTTACCAACAAGCGTCGAGACCCTAATATTATCATTATTGTCATTGTTATTATCTCTACCAAACACCTCATCAGATCCCATAACAAAACTCTTATTCTTCTTCGCCGCCGCCGAAACAACAACATCCACCGGATAATTCAGCTCCACCGACGCATCCATCACGGTCGCATCATTAACATGTAATTAGAGAAAACGATGTCGAGTTTAAGTGTTAATGAAGACAATTGAGAAATTGCAAGGAAGATGAAGGGAAATGAATTGTTTGGATAGGGAAAGCATGCTTGCGGCAGAGGGAAAGAGAGAGGGTTTGTTTGGGTGCGAGGCTCTTGTTAGGGCAAGAAATTTGGATGACAATGAGAAGTATTTATAGTTTTCGGGATTTGGTGACGAGAGGCGTGTGAATTTGATTTATTCCCCGTCGTTTTGGGTATATTCCGGTATTGTAATTGTAACCTTAGCCAGCCTAATCCATTACGTCTGAATTTGTTGTGGGAAGGTAATTTAGTCTTTATGCTTTTTTTCACGCGGATTCGATGAGTCTAATTATGGAATTTTCAGGCTGTTGACTAGTAGAAACTTTTTTTATCCAATTGATTTCCCAGATTATCCTCTAAATTCATTAATTTCATTAATGTAACACTAAAAAAAGAGAGAATTTCAAATTAACATGCCATTGTTAATATAGCCAAGAGAAATTTATGCTAATCGACCCAAGAGAAAAAAAAAATCAAAATTAAAGAGGAAGAAACAATTTCCGTTTTTTTCAGTCAAACTGCGAGCTTCAAGTCATGCTAAATGTATAAACTGAGCACCTCCTCTCTCATCTCCCGATTGTGCTTTCACTTACAACCGTCCCTTATTCCATAAGAAATTCTCCACCTCGTTGCTAACAGAGGTACAGTGACATTGGGTCGTGAGAGAGCCAGGATCATGAGATAGAGCAACCCATTTTTTACTTCCTTTGATATAACAAAGAAAAGAGTAAAGAAGAAGATGACACAAAAGAGAGAAGAGAGAAGGTCGGTGATAAGGTTTATGGAGTTGATGGATACTTGCACTGTAATTGATTTTGAAGAGAAATAAAGGCTAATTTCTTAAAGGTTATGTAGCTATTTCCAGGAAGAGGAAGAAAAAAGAAGAAAAAAAAGGTTGCTACAATATCACTGCATAGTATTTACAGTGTTTTCACTGTGAAAGCAATCTTTCTAACTTTTTTATAATTATAATTTTTTTAATTATTTGCTCATTCGGTGAATAAGATTTATTTTAGTTCCTCATACAGTAATAAGTGTATTTGGTAATATTGTGTTTTTTAATTAAATACATATTAAAATAATAATTTTTTAAAACACTTTATTTTCATTACTTGAATATCAAAATTATCTAAAAATATTTTTAAAAATACTAATTTAATAATTTTTAAATGAAAAATAGAAACTCCTACAAGAACAAACACTTATAAGATCTTATAAGTTGAGAAAGAATACAGTAATAAGTCTTGTGCTTCAATATCTTATTATATGTTATATATATATATATATCATAAAAATTTAATAAAATATTTTTATTTTTTTTATAAAAACTTTAGACAAAGGTATCAATTTATAATTTTTTTACTCAATATTATTCAACTATTTTAACCTCACGTCACTGTATTTTATTGCTAGCGTCCCATCATTGCCGCCCCCACCAACCATTGATCATCACTATTATTATTTCACCACCACCACCTTAACATTATCACCACAAATATTCAACTGTCAATAATATTATCAATTCTTTAATATTTTCACCATTATTATCGGCCTCGCTATTGCATCCATTACTGTCAAGGCTACATCATTTCATCGACTTTGTTTTTTAACTTAAAATGATCACTCGGGCACACATGAGCGTTTAAACTCTCAACAGGCAAATCATAGAAGACAAACCCACATGCAAAAAGAAAAAGATACACTTGAAAAATTAAAAATGGATGTGGAGAGACAACATCCTGAAAGCCATCGATTTTTTTAGTATAAAATTGCTAAAATTTTATCCAAAGTGTCGTATATTAAAATAAAAATACTAAAATAAAAGGGTGAAGTTCAATAATGTAAAACATTATGCACACACTCACGATATACTGTGAACTGGAAAAATGGTTTTTTCATTTTTTTTATTCTGGTTTTTTTTTTCATCAATTGAGTCCTTTAATTATAAAATTAATGGCGAATTGCTTTGACTATGGGCAAAATTAAAAGAAGAAAAACCAAGATGAAAAAAACGCAAAAAATAGATGGTATTGTTAAAATAGCTGGTGCAAAATTAAAAAAAATATTTTTTATTTTTTAAAATTTACTTTTAATATTGAAAAAATATTTTTTTAAATATTTTTTCACTTAAAAAATTAAATTTTTTATTTTGATAAAAAATTAATTTAAATAAAAAAATATTCAAAGTAAAACTAACTCCCAAAAACCGTAATTATTCACATAAAAAATTGCTTCCACTGCTCTATAAAAAAAATCCCTCAACAACAGCATAACCGTCCGTACCTTCGCACGGAGAGAGATAAGGGGCCCGCGTGAAATATAATGGTCGGAATGATGGCCGGAACGATGATGCCGCCACCTCAAGCAGCGGAGGGGGTGACGATCAGAGCGGCAGGGCAGCAGATGTCGGCGTCGCTAGCGAACTCGTTTAGAGTTCATGCTGTAGCGGAGCGATTAGCTTTGCATATACAACCTGGCTTTGACAGTAACCCTACGGAGTTCTTTGGCCTTTGCCTCTCTCTTGCTCGGTAAATTCATCTTCTCATTATCAGCCACCCGAAAATTTTATTTATCTAGGTTTTTATTCGATCCTCTGTTTTAATTTCAGTGTTAAGTTTTGCTTGTTTAGTTAGCTAGGGTTTATAATTTAACATTATAAGTGTTTCTCGGTCTGGCGAAGCAGCGAGCATTTCGGAATTAAATTTTGATTAATTCTGCTTTTTTCTTTTTGTGTGTATTTTTTCGACACTTGCTGGTGTTGATTAGATTATTATTAATATATTTTTTTTCGGGGAATACAGAGGGATTGATTTTGCAGTTGCGAACAATGAGACTCTGCTGAAAGCTCAAGAATTACCTTTTTTATTGAAACAAGTGAGTTGTTTCGTACTCTTATTATTGTTCCCTTTTTATGTATTCTGTTATCAATTGCATAATTTTATATTTTGGGTAATAATGCAACACCCTGCTATTTTCAAATGGACCACCCGTATTTATGTCAAGCTTCTTGGATTTTTCATACGACAGATGTTATGTTGATTTTGTTCTCAACATCATCTATATTGGCTTAATTGACAAGTGCAGTTAGGATGGTCAGAATGTGGGTAATGTGCTTCATAATCTGTGCTACTTTTGAGCTAAAGCAATCTTCATTCATGCTTCTTTATATTTAAATCTTTATGATAATAGGAGATGCATTAACTCTTCTGCATTTTTCCACTAGCTTGGGACATGTTGGATTAGTTCTTTTTCTGTTTTGGGTGTCTTTGTTAGTCCCTAACATGACAGAGTTATTGATGGTGAATTTCTCGTGTTTGGGGAGAGGTAAAAAAATGCAAAAGTTTTTGAAATTATGTATTGTTTGTGGTTATTTGGGGCAACTGGATGGAGTGGAATGCTGTTATCGTTCCTTGTACGAAATGCCATGGCATAGAATAGCTTTTTGGCATCCTTATGGAGTTTCCATAGACAATATTCAGCTGGACCGACAAAACCTGTTATCTTATTTCTTTTTCATTGTCTGGGAGGATAACTTGTCATGTTATATCCACTCCCTCTTTATCAATAAACTATTCTATTTTCAGCTTTAAAAAAATCTGCTATGGAGAAAAGTATCATCTTATATTTATTCTCATCTGCTATGCAGGTTTGCCAACGTAAAAATGATGTTTTCTTGCAAGCAGCTATTATGGTTCTGATGGCTTCCGTTAAGGTATCTCAGCAATACTTCTGTAGCTTGTTTAAAGCATTTTCACAAACGTTCCTCATCTTCTGTTGCATGTTGTTTTGGGCTATACAGCTGGACTTTTATTGTATGTGGTTTCCTTCATTAAATCGGAAAAATGGATGGATGGGTTCAGTTAATCATTACTGAATCTATTGTTTGGGGTGTCAGAGGAGAATTCTTGTGGAACACTTGAATGTGGCATGAATGCCTTTTCTTATCTAATGTTACATAAAGGTTTCCCCATTGATTCCCTTTTTGTCTTCAGGTGCATTGCTTGCTCATTTTAGTGCCATCTTCCTGCATTCTTCAAATGAATGCTCATGCTAAGAGTATTTTATTACAGCTAATAAATTCTTATGTTTGATCATTTCTTTTCCTCTTTTCCTCTCCCTTCTATTTTGAAAGGTTTTTATTTTTCTCTCTGAGGCCCGTACATTGTGCAGTTGTAGTCATCTGATATAAAATTGTACTGAGGTTCATGTGATCATTCTCACTTTCTCTGTCTTCATGTGGTAGAATGCTTGCATGGTTGGATGGTTTCAAGAGAAAGAAACTCAAGAACTCGTTACTCTTGCCACCGAGGTGCTATAATTTTCTTCCTCTGAGTTTTTGTGCCATATGTGATGTGATTTGCTTAGATGTTGCTAATTATCATCTTTCACTGCCTGTTTCAGATAGGGAAAGTCTTTTGCACTCCTGGAGATATTAATGCTGGGACAACTGATTCTCTTTCCATTATCCCAACAATCATGTCCAGGTAAAAAGGTTTTGTAATTCCTCTTCTTTTCCCTTTCCTTTTCTGTTTTACAACCTTTTCATTCTGAGTTTTCCAATTCCAGTTTTAGAAGTAATTTCTGCTTAATGATTTTCGACTTTCGTGTTTGACATTTTTTTATGAGATCAACACACCACATGAAATGACTTTCCCACGATCTTTATGAAGGCATTTAACATTTTATGAGCGCTCACTATTGATGGTTGATCCTATATTATTTTTTTCTTGCCAACTTTGGCCTGCTTGGTAACTACAATAAATGAGAATTTCGTGTGCAAAAATAAAATGCGAAGTAGAATGATTATAAAGGAATCATAGCTAGAAATTTTGGCATCCTTTATAGAAAATCTAGTATAAAAGTGGTAGAGATGGAATTTTGGCTTGCATTTCACAACATTTGTCAAGATGTGCCCCTGGTTTCAGCCACCAAATGGGCTCTATAGTTGCTGTGCTGATTGAATTGTTAGGTTGGTTGAGGGGGAATCATATGAAATCTATCAAGATGGCCTTTGCTTTGAATTTTTTTAGCTTTGCATGTCTTGAGATAATATTTGAACCCCCCCCCCCTCTCTCTCTCTCAGGTTCTATCCACTAATGAAGATGGGTCAGATAATTGTTTCTCTAGAAGTCAAGGTAGTTTCTTTCCCGTTTTCTTTTATATGTTCAGCAGCTGAAAAATGCTTTTGTTGATGTTTTCTTTCTTTTTGTTTTGTGTGTTGTAGCCTGGGTTTGGTGCACACGTGATTGATTTTCATATTTCAAAGACGACAAGAAATTCGACCGAGGACAAAATAGTAAGCATTCTTTACTTTGTTTAAAACTTTTTACTGGTCTAAGTTGAGTTTGCATTGTAATATTGGGGATGAGTGGGATTTAAATTGAATATGCATCTGATCTTCTTAATTTACATATATTCTATTTAGAATTTGCTCTGTCTCTGCATTAGTGCCCTATTTGCTCAAGTTGTGAAAGTTTCTGCTTAATGAATGCTTATTACGTGACTACTGGCTGGACTGCTGGAAACCTCTTTTCTGTTTGACTTAATTGCCATTTTGATTTGTGGTCTGATTGATGCCGACTCTTATTTTGTTGGCTTATCTAAATTAGTTAAAGCATCTCACCTTCTATGTGCAATTTGGCCTTTGTTCTTGGTGCTCTATAGTTTCAATCCTCTGTTCCATGGGTGGTACTTTGTCTTGTTGGAATACCCAACTCGGGGAACCTCAGGCAAGTTGAATTGAGGGAAGAAGGTTCCCAAATATCACGTGTCTTAACAATTGAGCTTTAGGCAATGTAGACATTTGTATCTCTGCTTTGTCCAGGGTCACCAGGACCATGCAAAATAGATTTCAGCCATAAATTGGTAAATGTCTACCCTCAGTATTAGCATGCTGCAAGTTAATCCCAGCTGGGGAATGTCAAAAGTCAAAACCATATTAAGTAAATGGCAACTGATCCTGACTGTGTTAATTACATGCTGTTATTATTATTTGTTTGCAATGTTACTGTTGCTTTAGTACTTTCACTCTCAGAATGGAATGTTTGATTGTCAAATTCATTCAACTTCTCACTCCTATTTTGTTTTATCCTGTGGCTTGCAGTGGTTATTTGTAGCACAGACAGATAATACAGAGACATCTACCTGTATTGTAACTCCGCAAGAAGTGAAGTATGCATCATTTTTTTGCTTCTTTGTTAGTTTCTGTTGCTTTATTAAATTCTGATAACCTTTTCCATTAAACCCTTTTAGCTTTCTTTTAAACGGAAAGGGAGTAGAGAGGAGAACTAATGTTTTAGTGGTTAGTGTAATTCCTCTTAAACATTTTGGATTTTGACATGTGCAGTAGCTGGATTTGATAGCTTTATGATGATTTTTCTTTTCAAATCAGGATACTGGACCACAGATGCCAACCAACGTTACTGGAATGCTTAAATATGGAACAAATCTTCTTCAAGCTGTTGGCCAGTTTAAGGGTATGCTCGAGCACAAGTCCTTTTTCTTGAAAGTTCATGGTTTATTAGAGTGACCTTTGTCTGACATTGTAGCTTTCTAGGCCATTATGTTATAGCTGTCGCCTTCATGAGTGTGGAACCAAAACCTGAAACTCCTGTCCTACAAGATTACGTTCACCCTTGTGCAGCTGAACTAGATCCAGGTATGCTGATAGTGGAAAAAAGAAAACAGAAGATATTGATTTTTCTTTTTGGTCTAGAATGGTTTTACAATTGTTTTTGTGGTGTTATTTGATCTTTCATTTGTTGTCTCTTCTTATTCTGTCTTAGATTCTGACATAATTGAGGGACCATCACGTATCTCTCTTAATTGTCCCATAAGGTATGCTATGGTACTTTTGCTTGTGATAAATGCAGTGATAATTTCTTATTCTGCTTATCTGAATAAAAGTTTGTGGTTACTTTAGATTTGAAGCGATTTGTTGTAACTTGCTTTTCTCTCACTGGGAGAATTTGAAGCAATTTGTTGTAACTTGCTAGTATTAAGATTGATTTAAGTTATTGAGAGAAGTGATGGTTTAACTTGTGTGAATCTTAATTAAAGTAAAGCATAAGTTACTGCTAAATAGATTTTGGGTTTGCTATTATGTCTTGTTTTTTTATGAATGAAAAATCAGATTTAAGTCATTATGGCAGCATGTTTCTGTTTGTCTTTAGGGGCCAAAAATTACCCTTGTCCTGATCGACTGATTTTTCATCTCATACAGCTACACAAGAATCAGAACTCCTGTCAAAGGGCATTCATGCAGACATCTTCAGGTGAGCAAACTATCTATTATCAACTGTTGATCACTGATGCTTGTTGCAAATAGTTGTCTCATTTGCATTGTCAACATAACAGCATGATGGGTATTAGTGTTTGGAACACTTGGTATTGTTTCAATTAAGGCTGTGATTTCTCAGCATCCCCAACTTGTATCAGTATGGGACCCTGGAGCACTGTGATACAAGGTTCTGCAAATCCCTAGTCGTCTGCATTATAGCATTTGGCTAAACTGTACAAGCTAAAATGTACTGTTTTTATTTGCTTGGAAAACCTTGTTTAAGGCGTAAAAATGCTTACTTTGCTACAAAATTGTTTCTGGGAAGTTGGAGCATAATTTCGAAACTAGGCAGAATATTTTAGATTATTCTAGTAATTTTATAGAGGACTAAGTAACTACGCAATATTATGGAAAAATTAATATAGATCATCTCCACAATACTCCAATTTGCATGATATATGGTCTTCAGAATTGTTATAGAATTTAAGACATGGTTGCTTTTAATGTCCACTGACTTGTCATTTTCAATTGTTACTATTTCATGTTTTCCTTGTTTTTTGAATATTTTCCTTGCTCACTGCTTTCTATGTGCCTTAGTGTTTTGATTTTAGTAACTTCGTCGATATAAATACAAGAAGACCATCTTGGCGCTGTCCACATTGTAATCAGCATGTCTGCTACACAGATATTCGAGTTGATCAAAACATGGTTAAGGCAAGTTGTGGGGTTGGAACTGCTATATGCTTATCCTTCATTAATAAACCTGACACGTTTTTCTCTCTTATTATTATTGTCGCATGGGTTACAACAA
>Ga0325405_1001260_pt1 | contig 25549 bp, 9 predicted proteins | sample PopdelMetagenome_21_FD_205663 | JGI IMG/M metagenome (GOLD analysis project Ga0325405, IMG submission 205663) | Populus deltoides microbial communities from Bellville, Georgia, United States - Xylem-Control-R2 | ecosystem: Host-associated > Plants > Phyllosphere > Stem > Wood/Secondary xylem...
GAAATTTCAATTTGAGGGTTATTAAGAACCGTTTTCAAAGCATTCATTTTATTTGCATGAATAATGATTTTGTTTCGCATGAGAGAGCACTGCCTACCGATCCAGATTGCTTGCCTTTGATCAGAAAAGGCTTGATTAGGCACGTAATGTAGGCTTGGGCTATTGGCTATGAAGAGAAGGATATTCGTAGGCTCAAAAGGTGTTTAAGGGACTTTAAGACTAAGGATCACTAGTGCTTATATCCTAATCTTTTTGTTTATACATTTGTGGACCTTGGATTTGATTTGTAAAATGGTCCACGGTGCCCCCCAGTGTTGGGCTTGGGCTCTTTCTCTTTGTTTTTGTTTTCTTTATTTGATTTTGAGCACCATTGCATTGGCTCTTTTTTTTGTTTTTGCTCAAATTTTTTGAATCCTTTGGATTTTTCTTCATGCCCCCCAGCTTTGTATGGGCACCTTCGGTGATTGAGAATTTTCTTTTATGCCCCCCAGTATTGTTTGGGCACTTTCAATCATTGATGACTTTTTCATGCCCCCAAGAGTTATTTGGGTACTTTCAATCATTAAGGATTTTTTTTTTGCACTCGCCCCCCCAATGTAGGGTGTGATCCTAGCCAAGGTTATTTCAAGCAAAATCTATCAGGCTCAAAAGGGTCTACAAAGGATATATTTCAGCCTTGTGAAAGGATTATCAAAAATGGCCTTTCTTCATCTCAAATGCATGCATTTAGGATCGGTAAGCCTTGCTTTCATGCGAGCATGTAGAGTGATTTCTCATTATTCATGCAAATAAAACTCAACTTTAGAGTCACTTCATGGTGTTTTTGTTTTTGTGGGTTTTCTAGGTGTATGCTTACCTCTCTAAGGAATCACCTGAATCTTCAGAACTTGTTTGTTTGAACAAACATCAATTTGACTCTCGTTTTGTACTAACACCTTGAATTCCCAAAAATCTTTATCGAAACATGAGATCATGCATACTCTTTGAGGGGGAACACACTAAAGAAATCTTGGCCAAACTTCAATTTTATTGATCGATATAGGTAAGTACATCAGGCATAGTACTTCTTTACAACATCTGAGTTTATAGGCCTTGGTAGATCCCTTCCATCCATATTAGTCAGAATTAAAGCCCCTCCAGAAAAGGCCTTTTTCACCACATATGGCCCTTCGTAGTTTGGTGCCCACTTACTTTGATCTTTTCCTGACGCTAGTGAGATCTTCCTTAACACCAAATCTCCTTCCTCGAACACTCTTGGTTTGACTTTTTTGTTGTAAGCTTTGGCTATCCTGCTTTGGTATAACTGGTGATGGCAAATAGCTGCTAGTCTTCTCTCATCGATCAAGTTTAGCTGCTCAAATCTTAACCTTGCCCATTCTGATTCGTCCAATTCTGCCTCCTTCAGGATCCGCAGTGATGGGATTTCTATTTCCAAGGGCACAACCGCCTCCATTCCATATACTAAAAAGTATGGGGTGGCATTTGTCGAAGTTCTCACAGTGGTACGGTACGCATGGAGTGCATATGGGAGCATATCATGCCAATCTTTGTAGGTGATCACCATTTTCTGGATAATCTTCTTGAGATTCTTGTTAGCTGCTTCGACTGCCCCATTCATCTTTGGTCTATAAGGGGGAAGAGTTGAGGTGCTTAATCTTCCATTTGGTGCACAATTCGTCAATCAGCTTCCCATTAAAGTTTTGGGCGTTGTCGGTTACCAATCTTGCCGGCAGACCATAACGACAGACCAAATCCTTTTCAATAAATCTCTTGACTACTTTCTGTGTTACATGGGCATAAGAGCTAGCTTCTACCCATTTGGTGAAGTAGTCGATGGCCACCAAAATGAATCTATGCCCATTGCTCGCTTTGGGGTTGATTGGCCCTATAACATCCAAACCCCACATATCAAAAGGCCAAGGCGAGATCATATTGAACAGAGGTGCCGGAGGCGCATTTATCTTGTCGCCATATATTTGACACTTATGGCATTTTCTCACATAGTCTACACAATCTCTCTCCATGGTCAACCAGAAGTATCCAGCCCTTTGAATTTGTTTCGCCATTGTATGCCCATTAGCATGTGTAGCGCAGATCCCCTCATGGACTTCTTTTAATGCTTGTTCAATCTCATTTTCATTCAAACATCTGAGCAGAGTCCCATCAAATGACCTTTTATATAAGATTTCCCCATCTAAGTAAAAATTCATAGTCATTCTCCTCAAAGTCTTTTCATCCGTCTTGGAAATCCCTTCAGGATATTCCCGATGCTGGAGAAACTTCTTGATGTCATTGTACCATGGTTTCCCATCTGGAGATTCTTCAATTAAGCAACAATGGGCTTGAAAGCTTCTGGCCTCGATATTTATTGGTTGTATCCTGATTCTAGCATCAACTTGTGTCATCGAAGCTAAGGTTGCTAAGGCATCAGCAAACTGATTCTTATCTCTGCTTACATGGGTGAATTTGATTTCTTCAAATTCATCGGCTAACTTCAAGAGATAACTTTGATACAACTTCAACTTCTCATCCTTGGTTTGCCACTCACCTTTGACTTGGCAGATGATTAGTAAGGAATCTCCAAAGACCTCAAGCTTCTTGGCTTCAAGTTCTAGAGCAGCCTCCAAGCCAATGATGCAGGCTTCATACTCAGCAATATTATTGGTACATTCAAACAGTAACCTTGTTGAAACGGAATACTGCTTATTTTCTGGGGAAATCACCACAGCTCCGGCTCCATTCCCCGATACATTTACTGCCCCATCAAAGTAGAGGGTCCACTGATCGCTTTCCCCACTTTCACTCTCTACTACTATCACATCTTCATCTGGGAGGTCAAAGTTTAGCGGCTCGTAGTTCTCCATGGCATGATCTGCAAGATGATCGGCAATTATGCTTCCCTTTACAGCTTTTCTTGTCATAAAGACAATGTCATATTCTGCCAACAACACTTGCCACCTTGCTATTCTACTTGACAGGTAAGGCTTTTCACAAATATACTTGAGCGGATCTAATTTTGAAATCAACCAGTTTGTGTAGTATAGCATATACTGCCGGAGTCTTTTTGCACTCCAAACCAAGGCACAACACAACCTTTCAATTGTTGTATATCTCGACTCATAGTCATTGAATTTTTTACTCAAGTAGTAGATAGCTTGCTCTTTTCTTCCTGACTCATCATGTTGTCCCAACACGCAGCCCATAGCTGTTTCTGTTAATGTCAAGTACAGGATCAAAGGCCTCCCTGGTGTTGGCGGTACTAGTAATGGTGGGTTTTGCAAGTACCTCTTTATTTTATCGAAGGCTTCTTGACAATCATCATCCCATACTCCAGGATTTTTCTTTCTGAGCAAACGAAAGATTGGTTCACAAGTCATCGTCAACTGGGATATAAATCGAGCTATGTAATTCAGGCGCTCGAGAAAACTTCGTACTTCCTTTTCTGTTTTAGGAGCAGGCATCTCCTGGATAGCTTTAGCTTTATCAGGATCAACTTCTATTCCTCGACCACTCACAATGAAGCCCAATAATTTTCCTGTCTTCACCCCGAATGAGCATTTTGCAGGGTTCAACTTTAGCTGGAATTTTCGAAGCCTTTCAAATAGTCTTCTTAACACTTGCACATGATCTTCCTCTTTCTTTGATTTTGCAAGTATGTCATCCACATAAACTTCCACTTCTTGGTGCATCAAATCGTGGAATAGGGTAACCATTGCTCTTTGATATGTGGCTCCAGCATTCTTCAGTCCGAATGACATTACTTTATAGCAAAACGTTCCCCATGGTGTGACAAAAGTGGTCTTCTCTTTATCTTCTTCAGCCATTCTAATTTGATTATAACCAGAGAATCCATCCATAAAAGAATATGTAGCATTTCTTGCAGCATTATCAACGAGAATGTCTATATGGGGCAAAGGAAAATCATCTTTTGGGCTCGCCTTGTTCAAATCTCTATAATCCACACACACCCGAATCTTCCCATCCTTTTTTGGGACTACGACCACATTAGCTACCCATTGTGGATATTGGACTACATCTAGAAACCCTGCATCCTACTGTTTACGTATCTCGGACTTTACCTTGAGTAACATGTCCGGGCGCATTCGTCTGGTTTTCTGCTTAATTGGCTTGCTCCCTTCAATTAAAGGAATCTTATGTACAACTATGTCAGTATCTAGACCAGGCATGTCGGCATAAGTCCAGGCAAAAACATCTACATACTCGTGTAATAGAGAGACTAGTCTATTTCTTTCTTCAGTTGTGACAAGAGTGCCAATCTTTAATTCCTTATTATCTTGTTCATCTCCGACGTTAATGACTTCTAGTTTCTCACTGGCCGGTTCCCAGGCTTTTTCTGAATTTTCTACCAGCCTAGCAAACTCTTTTAGATCTTCCTCTTCCCATTCTTCATCATCCATTGCAATCATATTATCAAAGTTTGGCCAATTATTCTTAGTGCAATGATTTTGTGGATCGATGGAACTTTCAGAATTCCTGAAAGTGTAAGGCGTGCTCGTGTAAGAGTGATTTATGAAAAGATAAAAAAAAAATGCAAGCATGTGATTGGACACAAGAAAATGCATGATCTCATTAAAACAAAAGTGCTTGGTTAACATAGAAAATTCTTGCGGTATCATGAGCTAAAAATACCGGCAAAATCAGCACAAGTCAAAACAAGGCAAACAAGTCCGAGCATTATCAAACAAGAACAATTACTTCTTAAACACAATAGGAGCAGGCTCCATCTTCCAGTTCTGGTACACCTCTCCTTCAGCCAATCTTCGCACAAAAAATCTAGTAGGAGGTTGATCAATGGTGTGAATGGAGAGTTGTGGCAAAACCCCATCCTTTATCTCCAGATCCGCTTCCTCTATTCGTTTTTCTTCTTGGCTCTCCAAGGTATTGATGTGAAGATCCACTATGCCAGATCTAATCACTTCTGCAGCCTTTGGGAAAGACACTCGGAGTGGTGGGATGACAAGTCCCTCTTCTTCTGGCTCTCTTCCTTCAATCCTCGCCATTCTTGCTTCTCTTTTAACCTGAGTGACCCGCTTGTAATCGTCTTTCTTGGGCTTATATCCAAGCCTAAATCTTTGATTTGTATAGTTTGGCTTGATCAGGCTAGGCATTCTGGTCTCAGGATTACATTGAAAAAGAGCCCCATGCTTTAAAAAGCATTTGACAACCATATTCGCCGTTTCTGGGATTTTAGGCTTTCTCAGCACTGTGCCTTCAGGAACCCATTCTGCATTCACAATTTCAAAAGCATGAATATTCCCATCTCTACAATCTTCTGCTTCAATAATAGGTATGACCACATTTCTTATCATGGAAACTGTCTCTTCGGCTTTGACAGTTATAAGCATTCCGTTCATGATATACTTCAAGCATTGGTGCAATGAAGAAGCCACTACTCCAGCTGCATGAATCCATGGCCTTCCTAATAGTATGTTGTAAGATGGATGAATGTCCATTACTTGTAATGTTATCAAGAACATTTGTGGCCCCACATATAGCTCTATTTCTAGGGTCCCAATGATCGGCCTTGGCAAACCATCATATGCTCTCGCATCAAGGTGCTAGGCTTCATGTGTGACTCATCGACAGGCATTTCTTTCAACATATGCATTGGTAGGACGTTCAATGCAGAACCATTATCAATGAGCACCTTTCCGATCAGAATATCCTTGCAACGCACCGTAATGTATAACGGCTTGTTGTGCCCAGTACCATCAGGACTCAATTCATCTTCAGTGAAGTATATATAATTTGAGGCCTGGATTCTTCCCACTAAATGTTTCATGGTTTCTTGATTGATGTCTTGAGGAACATATGCTTTATTCAGTACTTTTTGTAAAGCCTTTCTATGTGGCTCAGAGCTTAGAATCAGAGAAAATAACGATATTCTGGCTGGTGTTTTCTTGAGCTGTTCAACAACACTATATTCACTGTGTTTCATCAGCTTTAGGAATTTGTTGGTTTCCTCTTCCGTGACAGGTTTGTTTATTTCTTCAGTTACATCAACCCCTTCTTTTCCCTTAGCTTTTCTTTGTTTTTCCAACTCTTCTGGGGTGAAAAATCTGCCACTACGGGTCAAACCCCCAATTTCTACTTGAAAGATAGGCGGTTGTGGAGTGCTTTTGAAAGAGTACCCATAGTCGTGAGGTAAAGCACTATAGTTCCCTTTATGTTCCACTACTGGTTTGGACAAGACCAATCTGGGTGGCTTTCCGGAAGTGAATTGCACTCGACACATCTCTTTCTTTGGTGCCTCCATCATGAACACCTCTTCATTTGTTGCTTCTTAAATTCGCAGCATCCCTCGACTCATCATTTGCATCACTTTTTTATGAAAGCCCTCGCAATGGCTAATCACGTGGCCTTTTTCATTATGAAGTTCACAACATTTCTCGCTACCTTCTTCATACCTTGCATCTACCATCATTTGGTAGATCCTATCCATTGACACCTTTAAGATTTTTGAGTGTCCCTCTTCTAACATGTTTACAGACCCACTACCCGAAGCATGATTGGGTAGAGGGTTTGCATTGACATTAGGGGCATCTTCAAATGCTATCCATCCTACTTTGATCAGTTGCAGAAGTTTTCTCTTGAAGGCATTGCAAGTATAGATGCTGTGTCCAGCTATACCGGCATGGTATTCGCAAGTGAGATCCGGCTTATACCAGCTGGGGTAAGGTGGTTGGAGGGGTATCAAAGGCACATGGACTACTTGCCCAATACTTAGCAGCTTTTGGTACATCTCATTTAGGGGTAATGGTAATGGAGGCAATTGTTCTGAGGTTCTTTGGTAGTTTCTTTTGGGGAAACTTTCAACTTGGTTTTTTACTTGGTGGCTTTGGGGTTCAAGTTTTCTGGCTGGACTTGGAAAGTTGAAGTTGGTGTGGGCAACTTGGGGTGAAGAGGATTGAGGGTTATATGTTTGGAAAGGGCCTTTCTTGCTTCTGTAACTACTTTCGACATGGTCGATCTCTCTCTTCTTCACTCCGAAACCTCTTTTCTCTACAGGTGCAGAGATTCTTCCACTCTTTACTCCTTGTTCTATTCGTTCAGCCACGGCCATAAAATCTATGAATTGTTGGGCCGAACTACCCATCACGTGTTCATAGTATGGCGCTTTTAGTGTGTTAGCAAACAGAGCAACCATTTCCTTTTCCAAGAGAGGGGGGTGGACTTGTGCTGCCAAATCTCTCCATCTTTGAGCATACTCTCTTATGCTTTCTTTATCTCCTTTCTCCAAGTTAGACAAACTAGTTCTATCAGGAGCAATATCCATGTTGTATTTATATTGCTTGATGAAAGCATCCACGAGGTCCTTCCATGTATGGATCCTGGTATTATCTAACCTCATATACCAACTCAATGCCGCTCCACTCAAGCTGTCTTGGGAGAAATGCATTAGTAGTTTTTCATCGTGAACTACTTCTGCCATTTTGTTGCAATAAGATTTGAGATGGGTAACAAGGCATTGAGTGCCGGTGTATTTGATAAATTCCGGAACTCGAAATTTCTTTGGTACCACCACATTAGGGACTAGACACATTTCTACAGCTCGCACAGGGTCATATAAGTCTATTCCCTCAATGGCCCTAATCCTGGCCTCTAGTGCTGCCATCTTGTCTTGATCAACATCCTCAGATGGCTTAGTTTTGTGGGACTCATTAACGAATGCCTCCATGACAATTGGTACTGGTGTTGGTCCAGGTGGTACGGGTGTTGGCGACTGCATGAAAACTGGATTGTGTTGGGGTTCCTGCGCATGTTCTCCCAATACCTCTTCAGGTTGGTTTGTTGGGAGAGGAGCAGGCCTAGTTGAAGGACCTTCACCCGAGGTATTCCTTAGTACTTGCTCGAGTAAGCCGGTGAGACGAGCCACACTGTCCTTTAAAGAGTCCAACTCTCTTTGGAAATGAGCCTCACGGTAAGCAGGTGCTTCATCTTCCATGTTTCTTGCTCGAAGTCGGGTGTGGTAAGTTCTTTGGGGACCTATATTTTGACCTGGCGTATGCATGTGTGTTATAATGAATGAATGTATAAACATGAATGCAAATGCATGTATATGGATTTAAAGAGCTAATCCATGACTTCCTTTGCCAAATACAAGTAACATCCGAAATCTGATACTCACAAAGAGGTTTTACCCAATTCCATTGATTGATTAAATTTCGTACATATTATGAAAGTTCCAAAAGTAGACATAGTACAAAGTGGTTCATACAAAGTGTCTTCATTCAAATGATATCCCTCTATTGGCCACAATCCTGATGAAAGAGGAAACTTCATTCAAATATTCCTCGTATCTATGACGGTTGTTGGCAATCTTGGTAGCCTTTGCTCGTAGCTCACTTGCCTTTCTAGCCACCATGTCGATTAACCTGTCAGTTTGTTCAATCTTGTAATGGAACACGGTGTTATCTTGAAGCAATGTTCCATTGCTGGCGGCTAATGTTTCATTATTTGTCTCCAAAATTCAAACCATCTTTTCCAACTGTTGAATCTGATTTCTGGCCCTTTGCAATTCTTCCTTCTCTATATCAAGCTCGGCTACCTTAGTGTTTAGTTGTACATCAAAACTGATGATATAGTCTTGCCACTCCTCAAACTGCTCTTGCATTTCCTTTGCTTCTTCCTCTCGGGACTCAAGCTCGGCTTGTTTCACAGACACTCGGTTTCTCATACCATTTATCTTATCCAGGTATCCCTTCATCTCTATCTCAGCTACCCTTTTTGCTTCTCTCTCATCTTCAGCCTGCATCTGATATCGAGTCCTTACCCTTTTTTCTTCTTCAATGGCGAGATCAGCCAATCTGTTCTTCTCTTTTTCAGCCTCCCATTTTAATTTATACTGGTCCCCTTCTTTCTTCAGAAAAGCTATTGTTTCTTTGTCGGCAGACTTTTTACTTTCCGAGGCCTTTTTTAGATTCGCCAATTCATGCTCCAGCATTACATGCTTTTTTACCAACTCGTCATTCTTGGCCTTCCCCTCATTCAGTTGCTGATTTGCTTCATGCTGGCTCTTCTTTAGCTTAACAATCTGCTCATCTCTTTCCTTCAACTGCAGATCCAGAGAGGCCTTCATCTCTTCTTCTTTCAAAAGTTGGTCTTTCAGGAATCTTTGATGATTTTTACTATTACCGAGCTCAATCCTCATCTTATCCAACTCTTCTCGGAGGTCTTCCTCATTGTTGACCCTTTTTCTTTTCAGCTCCAACGTCACAGACGACTTATCTTGGGCTTTTCTTTGTTTTTTTGCTTTTTGAAGTATCTTAGATGAACTGCCACTCCTCCATATTGAATATGCAGGGCTAACAGAGAACTCTTTTTTATGCTCTTCCTTAGAGACCAAAACAGGCTGCTTCCAGTCATTTCTGATGGCGTCTAACATACCCAAAGAGCTAGCTTCTTTAAACAGACCGGTATATTCGGCCACCGCCCAAGTTCTTGGCACGTGTTGTACTCCTCCAAACTGTCTAGCTACTAATGAGGGTGAGTAGCTGATATATCCAGTTAAGCCAATCAAAGGAACCCATACCTTGTCACCACAACTCATGAGGTAAGATGAACCACTTACCCAAGGAGCTTTCCATCTGAAATTAGTTTGGGGAAGTTCTCGGTATTTCTCTACCCATGCCTTTTCATCCCAACCATTCCATTCTTCAGTCAGCACCAGCTCAAGAGGCCTCATGTTAAACCACCAGAAATTATTGAAGACTTCTTTTGATGCTTCCAAATGGCTTACTATCCACATGAATAAGAGAGGGATACAACATCGCATCGCCTCTTTCCCATGTAATCTGCAATGGTTTAGAGATAGGAAGGTTTCAGCTAAGATAGCTGAAGTGGGGTTATTCTTTACCTCTTCAAATTCAAGAAAGGCGTTAGCAGCTTCAATACTAATAATTCCGGGAGCTTCTGAAGGAAACAGAACCAACCCAAAGATGGCAAAAGCAATTATCTGATATCTTTCTTCACCTAACTTCCCTTCTTCCTTATCTGTCTTCAATTTATTCTCGATCATTTTCCACTTGAAACCTCCATTAGATATCCTGTACCGATCAACTTGATCCAAATGTAGAAGTTTGGCGACTGCTACAGCTGTATTCTCAACTCTTTGTCTGAAGTACGCTTTGTATGGGTCATAAGGAAAACTTAAGATCTGAGCATACTCTTCAAGAGTAGGAGTCATGTCAATATCCCCGAAAGTAAAACATCTATAGCTTGGATCCCAAAAATGCATCAAGGCTTTGACTGCTGAAATCTGGACAGGCATTCTTATTAGGTGAGCAATTCTTCCATACTTGTTCTCAAACAAATTCTCATCAATATATCCCAGAAGAGGGGCCAACTTCTTTATGGTGTCTACGGGATAGTGCACTTTGGTTATGTGTGGTCATTCTTCAACCTTGGTTCTTGGGCAATCCCCTTCGACTACTTGCATCATCTCAGATCTTTCCCCATATTCCGAAAAGGTAAGGGAAGTCATGGTTTTAGCTCAAAAATCCTGTAAAGTTCAGACAAAATCTAGATTATTATATGAGGGATATATTTTCTAACTAGTCTCAAAAAGGTCTATGAACTGCCCAGTGACCACCTCGCGTGAAGGCAGTATAGGGGTTTACAAGGGATGGTTGGGGCACTATGTGACCGCCATCACCGAGTAAACACTTAGCACATAGTTGGATATTTCACGAATCTGAACCCCGACTGAAAGTCATGGGGCAGACCGCTACTCCCCACCTATCCTAGAATTGGGTTTTCTTGCAAAATTAAAAATGTATGAATGCATTGATCTCGATGTATGTATGAGCAAGAAATAAAAGTGTTGAAACAGTAAAGTTAAACAGACCAAAATGGACAATCAAACAATCAAACAAACAAAGCTTAGTCCGACCAAACAAGTCGTCCCCAGTGGAGTCACCATCCTGTCGCATGTCAAAATCCGCGCGGCGTTCGCTGGCGATTTTTTTTATTATTTGTGGTTTTGCTTGGTTCTTTGGAGTCGCCACCTAGTATTATGGTCACTAGGAACCTATGGTCTGCGAGAGTCTGAGTAAGGGACTGGTTGTGCAAGGGAAAGACGCATCACCCCTAGTGCACCCTACCTAAGGTAAGCTGCATTGTTGTTTGATTATTCTTTCTAGGTCGAGGTTCTATTCGTTGGTCTTTTCTAAGGTTTAAGGCAGATCTCCCTTCATGAGGGAGTCTCTACTTATTGGGTTAAATCCTAACCATTCTAAAGTCTGAATTTTAAAATTGCTTTTATTTACACCTTGTATCTTTAATACCCGAGAGTGTACTTTATCGTGTAATTTTACACCCCGCAAATATTAAAGTCTACATCTAAATCCTAGAAAAAAAGTTGAAATAAAAGTTTTTGATATTTTGGCCAAACCCTAACAGATGATCATAAACTAGTTATGATATCCATTTTTTTGAATTTTTAAAACGTGAGAAAGATGCAATTTTTTTATTTTGAAAAGAAAACATGCTTGGAAAATTCTTTATGACTTGGCCGTATGCAATAATTTTTTTTTTGAATATTTCAAAGAAAACCAGGCATTTTAATACCGTACTTGTATCTTATCATGTAAGTATACAACCCAATATTAAGCAAACTTGGTAGGAAAATATTTAAGAAAATCACAAATTTTTTGAAATGATTTTTGAAATTTTTTTTGAATTTTTTTTTATTTTTTTAATACATAATAATTAATTAAATTTATTAAATCTGTGGGCCAGTCCGGCCCAAACAATTGGTCCGGTCCAGGACCCTTGGGTTGGGCCGGTCTCGGCCCAACAGGTCCTTCTCTTTGTTCCGGGTCGGGCCAGAACCGGCCCGCCCCAAGCAAGTGGCTAATTAATTAGCCGCTGCATGCAGAAACGAATTCTGCATGCAGCCACGGTGAAAGGAAAAGGAAGGCGTAGCAGGGGAGGGGCGAGTTACCTGGCGTGGAGAGAGTCGGTGGCCTAGCTGGTGGTGCACGGTGTAACTGAAGGTGGTGAGGCCGGCGGCTTGCACTGTTCACGGCTGGGTGATGGATGGGATGTGGTGTTTCGTGGGAAGGACGGTGACGAGATCAGTGGTGGCGGCTGGAGGCCACGGCGGAGAGAAAAAGGAAAGAGAAGGCTGGTTGCAGGAAAACCGGGCAGGAGAAGCTGATTTTTTTGCCAATTTTGAGCTCCATTTTCCCCTCTCTCAGAGCATGAAATTTGCTCCTATTTATAGGGATACAAAGAGGGTAATCTTGTCTTCAATATGGAAAAATTCTCAGCCCTTGATTCAACTCGAGGAATCCAAGCCGTCGGTTCAAAGTGTGCACCTCGAACTGCCAAATTTGACAGTCCAAGGCTGCAGACTGTCCGAGGTGGCCACTTTAGGCCAATAAACGGAGCCGTTTCAAAGTTTTTCGACCCGACCGGACAATTCTCAGGGATAGAGGGGTTCCAGGTGGACATTTTGGTGCACGCGTTGTCGGATTTGGAGGCCAAACGAGGTAGAAAATGCGCCTGGAAAGCTGCTACTCGGGCAGTTTTGTAGGGAAGAAGATGAACAGTGACCAGGCGACGCGTCGCCTGGTCGCTTCCCCCTCTTTGTTTTTTTCTTAAACACCAAAACGGCGCTGTTTTGGATCAAAAGCTAGGGATTTTTGCCGATTTTCAATTGAGTCCTCTAGCTTTCAATTTCTTCAATTTGACCCCCGGCTTTTGTCAATTAGACCCCTATAGTTTGGCGCCTTTTGCAGATTGGCCCTTGGCTTTGGATTTTGTCAATTTAACCCCTAATTGGCCCCAAAACTTCAATTTTCTTTCAATTTGACCCCTGATTTCAATCAATTAACTTGGTAAAAATTAAATTTGGTCTCTTAAAATTCCAATCTTCTCCATTTAGCCCAAATTAGGCTCCCAAACTTAATTTTTCACCAATTAAGCCCCAAATAAAATTAATTTGACCCATTTAAAGTATAATTAAGTACTTGCACTTAATTAAATCCTTCATTTGGACATAAATTAATTCTTAAACATAACTAAAATTTAATTTGACCCATGATTAAATCAAATTGGCCTACTAAAAATTTAATTATGTTATTGGACTTAATTTTTATGCAAATTTGTCCAATAATCATTTAATTTGACCTTGAATTTGCATTTTTTTTTCCGATTTTGGGCACAATGGGGTGCCGAAAGGCCTTGAATTTCCTCCGAAAATTGCAGATTGATTTTTGCCTATTTTGCCTATTTTTCTTGATCAGCTTTCTCCACATTGCCAGCTTTGATTTTATTTTTTTTTGTTTTTATTTTAAAAAAGTGAATTTTGGGGAATAACCCAGAATTGGGTCATGACAATTACTTTGTTGTCTCGATTCAACCAATTCAGCTTATAGAGCCCGCGATGTTTTTCTATCTAGAGCAATAACTTCTCTATTACCTAGTCTGACATCATTTTCTCATAGTTGTCGTTGTCAATCATCAGCTTATATATCTTGTTCTTGATGGTATAAGCTGAATGAAAAAGGCTAATGTATAGTCAATCCTTACCCGAATCATCCTTAGAAGTAAGTAAGCTATTTTGGATGACTAAATTAGCATCATCATCACCTTTTTAAACCTTCTCATGACTACCTAAATCATCATAAATAGCATCACCTATCTCTTTGTTAGGTTCTTTTAACAATTACCAAGTTTCAGTTTACTCCATCTTTCTCGATACCTCTGCAATTGCCCCCACCATACAAAAACTTACCCCTTTAATTTAATGGCAATTATCTTCATTCTTATTAGCTCTAGGAATTCCTTATACTAAAATAACATATTTAATTCATTCAATCAATCAATAAATTCATTTGCATGCAAGATTCTTGCAAACTCAAAAAGCTTTATTTGAACTTAAATCTCGATGATACATATTCTAATCAAGAGATTGTCTTCTCCACTCTTGTTTCTAAATAAGTTTTGAAAGATGGTCATAGATTTGTAATGGGTCATGTTTATCCATGTTCCTTATCTCCACTAATTAATGGGTCAATTTTGTCATCTATCTCTACATATCTTCTATCACTAGTTTATAAATGTCTATTTTTCAAGAAGAAACTTTCTCATCCCTTTTTATATAAGCATGTCTTATTTTGTGATCTTTTCTAGGCATGGTTATTTAACAACACTTAACAACTAAGCAATAGTAATCATTGGACTCTGATATCAACTAATATAGATAAAACAACATAAGAAAGACAACAAAAACAAGCATAGTATAATTATATTAAATAGGGTCACCACTAAAAAATCCTAATTCAAAATCTTATTATTTGAAAATTTTCTTTAAGTAGTGCATCTCTAAAAGGTTTACAACATTTTAAATAAACCTAAAAATCAACATAAACAAACTAGAAAATCTAAAAACAAAGGAAAAAAAAGGCAATAAAAGTCTAAAATAAACTAGAAAATCATGAAAAAATAAGAGGAAAATTTATAAAACTAGCTTGAACATCACAATTGAGGCCTAATTTGGAGGTTTTATAGACCTCAACTGGTTATAGCGAGCCAACCCTCTTCAAGCAGTCAATTTCTCTAAGAGGTATATAACTCATTAAATAAACCTAATAACTAACCTAAACAAACTAGGAAATTCAAAAATAAAAGGAAAAGGTATTAAAATTCTATACAAACTAGGAAATTTATGAAAAAAATAAGAGGTAAAATAACAAAACTAGCTCGAACAACACCTTTTATGCTTAATTTGAAGGTCTTCAAAACTCGGTTGATTACATTGAGTCAACTTCCTTATAAAACTACAATGTAAGGAAATGAGTGTGTTTTGGATATGTTAGGGAGTGTAAGTGGGAGGATAAAATACAATCATTTAGGCATGAGAGAGAGGCGACAAAGATAAAAAGGAAAAATAAGGTATTAGACATATATGAAAACACCAAAATGACATTGTTTTAGTGTTAATTCTATCTCTGAACCTTTTATGGGTTTTTGGAGGCAAAATTATGATTTTGCTTTTTTGGAGCATACACTATTGTAATAGGCTAATTTTAGAGAAACAAATAGAATTATATCCCTATACGTATAAAATATTATTTTTGTATTTCGAAATTGAAACCCAAATTAAATTAATGATACAATTAATGTTTCTAATTTGATTAGGATTGAATTAAAATATTTAATTCATGATTTTGATTTTTACGTAATCCTAATTGGATTAGGATTTAATTATTTTTTAATTAAAATATTTTTAACAATATTTTTATAAATAAAGAAATTTTTTAAGCCGGAAAGTTTTATTTAATTGATCTTAACATATTTTAGGTTGTTAATAAGAGTTTTAATATAATAAATATTCTTATTATGAAGAATAGTTTTTCAAAAAAATTGTATTAAATAAAATTTATTGAGTTTGAGAAATTATCAAATTGGATTTGATTTGAAATTTTTAAGTGTTAAAAATATTTTTTTTAAATTGCACATAAAGTCAATAATTAGAATTGAAGCATGTAATATATTTAATTATGCATATTAACATGTTCTTACATATGATAGATGATTTGGATATTAAAGACCAATGTTATTGTGTTTTTTATTGTTGAATGGTTGTAATATTAAATAGGTATTGCAAGTCTTGCCTTTTCTCTGTTTTTCTTCTGGGGTTGTAAAATTTTTTATCATCTAATTCTCCTTGAACGTAACTTAAGATTTGTTATACAATTATAGAAATATTATATAATTTATAAATATAGGAATTTAGAAAGGAAAATCTATTTTATAATTCAAGACGAAGAATGAATGTGCTCGCAAACACTTAAGAAGATTTACAACAACTACCTAAGTTTTGACCACCAAATTGCCTTTGATGGCTCGATGGAGTTTGTTTAGATATGTACATAGTCATCCAATTAGAATGACATGCTAGAGGTTTATGTTTATATATAATTGTTATGTATGATATATCACTAATATTATGGAATGAGACTTAATTAAAATAATAAATCCCTCATTAATATATTAAGTACATATTGAGAACACGATTTGTTGCCTTTCAACTTTATATGCATAAAACTAGAGTTTTATTCATGGATAACTTGTTGAGCTACTTAAAGTTACTATTAATCAAATATGTCTAATACTATAAAATTTGTCTTACTTAACTAGCTTATATAATTTCGATAAATTACTTATGATCATATAAGATTAAAGACAATAGCTAGACAAAACATATATCATATGTATAGACAAAGAATTGTCGCATAATTGATATAGGAGTCATATAAAGATGTGATTAATAAGCTATGTTATCTACCTAATTTAATTTATTTTGATTTTTGAGTTACTTAAGATCATATAAATTAAATGGGATCCTAACCCAATAGAAGATCTAAATAAGATTTCATAAATTAATAGTAAGGGCAAATTGAAAAATAGTGGGAGATCAAATTATGATTAAAGACCTTATCTAAAGTTGGTTATAAATATTTATACATAAAACCAAAACTCATTATCTTTATATGAATCGGTTGATAAATTACCATCATTAAAATAAATATAGCCTTACATAACATATTTGATACTAATAAATTGACTAGACCAAAACGTCCTGGACTAGTGCTAAAATGTGAGAATTGTTTTTAAACAAAAAAGAAGGTTGTATGTTCTTAAAACTTATATTCCTCTTGTTTTTTATGAGGACACTAATGATGGAGTTATGACTAAATTTCAACGTCATCTTGATGATGATTAGTAGGTTATATATATATATAATAGCTAGCATGTCATTTGAACTTCAAACACAACATGAGAATATGAATGCCTATGTAAAAATTATACATCTTAAAAAGTTGTTTGATATGACTAGATGAACGAAGAGGTATGATACCTCTAAGAAATTGTTCTGCTGCAAGATGTTATACAAATAGTTTATATATACCTGATCTTGAATTGCCTAGGTTCAATAAAAATAGTAAGAAGAATATATTAGATAATCAATATCCATATTATTTATGGCATTATAAACTATGTTATATCAATAAAAAAAGAATCCCTAAGTTACATAAAAAAAAGAAATATTTGTTCCTTTTGATTATGAATCATATTAAACTTGTAAAACTTGTTTATTAGATAAAATTACCAAAACACCATTTACTAGAAGAGTAAAAGATCTAATGAATTATTAGGTCCAATACATACAGATGTATATGGACTAATAATGATTTATATCATAAATGGATATACATATTTCATAATTGATGACCATATTGGATATGGTCATGTGTATTTAATGAAAGTTTAAATAATTTGAAAGGTTCAAAGAGTTTAAAAATGAAATTGAAATACAAATTAGAAAGAGTATAAAGATTTTTTGATCGAATGAAGGTGATGAAATAATTCAGTCAATATTTTCAAGATTGTCTAAAAGAAAATGAGATTCTCTCACAATGAACATCTCTTAAAACACCATAATATAATGGGGGTTTTTGAAATGAGAAATTACACCTTATTGGACATGGTATGATCTATGATGAGCTATACAGACTTTTCACCTTCTTTCTAGGGTGGTGCCTTACAAACTATTACTTATCTTTTGAAAAGAGTTCCATAAAAATCTATTGATAAGGCTCCATATAAGACATGGAATGATAGGAGACCAATCTTATCATACTTAAAGATTTGTGATGTGACATTTATATGAAGCGTGTTGTATCTGAAAAGTTATAAGCTAAGTCAGATAAATATAAGTTTATGAGATATAAAAAAAACTATTGGATATTATTTATATCATCCCATTAAGAAAAAGTGTTTCAAAACATGCTATATTATTAGAGAAAGAATTTGTTCTTGAAAAAAGCAGTGAAAGGTAAATAGTACTTGAAGAAGTTAAAAAACTACAAACTAAAATTCAAATAAAACCTGAGCCTGAGGTTATAATATTGGGTGTTCAGCTTAAAGCTTAAGAAACATAAGAACTCCATAGATATAGTAAGACACGTCATGCATCAATGAGATATGAACTTCTTATGAAAGTTGAAATGATGAATTGCTTATACTTGATGAGCCTATAAATTATATGAAACCAATATCTGATATTGATTCTAGAAAATGGCTTAAGGCAATGAAATCTGAAATGGATTCCATGTATACCAATTAGGTATGGACTCTAGTTTATCCACCTAAAGGGATACAACTGTTGGATATAAGTAAGTCTTAAAAAAATAAACTGACATGAATGACAATATATAAATATACAAAGTTAGACTAGTTGTCAAATGTTATAGACAAAGAATAATAGGTTGACTTTGATTAAACCTTATTGTTGGTAACTATGTTAAAATCTATTAGGATTTTTCTTGCTATAGATGCATACCATGATTATGAGATTTGAAAAATAGATGTCAACACTGTATTCCTAAATGAAAATCTTTGAAAAGATGTGTATGTGACACAACCTAAAGTTTTGAATTAAAAAATTTGTCAATAAAGTATGCAAACTATGAAAACCCATTTATGGATTTAAACAAGCTTTTAAGGATTTAAATTTTTTATTTTGATGAGCTAATCAAACAGTTTGATTAATAAAAAGTGGAAGAGCCTTGTGTTTATAAAAAGGTTAGTGGGAGCGGAGTTAGTTTTCTAATATTTTATGTAAATGACATTTCTTTACTCCAAATAGTAAAGATCTGGTTGTCCAATAATTTCTTTATGAAGGATATAAAAGAGGCAACTTATATAATAGGAATAAAGATCTATAAAGTTAGATCTAAAAGGTTGCTTGAATTGTCCCAATCCATGTACATAGGTAAGATGCTAAAACAATTTAGCATGAAAGAATCCAAAAGAAAATACATACGTATTTCATATAAGATACGTCTCTCCAATGATATGTTTCCTAAAACATAAATTAAGAAAGATAGGATATAAATGATTTCGCATACTTTGAATATATTATCTATAATGTATGCAATACTATATAAAGAGCAAATGTGTTTTATGCTTTAAGCATAACAAGTAGATACCAATCTAATCCAGATGAAAAGTCAATAAAAGATAGTTAAAAATATTCTTTAGTACTCGAGAAGAACTAATAATATTTTTTGTGGTCTATGGAGGAGATGAACTAGTAGTTCATGGTTATTTGGATGCTAGTTTTTAATCACATATTGGAAATAGAAAATCAAGTCTAGTTATATTCTACTTTAAATAATGATGCTATGAGTTTGAAAAGTTCCAAATAAAAGATCAAAGTAAATTCTATAACTAAATTTGTGTACACATTTACATTTGAGGAGAAAAAAGAGATTATTTGGATCAAGACGTTCATCACTGAATTAGGTATGGTTCCTAGCATTGTTGATCCAATAGCCTTATACTGTGATAATAATAAAGTCATTGCTTAAGTAAAGGAACTAAGGTCTCATCAATAATCTAAAAATATACATAGACAATTCCATTTGATTAGGGAATCATAAAAAATAAAAGATGTAAAGATAGAGTGAGTACTATCTAAAGAGAATCTATAGAACCTTTTATTAACCACTATCCTAGTAAAAACATTATCATCAAAGAAAGCGATATGATATATGATATATTAACTTTAGTGCAAATGGAAGATTGTTGGTGTATATGTCCTTTAACAAACTAGTTGTTTACACGTGACATTGACTTTATTCATGTAAACATATTTAATTCATAATAAAATCTTTATTTATCTTTAATATTCATCTAAAATTTTATTAATGAATCTAGAGTAAAGATAAAGTTTTAGGGACAAAAATGTCTTGCAAAGAAAATTATAAAGCTGTTATAATTATAGGATTGTTATTGCATTAAAGCATTATTCATAAACATTCTTGGTCAATGCTCTATTAAAAGTGGACGTTAATTAGAGTCATTAAGACATATACATCTTATGTTTTTTCTTTTATAAAAGCAAGGAACTATTCTCATAAGGTGAGGTATTATAGAGACTTATAACTAATATATAGGTGCTTGATAGATGACATGTACACTAAACTAAAACGCATGAGAATCTCATATGAAAAGATTACATGTGTCTATGAAAAGGCTCACATGATGATTACGTGAGTGATCCTTATACTTAAGATCACTAAGTTATCTTATTTAAGGAATGCTATACTTTGATCGAGTTACATGTTGTCTTGATCAAGAGTAACAAATAAACATATATTCGGTATAACATAAACTATATGAAGGTATTTGAGAAATCAAAAAAGAATTTTTCACACTAGGTGAATTAGAGAAAATATTATATTTGTTCTCAAATAGTAATTGATTGTAAATCCCTGCGCAAAATGAAATGAAATTTGAAAAGAGTTTCAAATTTTATTTAAATAATCAATTACTATGGTGTTAAGATCAAACATGATTTGACAAGATAGACACACTCTATGCTATAATGTTTAAATTGGAACATTATTGATGAAGAGATAATAATTACACTAAAAAACTAGTCATTGAAATATTAAGTTAAACCACTAATGACTTTCCTAATATTTAAGGGGATCATGGAAAGTTGAAAGATATTGTACTTGATCTTCAAATATAAATCAATCAATTATTGAATTGATAATAAATTAACTTGTTTAATTTCTTTAATCTTATTTTATTTAGGATTGTGATTTATATTAGGGTCAATGTATTAAGGAACCTAATGAGTCCACATAGAAGAATCATTGATCAGAAATTAAAATGAGATGATTAATTAAGTGGGACTTGATTGTAAATAAGTTTTAAAAATTAAGGACTAAAATATCATTTATATTGGGAATTACAATTATAGACCTAGAAAAATTAAGGAGGGACTGATTGAATAAATTTATAAAATTATCCTGAAATAATATATGTGATATTATTCAATGAGCAAATTGACATTTTTCTATTTATAAGGTTTCTATATTTCCCTATAAATGGAAAATTATATCTTTTATTTTATGAATAGTACAACAATAAATAGTGCAAAACAAGTGAAAAATAGAAAAGAAAAGAGCTAGCACTAAAAGGCATAGTAGTCCTTTTCTCCTAAAAGGGTTTAAGAGATTTCTAACTGGTAATTTGAATGGATTACCGTTAGGGGTCAAACACTTGGATGACTTGTGGTTTGCAACTACCCAACATTGAAGTAATTATTCAAAGTAAAAATAATAATTAAAACATATGATCTTTAGGTTATCTTTGTATAAATACTAAAAAATCCTAGATTATCTAATAGGATATTGGGACACCCATTTTTTTTTTTAATTCACCGTTTTCACTAGGTGTATACATTTTAGGAAACTTAACACACATATGGTTCAATATTAAGGTTATACTAGAAGAAAGTTATGTGTCTTTTATCTCTATATGTGTGTGTGTGTGTGTGTGTGTGTGTGTTTATGTATGTATGTATATATTTATTTATTTTGATTTTTGTTTTTTCCTAGATTGATTTCTAGAAAATTATAGAAGGATATTTATTATATCATTTATTGAGATTTTTATAATGACTTTGAATTTTAAAAAATATTTAATTTTATCCCATGAATATATATGTTTTGAAAAGAAAATGATAGGATAATTAACTTTTTTTTGTTTTTATTTATTATATTTCTTTTAATGGAAATTAAATTGAATCTTACACTATCTTCACATCAATATCTAATTCGACACGAGTGAGACCAACCGAATTTTCTACAAAAGATAGTTTATCTAATCTTATATCTGAGCATGACTTAATCATTTCTTCTTTCAATTATCATCTTCCCATGGGCTTTATTTTATAGCATTATCTCTTTTTTTTTTTTCCTAAAACAATTAGGATAACACCAAAAATATAGAGAAAATTGGATTGTAGAGATATGCTTCAAAATATTTACCATACACAACATTTAAGCGATCATAAAGTTATAATTCATTGAAAGCAGAATGAAAACTATAAAAAATAACCTTGGACCTAAGAGATTCTAACTAATTAAGAGCTTAGTTGCACAAATAAAAAAGATAAATGAGCAAGTAATCACACAGAGCTTTGTCAAAAGTGGTCTCAATAAAAATAATAAAATAAAATTGTAAATAGAAAAAAAGCTTTGTCAAAAGTGGTCTCAAATCTTAGATATAGATCGACCAACACTTACATTATAGCAAGTAATCACACAGAGCTGCAAGTTTTAAGCAAATCAAGTATACAACGATGACAAATCATACAGACACGATCACACAAAAACTAAAATTAACCAAAAAAAACCTCCATATAGTCCTTAACATATCAATTTTGCTAGTTATTTTAATTTTAGCAAATACAAAAAGGCTAGCATATTACTAGCTTCATCATTAACCAAGCAATTCCTTGGAAAGCTTTTTATTTGAAAATAAATTAATATATTTTATATCGCTCTTGGGGCCTTATTATTAAGAAAAAAGAAAATAAATAAAAACTCTTATAAACCCCAAAATCACATATCCCACGTATTATAAACAATGCATATGAAGATCATAAAGCCTTTTTGACACGTCAAGCAAGATTAAGTATCTTCAACTAAATCTTGTCAATTAAGAGTATTTTAATTGATTTGATTTGATAAATCACATAAATCCCATGCTCATCACATAAACATAATAAGAAAACAAATCACAAGATTGATCAATGCAATTCACGAAAATATAAGTGAAGAATTTAAACAAAGAGATTAGGGGTTTAATTATCAAAAATAAAAAATGTAGGGACTGAATTATAGAAAGAGATAAGGATTAGGGACTAAAAAACACAAAAAGAAGTAAAAAATGGCCACAAAAAGAAGTAAAAAATTTATTAATTTTGAAGTTCATATTCAATTCTGTTATATCTTTGTATAATAGGTCTTTTGGTTCTCAAATCAAGAATCTTTAACATTCAACAAATTTATTAATGTTAAGGTTTAGGTTTAATTATTTTCTAGAATTGAGATTCTTTTCATATATCTATTAATTTTAAAGTTTATGTTCAATTCTTTAATAAGTTGCTTTCATATACAAATAATATATTAATCACATTTTTAATTACCATAAACAAATGTCTCTCAATATAAATCTTACATGGAGCTCAAATGAACCAACATGTTATTCTTGTCCTCCATTTTTGTTACATAAAAAGATATGTACAACAATTATTTAGTCTTACTTATTGATAAGTTCAAATTAATGGTTTTATAACACTTTTTAATATATTTTTAAGTGAAAATTCTTTAAAATTAAAATTTTGACAAACCAATTATAAACTTATACTAAAGTTTTTTTTTTAATTTTAATTTGAGAGGATGAACATGATGAAATTTAAATTCATGATCATTTAATAAAAAAATTAATATCATATCAAAAAACTATTTTAATTTAAAAATTCAAGTTGTTGAATGGAAACTAAGAATGATTTATATTAAAGAAACCTAAAATTGTTTTTTAAAAAGTATCTCAACTCACAAATTATTTAGTCTTGGTTTTTTTTTATTGTAGCATGTGAGCAAGTTCATTATGAATTATAATAGTAAAGTGATGATTGTGGCCTTCACTTCAAAATCATTAAGCCTTGCATAAGGGGTAGAATAATTTTTTTCAAATGTTAAAAAAATCATTGACAAATTAGATGGGGGCAAGAAGGTCTTTACACATTTGTTTAGAATGGCTATAGGGGCTTTAAAGTCTTTTTATTCTTTTTAAATTGTAAAATTACTAATCTAACCTTGGTTACAAGAAAAAGAAAATAACATTAAGGGCTTTTTGGTTTTTTACTTAATTTAAAAACATTTAAATTACTTTATTGCCCTTCAAATTTTAAAAATTTGTCCTTCGGTATAGGGGTACTTTAGTCTTTTAAATTTGGTTATTTTTTCATTCTCAAGTTTCATTAGAGTCGTAAACAGCAGCCACAGGTTTCGAACCGCGTATGTGGCGCCATTCGATGGCCAAAAGCCTGCGACTAGGAAAGCGATCGAAGCATCTTAGTGACCTCTCCATGCCTAGGTGACTTGTGTGGTCTAATTGTATTTGGTTTGGTGTGTATGGCTTTTTTTTCCTTTCTCCTCATTGATTTTCATGTTGGCCTTCCAAATTTTCAAAACAACCTTTCAATTTTATTTTCTTTTATATCATTATTTTTTTATTACTATTTGTTTTACTTGAGATGATTTATGAAATTAGAATTTTTTTTCTATTGTATCCCTAATGGACTTTTTTCATCTGTCAGATTTAGTCCTTATTATTTTAATTGCGATTGTTTTATTTATGATGATTTTAATTTTTTTTTTACAATTTCATTATTCTTGAGTTCTTTTGCCTATCAAATTTGATCTTTTTTATTGCTATTTTTTTTTACATTAAAAAATGATATTTTTATGATTTCATTCTTCAACATTTATTTGCTTGGGTATTTAGTTTCTTGGTTGGGCCCGAGTTTATAATTTAACATGTTGGGTTTACGAGGTTCACTCGAATTTGCTTGGTTTTTTCCTTTTTTCTTTCAACTTATTTTTTTTTGTTTCATAGTCCAACATTTTTTTCCGCTTTCTATGGGAGTTGTTTTGAAAATAACATGGGTTGCCTTTATTTTGTTTAGTCATTGATATTTTTAGCTTTTTTAAAAGGATTTTTTTATATAATTAAATTAAATTAAATTAATTGATTTCATCATTCAACACTAAATTGGTTAAGTGTTGATCTTCTTAGTTGAGCTTTGATCTAGAATTTAAGAGATTGTAGGTATCAAAGATTAGTTCAGGTTTAAGAGGTTTATTTGGGTTTTTTTAAGCTATTTTTTTTTCGATTTCATCCTCTAATATTTTTATGAGATTTTTTAGTTGTTTTGAAAATAAAATGGGTACCTCGGGTTTCTTTTTTAGGCCTCTGTTGAATTTAGTTTTTTAAAAGGATTTTTATTTTTAAATTAAATTAAATTAATTGACTAAGTATAAGTATTAAATGTTTACTTTATAACGTTTTGTTCGTTTTCTGAGTCACTAAATATGAAATCTTTTAAATCTTTTTTGCTTGTTTTAAAATACTGATGTCGCATGAAATTTTTTACACCTATACATTAAATCGTATTTAACTAGATTAATTATTTTGAAAAAACAAATTATAGGTTGGAATTTAATTGAAATTCATATCCTAAACTGGAAAAAAAGTAACAAAAAACTTTAAGGAATATAATTATTGCATTTGAGTTTTAAAAGAAATATATAAATTGCGTCACTTGCTATTGTAATTTTCTGGAGAATGAGTTTCATTAAGGATAGAATACACACCCACTGTTATAAATTTAAAAAATAGTGATAGTTGGTTTTTTTTCCTTTTAATAATTAAAAAAAATATTTTTTTTTATTTTCTTAAATCAGAAAAAAGAAACTTCGGAAACTATTTATTTGGCGTCACCTTTTACGACATTTTTTAAAATTGTTTTGGTACAATTATTTTGTGTGCATCATTCTACTTTGAACTTGTGGAGGTCTATTTATTTGGCGTCACCTTTTACGACATTTTTTAATTGTTTTGGTACAATTATGTTCATTTTTCAAAG
>Ga0325405_1001262_pt1 | contig 25547 bp, 8 predicted proteins | sample PopdelMetagenome_21_FD_205663 | JGI IMG/M metagenome (GOLD analysis project Ga0325405, IMG submission 205663) | Populus deltoides microbial communities from Bellville, Georgia, United States - Xylem-Control-R2 | ecosystem: Host-associated > Plants > Phyllosphere > Stem > Wood/Secondary xylem...
ATGAGGACCAAATTTAATAGATAAAAAATTTCAATTAAAAAATGATAAGGGAAAAGCAAATAACAATTATAAAAATCAAAATCAAAATTAATGTAAAAATTAAATTCTAAGGGATGAAATTGAAAAACAAATATTCAAAATAATATATATATATATATATATATATATATATATATAGCAATCAAAAGTTTGAGGACCAAATTTGATATAATCAGCAAATAATATGATATTTTAAAATTTTTCACAACTTCCGGAAAAAATTTTCGCCCAAAATAAAAGGAAAACACTTTTCTGGAAACCAAGCCAAATTTTCCTTTGACTGGAAAGTGTTTTCCGTTGACCAACTTTCATAATGGCAAACAAACACAGCAAAATTTGGAAAGTGGTTTCCCATAAACCAGTTTCCGGGAAACAAACACGGCCTTTGTCTTCTAATCTAATTTTTCATACTCGTACAAAGTATATTGAGGTTGATTATCACTTTGTTCATGATAGGATAGCCACAAAAGATATTCAGATTCACTTCATATCCTACAATGACCAATTAGTTGATGTTCTTTTTAAGTCATTGCCTTGTTCTTCTTTTGTTCATCTATGGTCCAAGCTTTATATGGGTATTTTATTTTCAGCTTGAGGAGGTATATTATGGAACATATTATATTATAGAAAATAATGTATGTACTTATCTTATATAGAGTTATTTTATATAGAATATCTACTTGTATTTTGTTTGTTGTACGATTTATATAGAGAGAGAGGATGACTGCTGCATTATGTTAAACCTTCTAAATTATATAAAACTCTATTATAATATTTTCTTCGATTGTTCTTGTTAGTACATTTTAGTGCGTAGTACTTAATTGTGTCTCAAACTTTTAAGACAAGCATAATCTTTTCAGATTCTAAAAAGATATTCATTTTGGCACCTTCTGAAACCACATACATAGGCACACATGCCTTCTTAATTATGCCTCAAGGTCCAAAAAAAAAAAAAAAAGTTTAAGCAAATAATTCCAATTAGCAAGATTTTTAGCAGATGTTTTTGTGAAAATGGCAAATTAAATATATTCAAGAACCTGTAAATTTGTATACAATTTTGAAGAGTAATATATACAAGTAATTTTATGTGCCACACATAACTGTAAGTGTGTGTTTGTTTTTCTAGTTGAACTACAAAAACAAACACTGATTAATTTAAATCTAATAGTTTTATTATATTTAAATTAATATAATTAAATAAAAGATAAAGATAGGAATGTGTATAATCATAATAATGCTGTTTCTACAGGTACTGGTGCCATGAAACATTTTTTCTTGTCAATTTTACAAGTAACCTTGCCAATGTAGGAATTTTGTCGCAAAAACATAGACTGTATTGGATAATTTCAACAGCCAAGATTTTAGTTCCTTTTTCCTTCAGACATGAGTGGCATATTCCAAATTTCAACATCAGAGGATAACAAGTGCAATACCACTCAGCCACCACCTTCGGCACTTGTCATTAATATAATCATTTAATTTCCTAGCCAAATTGGATGGTAGAGGAATATCATTTTGGCCCCTGAAGCAACCACTTCAATCTGGGTCATTTGACAGCTTTGAAATTCTAATTCGGTGACCTTAGGTAGATTTTAACTTGATGGCCAAAAGACAGAAATTTGACTTAGCTGGCTTCCCTGTAATTGCAGACCAAACCTTCACGCTCTAGGGGTGCAATGTTCACAACTCTTTCTTGCGCTACAGAAGGTGGTTGTTCCGATGAGCTAGCCTGACTAACACCAGCAATCTTTTGGCACGTCTCCATAAGGCAGTGCCTGCATGTAGGGCAAGATGAGTGTGAGCTAAGCCACTCATCAATGCACTTCACATGAAATCCATGGCTACACTTGGGCAAAATTCGAACTCGATCACCATGTACAAACTCTGATATGCATATGACACATTGTGTGTCCAGCCCTGGCAATTTACTCTTCTCTGGGGAGTAATTCTCTATAGGAAAAGTTCTCAAAGCTTTTTTCTTGATCCCTCTATTGGAAGAATTTCCATTTAAATATGAGCACCTTACTGCACACCTTATGAAAGAATTTAGTCCAAGTGAAACAAGGAGAGCACATATTAGGACTATAAGGACCATAACAACATTTATATCGAAGTGCTTATCGCCATTGGCATTAGGATTCAATGGATCTTGGATGTTACCAGAAGGTGAAGGAGATGCAATGGAAGATGGTTGGGAAAGAGGGTCGTGTAGTAACAGTTTTCTTGGGTGAAAATCCCCAAGAAATTGTTGGAAGAGTAGAGGGGATGTAGAAAACGTGGTAGACATTTGTGTTATGATTATGAAGAGTTTGGATTTTACTTCTAGTAGTGGGATTATATATATAGAAGGAAAAGAATAAACCTTTTGAGTTTGCTTTTTAATGAACGATCTTGGATTGCTTGGATTCACCTCGTGTATTGGAAGTTTAAGAATATCTGAGATTTTATGACCCCACATCATGGTTTATCTTCTATTTTATGTGGATCTTCCACTTAATCAGTACTTTTTACTTTTATTTTTGAATTTAAAACTTTTTCTTTCAAAATTACCTGAAAACTTTTCAGAGTAGAGGGGCGAGAATGTTAATTGAGCTGCTACACTTTTTAATACTTTAATTTTTATCTAAAATTATATATATCGTTTTAGTTTTTTTTTTTAATTTTTTCTTAAACATCCTTTTTCATGGGAAAAAAAAAAGGAGCTGAAATTATATTGTTTCAATGCTCTTAAAAGCATGAAATAATGAAGTTGTTTTGGGATAGATTTGGTTTACCTCCTAAGAGTGTTTGGCAGTGTGGTTCCGGGTACTTTTCAAATAACTTTTCGTGCCAAAATACATGTCAATGATGTTTTTTATTTTTTTAAAATTATTTTTGATATCAACACATCAAAACGATCCAAAACATACAAATCATATTCAATTTTAATAAAAAAATTCAAAATTTTTAGGAACGCAGCCGCAGCCGCGTTCCCAAACATAGTCTAAGTCGCCAACCCACAACACGGGTTCTTGGGTCGGGTTGATAACCATGCTTCAATCGGATTTCAATTCGAAACGTGTCCATCCCACTTTCCGCTGCAAAGTGCGCGGTTGCCTTTCTCGATTGGATCATATCAGCAAATCGTACCTGTTGGGACCTACAGTCCAAGAAATGGTCATGGAATTTCTCCATCGGAGAGATAGTATTTATCGGCTAAGATTCGAGAGGGAGGGAGGGCCATTTATTAATACCTTTTGAACGTGCAGCCCCTTTTTCCTACCAGTAACTGATACTCTTTTTGACCTTGTCCGAGCTTTAATCATGGTACAGTAGGTACCTAAAGTCTAAAGATATTTTGTAAGAAAATATCTAGAATCTGAGCTAATGTGTAAAATCATAACACAAACTAAATGGTATATCGTTTTTACTGTTCTAAAATGATTGTTCAGCATTTAACATATTATTGTGCATTAGAGTAGTGATTTTTTAAAAAAAATTCAATTTGATTCCCATTTTTTTAAAAAAAGCATGATTGTACCTTTATTAGCCCAAATTAGCACCTAATTACATGTTTCTTTTAAAAATAATTGAATTGAAAGATAAAGGATTAAAATGAAAAACACAGGTAGATCTATTTTTCAATTTTATTTGAAAAGGACATTTAAGTTCCCATCTTTTTTATCTATTAGGTGATCAATCCTTTTAATTCTAGAAAAATTAATTTCAATATTAAAGTTTATTTTCATCATTTTTCAATTCTTATTAGGTGAGAGGAGGGGATAGAGAGGAGATCACCGAATTCTAACCAAGAGAGAGAAATATGTTATTTCTACGATTCTGACCATCAAAATATTATATTTTTGTTCCAAATAGTTTCATATAACGAAGGAAGTTTGAATTAAGTGTTTTTCTACCTTACAAGTGCAAAAGAAAAAAAAAATGAGCCCCAGAAAAAATTGGCTTTCGGGTTGATTTTGGGTTTTGAAGTGGTTTCTTACACTTTTTGAGGTTAAGAGTTGGTTTAACAAGATTATTAGGATGTTCTCTTGGTGTTTTTGGTTGAAAATAGGTTCATTAAAGAAACAATCAATCACCCTAATTTTCCGGCAGTCACAATGGCTGAAATCTGAAATTCCAAACAACTCGTTGTCTTTTTTAAAAGACAATGCGCCGTCTATTTTTTGTCAAATTGAATTGGGGTGGACAACATGTCATCCACCCCATTGTCTTACAAAAAAGAAATTAAAGCCCGTGTGTCGGCTCTTTATTCATGGTCGGCGCTTGGCCTAACCTTCTTTGTGTGTGTAGTTAGTTTGTTTTTTTTATTTAAAGCTTTTTATATATTTATAAATAATTTTTAAGTTCGTATTTTACTTATTTAGGATTTTTTTTTTGCTTATTTATCACTTTTTAAATAGCAATTATTTTTTAATTATATTGGATATGTTTAATTTTTGAAAAGATTAGAATTATTCATTTGTTATTTTTTATATTTTATATATATTAAATTTATTTTTAGAAATAAAAAATATTTATTTTTTATAATATTTTTAATATGTACAACCTTGCATAATATGTTTTTTTCTTTTTGATTTATTCAATAAATCTTATATGTGTATCAATTTATACATCAAATTGATTTTAATAAACAAATTCATTAAACACAACTAGGTAAATGACTCATATTGTAATATTAAATATCTTGATCTACTTTTATCTCTTAGTTTTTCCAATTTTGTTTTTGTTTAAGAAACAAATTATGAAGCCAAAATGGGTTAGTTGGGGAATCTTTTTTCTCTAATTTTTTTTTATTGAACTTGACCTTTTTTATCTATCTTTTTTCCATATTGTAAAAAAAATAGTTTTAAAGATAAGTCATTTATTAAATTATATAAAGTCCATGGACATATTCACATGTTTGGCTGGTTGACCTGGTTCGCAGATCTGACAAGTTTAAAAAACAATTTAATTATTTTTTCAACATCTTAATATTGAGTTTGTATTTGATTTTGCGATCATTTATTTTTTTATCATATAGTTAAATAAAAATTAGTTTTTGAAAAAAATAAATTATAATCCCACTGAAGTCCATAACCTGGTTTACAGGTTTGACGTGCTAGCCCGGGTCACCTAGTTCATAAGTTTGTCGAGTTCACCCACTGGCCAAATATTTTTTTTTTGTCCTATAATTGTTTTTATTTTTTTTTTTAGATTTTATCCTTCAATATTGGATTGCTTGAGAAAAAAACTGCATGATTTATTTTTGTTTATTTTATATAGGGTTATTATTGTTTCAAATAAGTTTTTACTTTTAGATTAGTGCTTAATTTTATGACCATATATATATTTATCATATAATTAAAAAAAAAGTTATTAAATTGAATGTAGTCCATGACACGGGTCATTGGGAGATTGAGATTGGTCCAATCTGTCATCTCAATAATTTTTTAGAACAAAATTATTATCTTAAAGTTTTTTTAAAAGTCAAGTCATGTTTTTATTGGTTATCAAGATTTCATTTAGACTCATGAAATCAATCAATTTAATTCGGGTTTACTTCCATGCAATTTAATTAAAAATTCAAATTAAATAAATAAATTGTAAGATTTTAAAATTCATCTATTAAGTTAGATTTAATAATACAGTCAAAAAAAAAAATCGCACTTCTGATACTTTTTTTGCTTTTTAAAAAATTAATCCAAGTCGCCATGAAGCACAAGCTAATAGACTAGGAGGAGACAAAGGATGTGTGCTGGAAACAGGTAGTAATGGACTCAAAATGACATTACTTCCCGCTTTCTGTATTCTGTATCCTCTTTTTGTCAAGTGTAGACGTTTTCTTGAACCAACAGTAACTAGCCTACCACTTGTCAAACACGAAGAAAGAAGATAAAATCAATTTATGACCTACACAAACTCGAAAGGAGAGCAGCTTAATCTCGGTATATGAAAATTAATCTCCAGAATACCTTGGCCTTTAAGACAGTTAAGACTAATTAGCAGTGCAACTCATGTCCTTGTTTCTTGCTCTCATTACATTTTCTTATGACATTACTCTTTGTGAATCATGCCTGAGTCAATATTCCAAAGAGAAATTTGCTTCCACTAGATGCTAGCTCTTAGAATTCTAATTAATCGATCAATCAGTCCATGTAATATCCATTAATACCTTTTTGCCATGAATTTCCCTGTCTACCAACTTTCACACACTCTAATCTAAAATAATATTTTAGACTAAAACCATCACGAGGTGCATGGCCTTCCCTGATCCTCCCGCAATTAGGAAGAGAATGGTCCTGTTAGTTTTGCATCAAGTTGGCAAGCAAGTAGTCAGATTTGCAATATCTGAGTTTAATATATTAGCTTCCCCTTGTGGCTATGAATAAAAGTAACATTGTATGCAAGATCTTTGTAGAATCTTTTTATCAAGTATATAAAACCTTCAAAGTGGGATAGCTGGGAAAGTGATTAAATTAAACGTAAAGGTCAAGAAAAGCTTGGCAAGAATCTAGCTATTCATGATCGTATCGCTGTCTGTCTAGCATGTTCATAATGTGGATAAGCTTCAGAAATTAAGTTATCCATAGAGAAAAGTGGTGTTACTTGTGCTTCTTTTGTACTTTCTTTTCTGGATCCAATGGCTTTCTGTATTTGTTGTGATAAGAAGTAGGATATAAGCTAAGCTTTTGTCTGTACGTACTAGGCTAGAAGCACCACTAGTTTGCACATCCACCTTGGTCTTGGCTGGATTTCACTAGGGTTTTATTTGATTTGTGAGCCCAATATCTTTCACAAATGTTACACACTAGCAATTGATATAATTATCTAATCTCAACTATCTTAGCATATATCTAAAGAGATGCATACAAATATTGAAGTGGGTGTTTGTGTGGAATTCATGTAGCTATTTGATGGATGTATTAAACCGGACTTAACCCTAGCAAGATTGCAAGAACGGGATAACACAGCTACTAGAGGTACCCTCCTGATGAACCGATTTAATTCAAACTTACACTAGTCAGGGACCAGAAAACTCGGTTGTTTCAAGTAAATAACAGAAAAGAAAAAAATTAATTTTTATTTTGCTTTCTTAGTTTTTAGCGAATCACATGATCTAGCCGGGTTAATTGGATCTAGATTAAATTGATTGGTTTGAATAGATTAATAATATGAACATGAAAAATTTTATGGTGATTAGTGAATAACTAATTAATAGCATCTTATTAGTTAGTTATCCATTGAGGTTATTTTAAAGAAAAAAATAGATATATTTAGGAAAAGAAAAATCTTAAATGAAGATATTTTTATTATTTTTTGTGTGTAATGAGTTTTTTTTTTATATATCTTTATGTTTGTTTCTTTCTTGAAACTGATAGACTCAAAGAGTAATAGAATGACACTAATTTTAGATGCTAATCCAATGAGAACATCAACATGGAAGCCAGTCATTGCAAAATTCTAAAGCAAACTTTCAATATGAAAGGGTAAGATGCTTAGCATGGTAGGAAGGATATGCATAATACAGAGTACTTACTTCATTACCTCTTTATTTTATGTCTATTTTCTTAATGTCTAAGGGTGTTTACAACATTTTAACGGAAATCCAACGCGATTTCTTTGGGCTGGCGTTGTGTAACAAAGGAAGATCTCTAAGGTTTAATGGAATGTTGTGATTAGAGAAAAAGAAGAGGAGGATTAGGTATTGACTCTTTAATGAGTAAGAATAAGGCACCTCTTTTCAAGTGGTCATGGAGGCTTTGTAGTCCAGCTCAAGATCACAAATGGAAAGAGATTGTTTGTAATAAGTATTCGACAGTCTTTGATAATAGTTTACCTATTCTAAGTGCAATATTATCAAGCATTTGGAATAGTCTCTGTTATAAAACCAGGAGAGGAAATTACTACATCCATGCAAAATTGTATCAGCTTTGTAATTGCGAATGGGAAGAATGTTTCATTTTAGAATGACAAATGGCTAGGAAATACAACCACCAAGCTGTCTTTTCTGAGACTATTCATGCTTATATGCATGACAGCAACAACAATATCAGATATGAGAGTTTGGATAGATGGAGAATGGACATGGGATTTCAAGTGGAGAGGCCTTTGCATGTTTATGAATCTGAACAGGTTGAAGCTCTACATCAATTACTCTCGTCGGCTAATCTACTTCAAGATAGAAATGAATTAAAGATATGGAATTTATGTCCATATGGTAACTTTACAGTCAAGAGTTGTTCTTCTTTGATTGACAGAATTGAATTCAATGGTGTCTGTTCTTTCCAGACAAAGGCCTAGCTAGATATTTATAGTTCCATCAAAAAATACAAAATTTTATAATTTGGTTGGCGGTTCAAGGCAGAATATGTACCAGAACTTTCTCAAGTCAAAAGGGTCTGATATCAATGGAGCTTTTGGCATGTCCTTTATGTACAATTGATATGTAAACAACAAGGCATCTACTGATTCATTGCCCATTTGCAGGGAGACTATGGACTGAGTTTATGACATGGTGAGATAACTTACTATTTGAATGGCCTCACATGGTTTTTGGAAAATTTCTGAAGAAGACAAGACAGCTAGATCTTATCTTTTGGCATTGCTTGGAGTATTTATTTGGCTAGCTAGAAATGAATTAGTTTTTAGTGAGATTCAACCTAATATGAAAAAAAGCTTTTAAATAACTTTGTTTCATCTTTTTTCTTGGTCACAGGCTAGTAAAAAATATTTAACTTGTACAGGTTATGATATAAAGATAAGTTCAGCTTGTATTAGTGCATGGTCTAATAATATTAAGTCTAAGTAATTAAGGAAATAGGGATCTTTGTATTTTGTTTTTCTTTGTATAATTGTTCCTTATATATTAAGTCTTACTTTCAGTTGTTTAGTCATTTACTAAATGTGGCTAACAATTACTTTTCAATAAAAATATCTATCATTTTATATATATATATATATATATATATATATATATATTGATTTCCATTTGTATTGTTTAGGCTAATGTATTGTTTTCCATTTGTTTAGTTGACTTGGGACTTGTATCCATCACTATTTCATGCATGAATTATTACTATTATTGAAAATAATCACATTCCTTCTAATAAATTTTACAAATTCAATGGTTATATATATATATAAATCACATTCCTTCTAATAAATTTGTGATTATTTTCAATAATTATATATATATAAGGCTTTATTTTTATATATTAGACTTTGTTTAGTTTATCTTGTGAAAAAAAATAACATAAATTAATTATGAAAGAGATTTTTAACATTTTTAAAATTATTTAGTTTTTTTTTTTGGATAAAAACAATGTTATATATATTATTTATAAACACACTAAACAATGTGGTTTTGTTTCAATGAACAATTTAGAATATTATCCAATAAATTATGGAAGTAATTCTTAAATTACATTATATCGTTATATATGTAGTAAAACACCATACTCTTTAGTTTTTTTATTTACATCTAAATAAGAAATATTAAATGTTGGAATTTATCAAGAAATTTTATGATTCTAAGTTTGACCCAATTAATTAATAAGTCTTATCATTAAAACCCATGATAGCAAAACCAAATTTCTTCCCATAGTGTTTAGTTACTATAACAAAAGAGACAGAGTAAAAATTATTTTTATTAATAATGTATAAGATAAAGTGATTGTTTTACTATTTGGTTTTGATAGGCAAGACATAAAACAAATCTATTTTACCTTTAATATGTATTTTTTTATACTTTAGTTTATATTGAGTGTTGAAATTAATAATATTATAATAACCCTAGTTATAAAACCAAAACCGACATGACAAGTTGACCCTCCCAACTTGTGACATAAACCTTGCCTTGAGTCGAATCCCTAATCAGATTTTAAAGCTATGATAATAGTTATTTTTATTCATATGTTGACTCGGATCAACCCGTGTTGACCCTCCCGATATGTGACTTAAGCCTTGCCCTGATTGACTCCCGGAGTGTGGTTTTAAAATTATGATAATAACAATTTTTATCCTTACATTGACTTAGGCTAACCTAGGTTGACTGTTCTAATCTGTGACCCAGGCTTTGCCTCGGGTGAACTCCCAAATCAAGTTGTAGAATTATGATAATAATCATTTTTATTTTATATTGATTCTCCTGACATATGATCCGGGTCTTACCTCTAGTCGACCCTTGAGTCGGGTTTTAAAACTATGATAATAACTATTTTTGTCTTTACATTAACCCGTGTCAACTGTCAACTGTATTTGTGACTCGAGTCTTGCTTTAAGTCAACCTCTAAATCAAGTTTTAAAACTATGATAATAACCACTTTTATTTTTACGCCGACTCTAGTCAACTCGAGTCAACTCAACTCGTGATCCAAGTTTTGTCCCGAATCAACCCCCAAGTTTATTTTTAAAACTATCTTAATAACATTTTTTATCCTTACATGTCTTAGTTGAATAATTTTTTAATTAAAAGTTTTTACAATGATATTTAAGGGATAAAAAATAATAAATATTGTCTCTGAAAACATGTTATCTATATACCTTTATTTTGAAAATACATAAACTCACCTCAAAATTATCCCAAAAACAAATTTATTTTTATGTATTTATTTATGTCTCTTTAACCAAACATACTTAATTTCTACTATCTTTTATCTTTTTTTTTTGTTCAAAAACAATAACCTAACACTACTCTATTCTCTCCATCTTTAGGCCAGAGGGAGAGAATCACAACCCCCACAGCACCACCCATTTTGTTGTTCTTCTCTACTAATTAACAAAAATTGATGATCCCCTGCCCTTTCTTTTTCTTGATTTTTTTTTTCTTTTTAAACATGTTTTCGGGTTTTGCCTTTGCATTGAGCTAGTGCCAGGGACACCATTACAAACCAATAGAGTATAAAAAGGCTTTTTGTATATAAAAAAATTCCTTTATTATTATTATTATTCTGGGGGGATGGAGGTGGGTTATGCTTTTTAAGTTCTAACGTGATCAAATAAATGTAAGTCTGGGCTTGAATCTTGTTGAGCCTACTACACTTGAGCTGAACTTCTGTTCGATATCTGACAGTTTCATCAATTCTTTTTCCAAGACTCGCATTTTGTTTTTCAGGCCTAGCCCACTCAACATGATAGATTGAAAGCAACCCTTCGTCTATCTAGAAATGGGCTGGGCTTCAACTGTAAGCCTTAATATAAATTGGTCGTCGCATGCTCTTTAGGAGCATTATAAATAAGGCTTTCAGGCCCATGTAACCATTCACGCACATACAGTTTTATTAGTCATTTGAACCATGGGCTGCCTATCGGCTTCAATAAGAAATTGAAAAACTATGGACAATTAAAAGGGGAGTGGTTCAGGTCACTAAATTCGTGATATGTCGGTTCTTCTTTTAATTCTTATATATTCACTATATTATTGGTTTGTACTATGCTACTAGTTAGATGAATTTTTTTAATATAAAAATATATCTTAGCATTCTAATGTTTTTTTACAATAGAAAAAAAATAATTAAATTATGTGAGATTGATTTGATGTGACTTGGTCTTCTTAGCGAGTTTAAAAACAACTTGAATTATCGATAAAAATATAGTTTGACACAAAAAAAAAATATCATGTCATGCACGATGCCGGATGGTTGTTATGGCTCCTGGATTAAGAGGGATTTTAAAAGTGTTAGGAATTAATCATAAAAAAAAACATGATTAATAATGTTCAGAGTCGCCATCAAATATTATAATTACTAGAAAATCTAATGGTCTGCTAGAGTCTGGTTAAGAAGATTAGTTGTGTATGAGCAAGATGCATCACCCCCAATGCACCCTACTTATGGTAAACATCATTATTGATTGATTATTTTTTTCTAAGATCAAGTTTTTATTCGTTAGTTTATTTAAGGTAAAAATCTTCAGCGTTAAAGAGGTAATTATCTTATCAAGCTAAAACCTAATCATTATAAAGCCAAAAATTATGTAAAAGACATATTCCAAAGCTTAAAAAAATGATTTTATAGTGTTCTTGAAATGTTGGTCAAATCCTAATGGGTGTTCATAAATTTGTTGCGATACCTATTAATTGATTTTTTTTCTATATTTTATAAAAATGAAATTTTTATTTTTAATATGAAATATGCGTGAAAATTTTAGTATTTGACTATATGCGCATGACTAAAATGTATTTTTGTATTTTTTTCATATAAGGAATTCTTTATTTGTTTATTTTTGTATTTTTTTTCTTAAAATTTGAAGAAACAAATGTATATTTAATACTAAATCAGTATCTTACAGCGTAGGTGGTTGGAAAACACGTGAGAGGCCTAAATTAAATTTAAAATAGTCCCTAATTTTTTTTCAAAATTTTTTAGAAATTATTTGAGGTCTGTTTAGCAAAAACAAAAAATAAACATTGCTGGAAAAATTGTAGGGCATGTTTGACAAACACACCATTAACTAAAAATTAAAAGCTTAAAAAATATCTTAAGGTTGTGTTTGGCAAACACGTCTTAAGAGCAAAATATTGCGTTTAAGTTTGCTAGGTGCTACCTTAACATAAATGAACTCAGCCCTGTCACGTGGGTTTTCAGAATATTTTAAAAATTATTTGAAGTCTGTTTGGCAAAAGCTGAAAATAAAGATTGCTGAAAAAACTGTAAGGCGTGTTTGTCTTAACTAAAAATCAGAAGTTTAAAAAATATCTTAAGGCTATGTTTGACAAACATATTTTAAGGACAAAACATTGCGTTTGAGTTTGCTAAGCGCTACCTTAGCATAAATGAACTCAGCCCTGCCATGTGGGCTGAGCTTTCTGACCCAAAGGGCCAAGCCCAAAAATAATGTCCAGAAACCGAAACAAAAATTTAAAAATCAAAAGAGGTTTTCATTTGAATCTTATTATGAATAGTGAAGAACACACTCGAAGAACCTAGAAAACATGGATTCAAGATCAAACCATATTATGTAAAATGAAAGGCAAAGAAACATGCATCATTCAAATAAAATTTGAAGGTTGGATTAGGACAACAATTAAATAATCATCATGATTATTTGATTTTTATAAAGAACACAGAAAAAGAACCAAATATTAAATGACATGATTTGAGTGTTTTTAAAATCATCAGGACCCTAGATTAGTAATCAATAGTCTTTTATGCATGTATAAAAACCAACAAACGATAAAAATGATATAGAAATCAATGACCTAAGATAATGTTCAATTGAAGAACACCAACCTATAAACCTATAAAATGCCTTACAAAGCTAAAACCCAGAAAAATGCATTCAAACCCAGAAAAAAGACTTAAACCTATTAATGCAAATCACATACACTCATGTCTACGTGCTTAAACTTTTAGAAGCAACAATAAATATGTAAATATTAAAATGCATAGCAATCATATAACATACTATCAAAATACAAATATGATTCTAAACTGTTTTTTACCACTATAAAAGCTCAATTAGAGCACATGCACTCTCAATTGACTCCCGAAACTTCTTAATTTTTTCAATCGCACCTCTAAAAGTTTTGATTGAATTCCTCTAATTTGAGTGTCTTCTTTAAATTGGTCCATGGTTTTCAATTTGTTCAATATGACCTATATCAACCATGAAACTTTCAATTTTTTTCAAATTAACCACTGATCTTGATTAATTTTAATCCCTAAACTTACGTATATGTTGCACTCTGGTCCTTGGTTCTAAATTTCTTCAATTTGACCCTTAATTGATCTTTAAAATTTGATTTTCTTATAATTACACCCTTGATAACATCCAATTAAGATTTTGAACATTAAATATGGTCCTCCAAAATTTCAATATTCTTAATTAAGCTTCCAAACTTAATTTTTTACCAATTAAGTCCTTAGTAAAATTAATTTGACCCCTTAAAAGTTTAATCAAGTCTCTACACTTAATTAATTCTTTTAATTTTGATTTAAGTTAATTTATAAAATTAATTAAACCTTTAGTTAGACCAATAATTAAATCAAATTAGCATATTAAAAATCTAATTAAATCCTCGGACTTAATTTTTATGCAAATTCATCCAATATTAATTTAATTTATCCTTGAATTTGCATTGCCGTTTCACATTTACGTCTTTCAATGGTACAATTGAATTTCTAAAAATATCAAAGATTTTGGTCCATTTGTTTCTTATTTATGCATGTAGATCTCTCATCATACTGTTCTTGCCAACCAAATTACTTACTTCTTGCATTTGTTTTTGTTTTTGTTTTTTAATTCTCTACCTTTTCTTATTTTTGTATAAAAGAAAAGGATAATTTTGAGGGAATCCAAAATTGGGTTATGACATTTAAGATGATGTTCTGTTTTTATAAATATTAAGATGACAACATATTAGATCTATTTGGGCTAACATGTCAAACCACATACCGAGTCATGAGACCATGATGACCCCATAAAAAATATATCCAAACAAATTATGAAGTTTAATTTTCAATAAACTCAATGTTGAAAGATGAAATTGAAAAAAAAAATCAATTTAAAAAAGGACAAAAAAAATAGTTTGAGTCAACCTAGATTAATCTGCCAAATTTATAACTCGGATCATGAGATCATGATAACCCAATAGAAATCAAATTAAAAAAATTATGAAATTTGATTCCTAATAAATCTAGTGTAGAAAGATTAAAGTTTTTTTTTTAAAAAAATCAATTAAAAAAATAAAAAAATAACTCGAGTCAACCAGAATTAACCTACTATATTTTTAAATATATTAGATTAATTGATAGGATAAAAAAAACTTATAATTAATATTAAAATTGGTTCAACAGTTGAATTGGAAAACAAGTTCCACTTCTTCTATGATAATTCAGAATTTCTTAATATTTATAGGATTTAATTTTTAAAAAAGATAAAATTATCGTTTACTATTAAACAACTAACAAATTGACTTTTTGCTGTATTTGTATTTATATTTTTACTTTCTCTTATTCTCTTAATGTTCTCTTTCTTTTTTCTTTTCCAATCTCCATATATAATATAATATCTCAAAAAAAATTAAAATTAAATCAACTCAAAAACTAAATTATGAAAAATTAGACTATTTAATGGTTCAAAGTAAAAAATGATATTAAGGTTTTTTAACCAAGTCAATGTAAATGAATTTACAGGGACAAAAATAAAGTTTATCACTGGAAAAAAAAAAAAAACCCAAAAGAATGCTCGAAATGATACCAAATAGAACTTGGAAAAGAAAATTTTAGTTTATAGTGAACCTGCAACTAGGATGTTGCAAATCCTCGACTTTCAACAAAAATTAAGAAACAGTTTCTTAAAAGAGATTGTGAATTAAATAACATGAAACCATTTAAGATTAAAAAAAAAAATAATAACCATGATTGGTGTAGCTCAACTGGTTAGATTTTAGGTTTGTTTTCTAGAGGTTACCAGTTCGAGTCTCATAAACTTCAGGGTCACTGGAAATAACCTCAAGACCACTGGAGGCTTACATGATCGTTAACTTCAAGACCCGTAAGATTAGTAGAGGTGTACGCTAGCTGACCCGGACACCCACGTTAATAATAAAAAAATAATAATAATAACATGATAGATATTAAACTTAATTCAAGTCATCTTAATATAAATCTAGAATTACAAATTAGACGCTTGTGTTAATTTAAATTAACATTTATATATATAGATATAGCTGGTTATTCTAGGTTTTTTAAACGGTTATATATTGTTAATTCATTTTTGATTTTTTTTGTGTAAAATCTAGCTTATATAGTGGATTTAATAGGAATGATTTAAATTTGGCACGAATAAGAAGAACCTAAAGGACGACACAAGTGAAGAGCTTCAAAATGAAGCAACCAAATGACGACATCCATGGAGACATGCCATTCCTTTGCATTGCTGTCCTAATTTGAGAGGTAAAAGACACTCTTGACCAGTCCAGAGAAGGGGAGGGGACAGAGGTCGTCGAATCCCTTCCATGGAATATAAAATGCCGTAGGAGTTAAAGCGAAACCAATCATATTCTACAAATTTGATCCTCACTTTGTCTGCATTGGCCAATGATACCCACCTTTTTGGTATAATCTAGTGAGACAAGAATACGAGCACCCATGAAAAAAGTTTTTATTGTGTTTTTTACTCTCTTTTTTTTTAAAAAAAACCTCAAATATGACTCCAACTCAACTATATAATTAATTCCAACTTTATTTTCAAATAAATCTTATTCATTAAGTTTAAAAAACTCTCCTTTTACTCCATTTTAAGGCCCGTTTGTTATCGTGGTAGCGATTGTTTTTCAAAATATTTTTTGTTTGAAAATACATGGAAGTAATATCTATTTTATTTTTTAAAATTTATTTTTAATATCAACACATCAAAACAATCTAAAAATAAAAAATAATAATTTGAAAAAAAACAAATCAAATTTTGCAAAATCGCATTGCTACCGTAAGAACAAATGAGGCCTTAGTCATAGACTAGATAGGTGGCCCGTGCTATGTCATGGGTCGGCTCAATTATTTCATGAAATAAAAAAAGGATGTCTAGCCGATGACAAACCGAGTCAACATGGGTTAAATCGAATAACATGTAACCCAAAATATGAGATCGAGATAACATTGCAAATGGCAAAACTAAAAAAACTACAAAGTTCAAGGCCCAATAACCTAATGTCGAGGGATAAAATTGAGAAAAAAAATCAATTTAAAAAAAAATTACTCTAAAAAAAAATCGAGTCAATACAAGTAAACTTGATCAACCTATAACTTGCGACATGAGATTGTGATAAAAAATTAGATATTTTTTTAAAAAAAAACAAGCAAAAAAGACCAAAGCTGAATTAAAAAAAAAAACAAGAAAAAAGTGCAAGTTAACTGAGTTAACTTAAGTAACCCAAACTTAGGATGATCCTACTAAAAAAAAAAAGAAAAACCACAAAGTTCAAGGGTAAAAAATTTAATATCAAATGATAAAATTAAATAAAAATCAATTTCATAAAAAAAATACTATGAAAAAAAAACCATAAATTAACAAAAGTTAACTTGACTAACCCATTATTCAGGATATAAGATCGAGATAAACTCATAAAAAGAAAAGCGAAACAAATAATGAAGCTCAAGGCCCAATAACCCATTGCCAAATGATGAAATTGAAAAAAAAATTAATAAAAGATATAGAAAAGGACCCCACTTAAAAACAGGATAATATTCTAAACTAGTGACTTGGATCATGAGAACAAGATTACCTAATCAAAAGAAAGATATGAAAAAATCACGAAGTAAAATTTCTAATCATAAAATAATGAGGACCAAATCTAGTATAAAAATCAAATGAAAGAAAATAATTAGTCATTAAATTGAAAAACAAAAGAAATTAAGAAAATAAAAAAATAACAATCAAAAGAACGAGGATCAAAATTGAATAAAAAAGGATAAAAGAAATAAAATGATGAGGGATGAAATTGAAAAGGGTAAAACATCAAAAAAGAGCAATCAAAATAATGAAGACCAAATTGGATAAAAAAAAACTAAATGAAATAAAATAAAATACTTAGGGGCGAAATTAAAAACAATTTAAACTTAAAAAAAAATTAAAAGAAAAACAAATAGAAATAAAAAAGAATGAGGGTGAAAGTTGATAGAAATAAAAATTGGAGGACATAATTAATTTTTGGAATGATAGACACAAATTTCTAGGCTAGGAGAGAAAAAATAGAGAGGAAAAGAAAAAAAGTCACCAATGCTCAATTATACCTCCATTATGAACACACGACTCACCATCATGAAAAGGACAAAGCGTCACTCTAAATATAATCACGGATGACAAATTTTGGTAATTGGACGGCCTTGCATGCACCGCTTGAATGACGCGAGAGCCGTCATGTGTCACACGTTAACAACTTTTTAAAATAATATTAAAATTTTGACAATTACAAAACAACACCTATCTCGACCAAAAAATAACAAAAATACCATAAGGAAAACACAAAAATGCCCTTAGAACAATGCTTCTATTTTTTTTTAATTTAAGGGTAATTACATAACTTAACTGTTCATAAAAAATAAAAAGATGAAAATGCCTTCCTATGCAAGTTCAATTATTCTTTGCTTTCAAAGGTATCAATGTGATTTTACTATACAATTAATATTTAAAAGATAAAAATGCCCCTGGTCCAAAGATAATTTTTTGCTTTTAAGTGCAACAAAGTAATTTCATTGTGAAAAAAAGTGTATAGACTAATTTATCCACAATTAATCTTATAATGCCTAATGAATCTCTTGAAAAAGACGATTTCAGTCCAATTATAAGTTTTTTTTTTGTTTTTTTGAGAAGGTCAAAATTATCAACATATTGCTTGAATCTATAATGAAAACAAATATAATACACATTGTTTAACTGACCCTATTAGTTTTTTTTTTTTTTAATCTCATTCGAATTGTATAGTTTTTTTTGATAATAAATGACATTGTTTATATGTATATATATTAAAAAACTGCAACGAAACTTCTGTTTGGAGACAAAAAAAAAATCTTGTTAATTTTTTTATAATTAATAAAAAAATAAAAAAATTGTTTTGAGACAAACATGATATGAAAAAATTGTCTGGGAGCAAAATTAAGAAACCTTCTTTCCTTTGAGATTTGCACTCTTCTTTCCTTTTGTTTTTGATAAACCTATGAAAGAAGATAGTTATGCACACACGTAGGAGGCCAAAGTTGAACAAGCTTACCTCACGAAGAAACCTCATGTAAGGATCCATGCCCACCACCATATATATATATATATATATATATATATACACTCCAAAACATCTCCAATACAAGTTGGATATAAAAATTCATTTTTTTTTCTTTTCTCAATTTCCCATTATTTGATACTCAAGTATGATCCATCTTATTCATATTCATGAGCTTCCTCAAGGATCTCTTAGCTATTATTATTTGTGATTTGAAAAGTTTCAAGTTCAAATCTTGAAAAGTAAATGGAGTGAGTCATTGGGATTAAGGATGGACAACCAATTGCATTGAATGATTCAAGATTAATCTCTTGAAGCTAGGACTAACACTAAACAATCTTCATTATCAAACAACATTAACAATAATCTAAGCAAATCACATGGATATTGAAGAATTTTTTCTGTGACATGATGAGAGAGTGATTAGTTTGAGTGTTTTTTTATTTTATTTTTGAAATAGCATATACCAAAAATTATATTTGATAAACTAGCATATATATATATATATATATTCAGAAAAATAGCACAATTATATAATTGTGTTGTTGAAAACAGCAAAACCTAATAAATTATGTTTTTTTTTTCAAATATCGCAACTCAAATCTTTTTAAATATAAAAGTTGCATTGTTCATAATAACATAATTTATCGATTGCGTTCCATTCGCCAATACATTTAATGTAAAAAAAAAAACCTTAAGAGGCCCCACAAACTCAGGAATCAAAGATCCTTGATGAAGGAGTAGCCTTAGAATTTTCCAAACTTATAAAAGCAAGATAAGCTAATCCAAAGGCTGATAATCCAAACTTTCCCTTCCTCTGCAACACAGAAGAAACAAACTGCACCACCTTTACTTCTCTCTCTTTCTAGCCTATGGACGCATTTATCCCTCTCTCTCTAACGCGTAAGTCAGCTCTACCTCCACGCCCTCACTATAAATATCTTTTTGTGGATATATATTTATATGCCATCGTTTTAGGGTTCTTTAAAAATTATATAAAAAAAAACAGATAAAGTCTCAATTTTTGAATGAAAAACACAAACTTTATCAACACCCAGATGACAAAATAAAGAGAAAAACAAGTCCCTTTAAAGTTTTACTTTTGACAACCTCAAAAGAGCAATCTGAAGTTCTGAACGGTAAGTCCATTTCTTGTCTTCTCTTTTAGTTTGATGGTTGTGAATTTAAAGAAAATTTGAATAGACTGTCTTTATTTGTTGGCAGTTGTTAATGATTAAGTTAGTGGTTTTATTAGTTTGATTGCTTAATTCAGTTTATGTTGGCCTGTTGGTCTCTGGGTTCTTGTTCTTGTGGAGTTTGATGTATTTTTGCTGTGTGTTGTTTTGTTTTGCAGTGAAATTCTGTCAAGTGGGGTTTTAAGGCCTGTGTGGTTTCGTTTCGTTTCGTTTCTTCTTAAAAGGGTTTGTGCCTTTTAGTTATTTTTTGAGTTTGAGAGTATGGCATCATCACATAGTACACCCACTGAGGCTGCAAAAATGGAACAAATTATCACTGAGTTTTTTCCTAAAAGTCTTCAAATTATACTTGAGTCTAGGTCTCCTTTCATGTCGTCACGTAATTTTAGTGGTGAACAAATGGTATCCTCGTCTCCGTCCTCGTCTTTATCATCCTCCTCGAGTGTGATGCCGAGAGATAAATGGTTCAATTTAGCCCTTAGGGAATGCCCTGCTGCGCTTGATCTTTGGCGCCAAAGCTACTTAGAACCGATGATTGTTGATGTGATTTTGGTGCAGAGGCCACCAGGTCGGTGGGATCCTGTGAATTATTCCCCCAAAAGGGAGATTGTTAGGAATTTTTTGTCGAAGGATCAGAGTCCATTTTATTGGAATTCTGATCAGGAAGAATTGGGGTGTGAGGGTAAGAATGAAAAGATTTTAGAGAGGTGGGTGGTGCAGTATGAGGGTCGGAAGTCAAGGGATACTGGTTCTGGGAGTAGGAGACTTAGCAATACCTTGCAAATATGTTATAAGAAATCGATACTACTTCTGAGGTCCTTGTATGCAACTGTTAGACTTTTACCTGCTTATAAGATTTTCCGTGATCTCAATTCATCTCGGCAAATTCCTTCATATACACTTACACATAGGATGTCTTCCTTTGTTGAGCCCTTCACACGCAAAGAAGATTCTGAAATGCAGCGATTTGTATTCACCCCTGTGGATACTTCCTGTGGCAGGCTTTGCCTTTCAGTGCTGTATCGCTCATCATTATCAGATGTCAGCTCTGAGTCATCAACTCCTATGTCCTCCTCCCAATTTATCCCTGATTATGTTGGTAGCCCATTGGCAGAACCACTGAAGAGATTCCCCTCTCTTCCTGTGTCACATGGTTCTCCATCATCTTTGCCCTTCGCAAGACGGCATAGTTGGAGTTATGACCTTAATAAAGCCTCGCCACCTTCATTTTGTTTCTCACCATCACCTACTCATTTAGAAAAACATGGATCAATTTCTAATCCAAGTTCCTGCCGATTCCAACCTATGAGCTTGCCTCCTCATCCACCTGAAGTGCCTTCAGCTCATAAGAAGAATACGAGCTTTGATGAATATTATCCTTCTCCAAACTATACACCATCTCCATCCCCATCACCACCAATCTATATTCCTGGGAGTCATCTTTCCAAGGCTCTTTTACGATCTGAAAGTGCACCTGTTAGTATACCTGCTGTCAAGCGTGCTAGTTCTCCCCTGTTGTCCAACAAGCAAAACTTGCCCCCATCACCACCACTCAAAGCTACCAGATCTGGTAATCCGAAGACTGATAGAAGTTCAGGTTTGGTTCACGCTGGTGCTACAGTTGAGAAGGTATTATATATGCTCATCACAATGAGCTTTTGTTTAAAAGGTGTTTGCTCAATAGGATTCTTTGTGTACTGCAGTTTTTCTCTCTCGGGAAAGATGACATTAGAAAATATTCCAGCGTGAAAACATCGTCCAACAGCTCTCCACAGATTTCATTGTCCAGAACTTCCAGTAGGTCATATCAGGATGATTTTGATGACTCTGAGTTTCCTTGCGCTTACTTTGATGTGGAGTATGATGATGATATGGATCCAGGTCGAAGGTAATGTTTGAAATATGATTTATTACTCCTGGTGCTTTTAATTTTGGTTGGTGCTTGTATTACATCAAGTTTTCGACTTCCTTTGTTCTGGTGAATAAACTATCTTGCTGATGTTTGAGGTGATATATTCATTAGATCCTTAAGAATATTTACATTCAAATAACAGAGTAAAAGAGCTTTTGCACAAAGAGTTGAACTATCCCACTTTTCTCAGCCAAGCCTCTATGAATAGCAAATGATGGTTCTTGCAGAGGATCTACAGTACTTTTGATAGTATAGGCATTGAATATCAGGGATCAATGCTGTGGATAATTTGTAGTCTAAGATCTAAATCAAGCAATGCTTATACTTTTCTTTAGTATCATAGCTTCAGTGCTCATCAGCCTATGTGCTTTCATTTAACTTCTGCCATGATGGATTTTCAGTTTCTTAAAGAGTGTAATACTGCAGGATTACCAGTCAAAGTTTATGGGACTATTTGTTTTTGGAAGAAACTCAGCATTTAACTAGTTCTCATTCAGGTTTTCATCTTTATTAAGACTATTCATTAGCATTTCTATTTACCTACTAAATAATTAGGCAGTCTTCTTATTCCTTTGGGTTTACCCTATCATTTAGTTTACCTTTCTACCATGATTTGATTTTCCTATTTTGTGTTTTGCTTTCACCCTCATAAATAGCACTTTAGTTAGACAATAATGACAGAAAAGTATAGGCCAATCAATGAAGAGTTTTCTAAGAAATGGCTCTCTCGGGCTTTTCTACTTCAAGTAAATATTAGGATTTGGCACCTGCACAAACCAGAAAAATGCTTAAACTCAAAGGAGTTCTCTGGTAAGACCTACTTCTAGTAAATATTTGCTGAGGTTTCTGAAATGTCCCTCACCTCTGCTGAGATGCGTTGACGAAAAAAAGGTGTTTTGGTAAAGGTGAATTATTATTCAATACCTAAAGAATATTTATGATCTAGGTCTAATTCTAGAATAACTGGCTGAATGTTTCTTCCCTTCACACGTTACTGGTATATAAACATGCTATTGAATGAGGTTACAACTTTTACTTCAGAGTCCTTGCATGTGTCAAATAATCTGTCCAGAGAGATCATGGTGGTTGATAAGTCTAAAAAAATTGGTGTAAATCCCTTTGGAAGAGTGTTGTTTTATTTAGATTTTTCAGTAAGAAACAGTATGTTGAAACCTTTATATGCAACGTGTAAAACCTACCATTGATCCAATGCGTGTTCGTTTTGGCTGGTTTAAACCAACCCATCAACCTATTGTCTGAGCCCAATTAAGTAGCTAATCAATTATGTGCAACTGTTATGGGAAGTGTTTACATACCAAACAGACAACAAAATTGCAATCAGGTTGGTTTCATCATTGTTAACTTACTGTAGACAGAATGTGTTTTTCTTCCTCAAATTTTGCATCTTTAAAAAGTCTGCTCCTAGTCAATTGATAGGAAATGTACAAGAACTGCAAGTTAGAAGTGAATTCTGGTATTTGGTCCAAGTCTTTTGGTTATTCAACCTAATGTGCTTTGTGCATCTTGCAGGCCCGAGTCCTTTGATAAAAAAGGTCAACAATCTGACCCGCTTGAGCCTGGAGGTCTCTTTCCAGTTAAAAAATCCCAAGATGCAGCTGTTGGTGCTCTTGTACGCATGCTGAAGAAAGCCCCACCTTTATGCCAGGATTTCTCTGGTTCAGTTGATTTGCCACCAGACTCCAGGTCCAAAACATGGAGCAGCAACCTCCAAGAATGCAATCCAATCTCTGGTGCACCCTTAGGTCCGCAGGCTGCTGCTTCAGGTGTTGCGTCTTCTGGACCTGTTGCATCAAGGACAACAGCTGATGCATTTGAAGAACTCCAGGGCTACAGAGAGATGAAGAAAGACTTGTTGCTTAGCCAAGCTGGCAGGTCCAACACTTCAGCTAATTGTGCTCCAATGTCAAAACCTACAAGCAGCAGTGCAACTGGACATTGAGCTCATTTTTATAATTGCACATCTGTACAGAATCCTGGTTTAAGAGGTGATTTCATGGTTTATAGGTTAATGCTTTCTTAGCGCCCATCTTGTGCATAAACGAGGCGATATGAGTTGATGATGATAACTGAAGTTCATGTAATAACAGAAGCTGTCTTTTACCTCTTTTTTTTTTTTTGCACGCTTTTAATTCTGTATATAAATGCAATGTCAGCACTTGGGATGCTGTTCTTATACATGTGTAAAAATATTGAGCGTGCTTGGCTTCTATGCCATGCTGCAGTGATGTATTTTTCTATTTTTTTGCGCTTTATATTCGTTAAACTTGTATTTTTCGAGGATGTTATATTCGTTGTGCTAAACTTGTTGTGTGGCAACTTATAACCGACTTCCAGGTCCAAATGTGTCGAGTTGTTTCCTGCAGCTGAATGAGCTTCTGCTGTTTGGTGCAAGGCTTTCCAGACATATTGCCCCATTCTCTTTCAAGGTCATTGATTCTTTATCCTCTATTGTTTTGCCAAGCTTTTGATATCTCAGGTTAGATTTGGCTAGTGTCCCGGAATAGAAGACGAAAAAAAAAATGTTTGATATTTGGTTGAAGAGACAGATAACTTGGTTCTGAAACAGTTTTAAAGCTCTTTTAAAATAGGAGGAACAGAGAGATGTGCTCCGTCTCTTCTTTCTTAAAACATTAAGCATAAACCTCCTGAAGATTCATCCAATGAAAGGATTCAGCAAGTATGTTTCCGCAGAGGAGATGAGCATGCACCTCCTGAAGATTCATCCATCAAAGTTAGACGATCTTCTTGTTACAAATCTGGAGACAACTCTTCTGCAGATCCACGATGGCAGTATCGGTTCATGTTTGGTGGACCTGGAGGCACCCCATATACTTGCAAGTGGCTGAGCAAGATGAATCAGCCTCATTTTAATGTTATTCTTGAAAATATTTTTCAAACTTAATCTTTTTCTTCATTATCAGTTTTGACTTTCCAATCGAAAACCAAGAAACGTATATTTATTTGTTTTTATAAATTAAAAATAAATAAATAGAGAACATGTTCATGTAGTTATTTTCTATTACAATCACAGTGACTGCATTGAATACTACTTCAAATATAAGGACTGAATTGTAAAACTCATAACTTCCAATTCTAAGGAATTAATCTCATAATTGAATCAAAAGGGAAATGCAAAGATTGCGTATTTGACACAAGAGTATTTAACCTTTCATTTCTTGAGCATAAGCAAGTCAACATTATTCCTCAAATTAAACATATATATTTCTAAGAATTTATTTGAAAATTATCATAAATTCTTGGGTGAATAATGTTGGGCTAAGTGTGAATGGAAGGAAGCCATTCTCTGTAAACTTCAAACAAAGTGGCCCAAGCACAAACACTGGGCTAAATGTGAATATAGGCTTCAAAACCCTTACACGCCATGTCTCATATAAATTCGTCTTCCCATATTTCAACTCTCTAGATAAGGGCTTCAAGATATTTTGGGTCCTATCTTTAATATTGAGTAAACAAATTTATGTTGACGTGGTGCGTAGGTATGGGATTTAGATAAATAAATCCAAACTTGCACAGAAGCTTCGATCCGAAATCTTATAAAAACATGTTAAACTTAGACTAAAAACAAATATTGTTTAATTTGTTTTAATTATTTTTCTAGTTAATCATGAGTTTTAGTTGCCTTTCCTACTTAATTTTGAATTATTTTGATAATGTAATTTTTTTT
>Ga0325405_1001264_pt1 | contig 25544 bp, 15 predicted proteins | sample PopdelMetagenome_21_FD_205663 | JGI IMG/M metagenome (GOLD analysis project Ga0325405, IMG submission 205663) | Populus deltoides microbial communities from Bellville, Georgia, United States - Xylem-Control-R2 | ecosystem: Host-associated > Plants > Phyllosphere > Stem > Wood/Secondary xylem...
TAGTTAATCACATCAATCAATCCTTTGAATTGTGAGATATGCCTGCATTTAAAATGAACATTTACCATAAATTAAAGCTATCTTATATTATCAGATCTGTTATTATAAAACATACTCTAGTTAAGGAGTTATTGATACTTCAAGTGCAAAATGATGATATAAAACCTTGATAAAAATGCACTTGTAAGTACTAATCAAATATCATAAGGTAAAGCTCATCAGAAAATCAAAATGCAATGAGCATGAGGCTCCGTACTGTGGGATGATCAGTCCACACAGGTTGGTGACTCCCCTGACCAACTAGGGTTCAGATACAATGTGCACAAAAACTAACACTACCCTGTTAGCATGGGTATTCTGACTGGTATACCATAGGTTCATAATCATAATCAAACAGACATATTCATATCTCAAGGCTCAACTCATGACATCAATCAAATGATGAGCTATCAATTCAAAAGTCAATTTAAAATATATACTGGTTCATATCAAGAATTCAGATTCAATAATTGATCATGCTTTATCATAAGAAGGATAATAATCAACATATATATTATCAAGAAGCATTATCCGATTCATATTTATAATATTTCTCATGCATATGAAAAATTATCCACTCACCTGACTCGAAAGTAAACAGCACTCAAAAGCAGATACCGAAGGAAATCCTACTGACGTCCAGCTGGTAGAATATCAGGATTATCTGAATACAAATGAGACATATTCAAAAATAACTCAAAAGAACATATAACCTATTTAATACACTTATCTAAAGGTATATTCCATAACCTCATATATTTTTAGACTAAACTAGTTATTTTCACAAAAACCCAAAATTAAACGGTTTTCCTAAAATCTAATCCATAATAAAACAAATAATAAAATTGGTAATAATTCACTAAATAGCCCTCAATTATTCATCAAACCAATCTACAAAAGCTAATATTACAGCTAGGGACTAATCTGGAATTTATCATATTTTTAAGGGTCAAATTGTAACTTTTGTCAAATTGAAGGACCAAACTAAAAATATCATAAATCCATGACTATACTGAAATTCTGACCATAATTAATCCTAAATTATGTCCAGAATATCTCATTATGCTCCAGGGACCATTCTGGAATGTTTCCAAAATTTTAAGGTCAAATTGTAATTTTTGTCAAATTGGAGGACCAAATTCAAAGTGTTAAAATTTCATAACTATGCAGGAATTCTGCCCATAATTCATCTTTTATTTTGTTTAGCATCTCGGAATATGTTTTAGGGACCAGTCCGTAATTTTCTAAAGTTTGGGGACTAAACTTAATTTTCACAAATTAAGGGACCAAACCAAAATTTTGTCATCTTCAACCTCCAACCCAGAATTTCAACAGAAAACCTATTGTTCTTTACATATTTCTAACTCAAAATTCACCATTTACACAATTCATAACTCAAAATCATCATAATCTTTCATGATCAACTAAATAATCAATTACCGACAACAATCAACCCTATAACATTCAAATTAATTTATCAATTAAACCCAAAACACAATCTTCAAAACCCTAACATTCATCAAAATCGAAATTTGAAGTTCAAGAAAACATATTATACACATTTATATATAATCTTACCTTTAAACTTATTTTTTCCAACACCTTTCGATTTCCCTTCTAATTTCCCTCTTTTCTCTTCTTCTTCTTCACCTTTTCTTCTCTTCTCCCATCAGTTTTTCACTCTTAATTTCAGATCTCTCTCTCTCTCTTTTCTTTTTTCTATTTATACTTATTATGTTTATTCAATTACCACACTACCCTTCATTCATTTATACCCACTCTTTAAGCTTCCAAGGGCTTTGTTGCCTTTTCCTATCTCTTTTAATTCAAAACATTATAGAAAGTGTTTTCCTTTTATTTTGGATGGAAAACACTTTTTAAAAGTTATGAAAATTTTAGAAATGTCATATTATTTTGAATATTTGTTTTTCAATTTTATCCCTTAGAATTTGATTTTTATATTAACCTTGATCCTTATTTTTATAATTGTTATTTGCTTTTTCCTTATCATTTTTTAATTGAATTTTTTTTTATCTATCAAATTTGGTCCTCATTATTTTAATTGTTACTTATTTTATTTTAAATAATTTATGAAATGGTAATTATTATTATTTGATCTCTATTATTTTGATTATTATTTATTTTATTTGAGATAATTTATGAAATTATATTTTTTAACATATCATTCTCTTTCATCTTCTTAATTTATAAGATTTGTTTCTCATTATTTTAATAAACTTGAAAAAAATAAAACATTAATAAGTTACTTTTCAACTCATTTTCCATAACATAATCAAACACTGAAAAATGTTTTCCAACTTATTTTTTATTACACTACCAAACATCAGAAAATAATTCACTTTTCCAGAATTCACTTTCCAAAAAGAAAATACTTTCCAACAAACAAACAGGGCTTAAACCTGCCTTACCTTCTCCCTCTAAGTTTTTTTTTCCCCCCCTTTATTTGCCTTTTCCTTTCCACCACCTCAACTAGTCCAAAAAAAAAAAAAACAATTTATACCAGAACAAATCATTTAAAATGTATTTCTTGATTACTCAGCAATCCTATTTGCAAACTCAGAATACTACCAGACCAAAAGAAAAGGAGGGACTATTTCATCAATTTCCGTTGATCAATCTAAGTTGACGTCATAAAGATCCTTAAGAAGCTTGGTCGATGAGGAATCTATGATCTCATCCTTACTTTCGATAGAAAATTCAGAATCGATCCACGGTCCATCCATTGATATGCTCTTCTGTATCTGACTGCTTTCAGATCCATTTGAGACGTGTGTTTGGCTATCATGTGAGAGAAGCTCAAAGGCTTTGAACCTTGCATCCGGGTTCATGGTACTGCGCTTGACTATCGGAGCTTGGACTGGAATTTGTCCCTCAAGCATCTTCACTGCAGAAGACATTGATGGCCTCAAAGTGGGAGATGGGTTGGTGCACAAGAGAGCCAAGTTAAGCATCCTCAGTGCCTCTATTTTTGAGTAGTTTGAACCAAGGCTTGGATCCACAAGCTCTAGAAGGTTTCCTTGCTCTTGCAGGACATAGGCCTACAATTATCAGTAACATGCATTTTCCATCAGTCTACAATCATGCTCATTGGTGGTCAGTGTAAATGTAAAATGTGTAGACAGAATTCTGAAAGGAAATGATATAAGTTACCCAATCAAGAAGATAAACAAACTCCTCCTTCGGCCTGTAATTCGTGTTGCTCTTCCCACTGACAATTTCTAAAACAACAACTCCAAAGCTGTAAACATCTGCTTTATCTGTCAAGTAACCCCTCATAGCATATTCTGGAGCCATATAACCTCTGAAGAGAAATTAGAAAGAACCAGAAGAGCAATTATTGGCCATGAGCTTGTGCAATAAATTTATGTGTTCTTTTCCTTGTATAATCAATCATATACAAGGCAATAATCATTTGTGCTGCTGTTATTAGATGCCATCAAATAATATGTCAGCGTTTTACAATATTTCCATTTGATATCCATATTGTTCAAAGTATCATTACCAGAAGAATTATTTATCCCTATACCACAACCAAGGAAATTAAATTGAAAGAACAAGGGGGAGAAAGAACTCACATTGTCCCAGCAATCCGCGTGCTAATATGAGTGTTTTCTTCTTCGTCAAGTTTAGCTAAACCAAAGTCAGATATCTTGGCATTTAGATCCTTATCAAGCAGCACATTAGTTGCCTTTATGTCTCTGTGTACAATTTTCAGCCTTGACTCTTCATGAAGATAAGCTAATCCCTTTGCAATACCCAACAATATTTTCTTTCTTGTTTGCCAGTCCAGTTTAATCTGGTGTTCATCACGACCTGATAGAGATGAGACAGAGGAACAGGAAAGCAATTTAATCTCATTCTCATTCCATAGACTACATAAGCTGATACATTAAGGAGTTGGTCAAGCATTTACCAAAAAGCGCCCGAGCAAGGCTATTGTTTTCCAAGTATTCATATACTAACAACAACTGATTTCCTTCAATGCAACAACCATACAGCTTCACGAGATGGGGATGCTGCAAGGCAGATATCATGCCTATCTCATTCACAAATTCACGATTTCCTTGGTTCGATTTGGCCGATAACTGCTTTACAGCAATTACAGAACCATCTGACAACATACCCTGAAATATAATACTTCCCTTTTATCACATTATTTCAGAATGTTTTAAAAGATATACTTCCCTTTTATCACAAGCTTTTGCATGTGTGATAGATTTTATACAAGAAGGCCCCATACAGTAAAAAACTTTGTCAGCACATAACCTAACTAAATAGTAAACTGGAAAATTCATAAATACCTTGTAAACTGGACCAAATCCTCCTTCTCCTATTTTATTTGCAGGGTCAAAATTATTGGTCGCATGTTTAATTTGCCTTAAGCTGAAATAACCAGTTCGGAGATATAGAGCACGGAGTTCTGTGACGAGCAGAATCTCAAAATCAGCATGACAAGGATAATCAAAAGTTTACAGCATGCACACAATCAAATAAGACACATACTTCTTGTGCCATTAATCTTACCTTTATCTTCAAGGGCCTTCCCTCCCAAGTAACCTTTCTTCCGGAGGACCAGCAGAACCAATGCCGCAAGCACACATGGAGCAGCTACAATGCCAATAATAGCTCCAACTGATAATCCACCACCACTATCCACGTTAAAGTCTACAAGGAGAGAAATAAATTAAATAACAAGACCGTTGATGGAAACAAAAAATCCTCTTGATTTCGTCAAGACTTACTTGGAGTCACTGTAATGGCAGATATGAGAGGTCCATGGACACCCCTGTCAGGAACAGCAGTAGTACCTTTGCCTGACCAGTATAAGTGTATCTCCAGTGTGCTACCATTAACAATTATACCATCAAATACCTTAGTGATGCCAATACCAACACCTCCAGCTTCCTCCATAATATTGAAATTTGCCTCAACTACCTTCCCCTGCAGGAAGAAGTTCCGAGCATGACTTTTGCAGGTTTTAAAGAGTGTTACCACCGTTTTCTATGGAAACTTGAAAAGGATCCATAACACATGGTAGGTCTCATGAGGTTATTTAGAAATACAATCATAGAAAAAAAAATCCTAAGTAAATGCGCTAATTTGAAAATCATTTTACTCACTTGAATTGATATATCAAATATCCGCCTCCCAAGGCTGCTAAAAGTCTGATTATTGGAATACATAATTTCAGCAAAGTGGAGCTGCACTTTGTAACTGCCCGCCAGCATGCACAGGCCATAGTACTTGAGTGATTGAGGGGCAAGGCGAGCAGTTTGGTAAAAACCTTCACCGGTCACATTCAGACCATAAGAATTTGTTGCTTTGTAAGCGCCGTCATCAGTGCCAATATAAGTCCCTGTACTGCTATAACCCCATCTTTCTGATATAGATGCAAAATCAGCTGCCCCCCCTGGAGTTGTGTCGTCTTCATATACATTATCACCAACAGTCTCACTGCTCCCTCCACAGTTTATGAACAAGGAATGGTCTGTACAACGAAGGATCAATATCATAAGCTGCCTTCCCTAGGACAACAAGCACTGTATTTATGTAATTACACCTTCATCAAACACCAGAGTACTGTTTTTACACACTTACATTGAGGTTTTCTTGTGCAAACAAGGTCCTTGTTCAAGCACCAAGAAATCCTGTAGAGAAGAATGAGGGTTGTCGATAAATCAAATTTCTAAATTTCTTAAAAGGCATCTTAGTGAAGGAGGAACTTACTTGTTACTCCCAGTTGACACATGACTAGCAACTAAGTTCCTATATAATTTCAAAATAGAAGTTAGCAATCAACTTTTGACAAAGGAGAAGAAATTAACAAGTAACGGGAAAAAATAATGCCTACACTGGTAGCTGTCGACAATTTAACTGAGTTGACTGAACTGACCCAGTAAAATTGTTGTAAGATAGATCCCTGAAATAAAATTTCATGGCAGGGGTAATATAGTTGTTGATTGAGGAGAACAAAGATTGGTGTATTGCATGTATAAAGAATTATGTATAGCTTCACAATAGACTCACAAGTCTTTCTTGCTTTCCAGCAGTATCCAAACAGGCACTTCTCCAGTTAGTAAGTTGTTATTCAGAAACCTACACATTAATAAACAGGTAATGAACCAGCAAGCTGTCAATATGAGAAATATATTAGAAACGATGATCCTGTGCTTTCAGAAAGCATGCGTTTATTGACTTACATGAACTCTATATTTTTCAAACTCCCTAATGGGTCGGGAATCTGGCCTGTCAACTTGTTAAAGCCCAGATCTCTGCAATGAAATGTATACAAAATAATGAAAGCACGTGAAAAAAGCACTAGATAAAATTAGCTCTGGGCAATATAAACACACTGCAATCTAATTCACGGAATGGCAGCTCAGTCCATGTTGTCAGACTAATATGTCAAAGGAAATACCTATACCTACACATTTAATATCAGCAGATTCTTTTCTTATTTATTCTTTTCTTTATTGGAATATACTAGCTGTAGGTTAGCTGTTTCTAAGGGCTGAAGATCAGCCTACATTATTTCCTGTATCAGCCTGTATTATTTCCTGTTGTATTCTTTCTTTTCTTAGCTTGTAAATTCTACCTATATAATAGGCAATTCTCAATGAGAAGACATACAATTTTATTCAAAAGACTCTAAACTGTTATGGTATCAGAGCTACAACTCTGAATTATTATTTGCTATGAAGTTTCTTAGTCTCGGTTATTCTTGATCAAAGTTCTCTTGACCTCATGTCTTCAGATAAGTCTGATGTTTCTATGATTCGTTTCAATGGCAAGAACTACTCTGCTTCGGCGTTTCATTTCAGGATTTTTGTCAAAGGTAAGGAGTTGTGGGGATATGTTGATGGAAGTAACCCAGCTCCTGACAAAATCAAAGACATAGACCAGCACGCCAAGTGGGAAGTCAAGGATGCTCAAGTTATGGCTTGGATTTTAGGATCTGTCGAACCTAACATCATCTTTAATCTTCGATCCTCTCAGACTCCAGCTCAGATGTGGACTTACTTGAAGAAAATTTATAGCCAACAAAACACTGCTCGTCAGTTTCAGCTTGAACATGAATTGAGCACTCTTCAACAGGATAGTCTTTATATCTCTGATTTTTACTCTAGATTCACTAATATTTGGACTGAATACACTAATATAGTTTATGCTAGCTTACCATCCGAAGGTCTTAGCTCTGTTCAATCTATTCATGAAACTACTCAACGAGATCAGTTTCTAATGAAACTAAGACCTGAATTTGAAGGCACCAGATCCAACTTAATGAACCGAGAATTTGTTCCCTCCATGGATACATGCCTCAGTGACCTCCTTCGCGAAGAACAACGCCTTCTCACTCAAACCACCATGGAACAACGACGATCTGCATCTATTCCAGTGGCCTATGCAGCACAAGGTAAGCCAAGAGGCAGGGATATGAGCACTATTCAATGTTTTTTTTGTAAGGGATTTGGCCATTATGCTGCAAATTGTCCCCGAAAATTCCACAACTACTGCAAAAAAGATGGCCATATCATTAAAGAATGCCCTACTCGACCTCCCAAGAAAACAAAGACAGCATATACTGTCTCAGTTGGCTCTTCACCTCTGACACAAAGTGCTCCTACTCCTGTCCAATTCGTGAGTCCTGCTATGATTCCACAAATGATCATTTCTGCATTTTCAGCTTTAAGGCTCTCAGGTAAAAATCTTTCTACATCATCTCCTTGGTACTTTGATTCTGCGGCTTCCAATCATATGACAAACAATGCTGCTTCTCTTATCAATGTCAACAAATATTTTGAAAATCTCAAAATTCATACTGCTGATGGCAGTCATTTACCTATCACGGCCACTGGTGATGTTTCTCCTTCTCTCACTGATGTTTTTGTATCACCTGGTCTTACCACCAATCTTGTGTTTGTCGGTCAGTTGGTTGAAAATGATTGTAAATTGGAATTTTCCAAATCTGGTTGTGTTGTGCAGGATCAACAATCAGGGAGGATGATCGCGAGGGGGCCTAAAGTGGGATGTCTTTTTCCTCTTCAATTTTCTTTGTCTCCTTTTTCTTTGCCCTTTGTCACTTGTAATTCTGCTCATGTTGATTACCGAGCGTGGTATAAACGTCTCGGACATCCAAACTCTAATGTTCTTTATGATTTATTGAAATCTGGTTTTCTTGGAAATAAAGATTCACCATCTCTTAGTGCTATTCACTTTGATTGCAATTCTTGCAGGCTTGGTGAAAGTAAAACTCTATCCTTTCCTATTCACACACCAAACATAGTCCAACCTTTCGACTTGATACATAGTGATGTGTGGGGGATGACATCAGTCACTTCTCATGCTAATTACAAATACTTTGTCACTTTTATCGATGATTATAGCTGTTTCACATGGATTTATTTCCTTCATTCTAAAGATGAAGTATTTTCTATTTTTAAGATTTTTCATGCACATATCTAGACCCAATTTTCAGCCCAAATCAAAATCCTTCGTTCTAACAATGGGGGTGAGTATGTGTCTCATTTGTTTCAGGACTTCTTACAACGTTATGGCATCATTTCTCAACGGTCTTGCCCTTCAACACCTTAACAAATAGGGTGGCTGAAAGAAAGAATCGTCATCTTCTTGATGTTGTTCGTACTCTCCTGTTAGAGTCGTCTACACCTTCTTGTTTTTAGTGTGAAGCTCTCTCCACTGTTGTCCACCTCATCAACAGATTGCCTTCCCCCACATTGAACCACGACACTCATTTCCTCAGGTTGTTTGGTCATCCTCTAACTTATTCCAACCTCCGTACCTTTGGTTGTGTCTGTTATGTTCATCTTTCTGCACATAAACGCACAAAACTCATGGCTCAGTCAATTCAATGTGCTTTCCTAGGATATTCAGTACACTAGAAAGATTTTCTTTGCTATGACCCAAATCTGCGTCGCATTCGAATTTCTAGAAATGTGATCTTTCTAGAAAACCAATATTTCTTTTCCATGCATCAAGATCCTGTTCCTCCTTCATTTTCTATTTTGCCTATGTTTACTAACTTTTATGCAGCTCCAGTCCCTTTTAAGCCTCTCCTAGTATATCAAAGACGTTCATCTATTACTTCCCACCAGCCTCCAGACCCTCCCAAGCCCCCTCACGTTCCTTCCCCGACTGCTGCTCCTGTTCTAGCAACTGCAACTCCCTCTCATCGACAAAGTACTTGGGTTCGTAGACCCCCTAATAGGTATAGGTACTCTCCTCCCTCATCCTTCACAGCCACCTTGTCTTCTACTTTTCTTCCTTCATCTTATAAACAGGCAATGGAGCATGAGTGTTGGCGAAAAGCCATTGAAACTGAACTTCTCGCATTTGAAGGAAACCAAACTTGGGATATTGTTCCATGCCCCTCATCTGTGAATCCCTTTGGCAGTAAATTTGTGTTTTCTATCAAGCGTCGTTCTAATGGGTCCATCGACCGTTACAAGGCTCGGTTAGTGGCACTTGGCAACAAACATGAATATGGTTTTGACTATGATGAGACCTTCGCACCAGTCGCCAAAATGACCACTATCCGAACTATACTCGCCCTTGCTGCATCTCAATCCTGGCCCTTACATCAAATGGATGTCAAGAACGCCTTCCTTCATGGTGATCTCAAAGAAGATGTTTACTTGAAACTTCCTTCTGGTATATTCGATTCCTTATCTAATGATGTTTGCAAACTAAAACGTTCTTTGTATGGTTTGAAGTAAGAACTGAGAGTATGGTTTGACAAGTTTCGATCCACGTTGCTGGGTTTCTCCTTCACTCAGAGTCAGTATAACTCCTCTCTCTTTCTACAAAAGACATCCATAGGTATCGTTGTCCTCCTTGTTTATGTGGATGATATTGTCATCACTAGCTCTGACTTGGAGGCAATCTATGCGATTCAGACTTTGTTGCATTCTACATTCCACATGAAAGACCTCGGTCAGCTCACCTATTTTTTGGGCTTGGAAGTGCATCATCAACCTCACGGTCTCTTCCTGCATCAGCACAAGTATAGTCAGGAACTAGTTCAGTTAGCCGACCTCACCACCACTACTTCGGTTGACACTCCCATGGAACTTAATGTGAAATATCGTCGTGACGAAGGGGAGCTTCTTGATGATCCTACTACTTATCGGAAGCTAGTTGGTAGTCTTATCTATCTAACTATTACTCGACCAGACATTTCTTATATTGTTCACATTGTCAGCAAATTCATGCAAGCACCAAGGCATCTCCATCTATCTGCTGTCCGCCGCATAATTCGCTACATTCTTGGCACTTCTAGTCGTGGCTTATTCTTCCCTATAGGTTCTTCACTTCAACTACAAGCCTATAGTGATGCTGAATGGGCCGGTTGCCCTGACACCAGAAAATCTACTACCGGCTGGTGTATGTTTCTTGGTGATGCCCTTATCTCATGGAAATGCAAAAAACAAGACAACGTCTCCAAATCATCTACTGAAGCAGAGTACCGAGCCATGTCTGCTGCATGCTCTGAGATCATTTGGCTGCATGGTCTCCTCACAGAACTCGATTTCTGTCCAGTTCATCCTACTTCACTTCATGCTGACAACATTAGTGCCATCCAAATTGCAGCCAACCCTGTCTATCATGAACGCACCAAGCACATTGAGGTTGACTGTCACTCAATCAGGGAAGCATATGATCATCAAATTATCACCCTTCCACATATCTCCACCACTTTGCAGATAGCAGATATCTTCACCAAATCCATGCCCCGTCAGCGCCATCATTTCCTCACTGGCAAATTGATGCTTGTCGATTTACCAGCATCAATTTGAGGGGGGATGTCAAAGGAAATACCTATACCTACACATTTAATACTAGCAGATTCTTTGCTTATTTATTCTTTCCTTTATTGGGATATACTAGTTGTAGGTTAGCTATTTCTAAGAGCTGAAGATCAGCCTCTATTATTTCCTGTATCAGGCTGTATTATTTCCTGTTGTATTCTTTCCTTTCTTAGCTTGTAAATTCTACCTATATAATGGGCAATTCTCAATGAGAAGACATACAATTTTATTCAAAAGACTCTAAACTATCATAATAATATTCAAGGTCCTATTACATCCTCTGCAGCATGGCTTTTATGAAAAACATGAGCCCCACCATCATGATTTTGAATCATGCAGGTCTAGCTCATGCTCAGAGAGAACATATGAACCTCACACATACATATACAGCAGAATTTCTATCCTTCCAAGTGTTAAGATGTATTCAACATATTTTATTAAGTTGTTATAATGTAGAACATCACCAGTAGCATCTCATATGACATATCAAGAATGGTTTGAAAACATCCCGACCTCACTCTGTCGATTTTAAATGAAATGCAAAACTGTCGGTTTTAAAAGAGGAAAAGACTGGAACTTCATTGTTAGCTGCTTAAAAGTTGGGAAAGATCCTTTGTTCAACCAGAATAAATAAGGAATCAACTTATTGCTTTACCTTTACTGATTCACTTTGCTTTATCTTACTTTAAATGAAACCAAATGGTAGAGTAAAGTGATGTCAATCACATTACACATCTTGTCATTTTGAATCAGAGTAACATAATATGACGCCCATGAAATTAAGCGTTGCCATGAAGGTTGCTGTTACAGAAACTTACAGAATATTTAGGTATGCCATATTTCCAAGGTATTCTGGGATTGAACCAGTCATTGAGCAATTTCTCAGAATCCTGAGTAAAAAATAATATGTAATCAATTACTGATGTAATATTGCTGTAACAATATATTTGATCAGTCTCATTCAACTCACAGTATTTCCATTTTTGTCATATGTTTCAGATCAGGGAAAGTTGGACTGGATCCTTTCAAATCCGATATTCTCCTGAAAAATCAATACAATAGAAAAAATCAGTTTTCTCAAATATAGACTTGCCGAAAAGCAACGAGGCAAAATTCTTTGAACTGAATGTGAATCTACAAGATAGGGAACTTAAGCTCACAAAATTTTTAAGTTTTTTAACAGTGAAACGGTAGAGGGAATAGGACCCTCCATGGATGTTCCTTGCAAATCCCTGCAAAAGAAATATACCACTGTAAGGAATGCAAGAGGGAAAGGAAAATGGAATTCCATTCGGCTTGTGCTCGAGGACACATTAGCAGATAGATGGAACAAAGTAAATACTCACAATGTCGTAATGTTGGTCCAGTTCCCGATAAAGTCAGGTATCTTCCCTGACAGTTCACTTCCATCTATCCTACTGCAGGAGCATATGAAACAGATGAATATTTAAGCTCAGCATAGTAATTACTATAAAAAAAAAAATTTGGGACCCGCATCATCACTTACAAATCATTTAAATTCTTTAAATTGCCAAATGTGTCTGGTATTGTTCCTGTAAAATTGTTCGCGGAAAGAAGACTGCAGGGGTAAATAATACAAAGTTACAAATTAATTTTTCTAAGTGAGCATCAAATACTGGTACCATACAAAAAAAGACTTAGATTGAATATCATGAAGTAGATACATAAATAAACTCAGATAGAAGATGAAGGCATCTGTCTTACAGTCTTCTTAAGCTTGTCAAATTTCCAAGGTCTGGAGGAAGAGGCCCTCCTAACAGATTATCTTCCAGGACCCTGCAAGATCCAATTCAAGATTTAACGTTCTAGCTTAGCGTTTCATTTGAGAAGTTCGCTTTGTGACTTACAGCTCCTCCAGTGTGGTAATGTTGCCTATTTCCGGGGGAATTGGGCCGGTGAGACGGTTAACGATGAGAGACCTAAGACATGGAAGAGAATTGGAAAACGGGTTAACATGTTCATGAATTTCCATATCGGGATATGAAAACCCCTTCACATAAACAGAATGCACAAAAAGACTTACAAAATCTGAAGCTTAGGGAGCTGAGCAAGTCTTGGAGGGATTGTTCCACTAATGTAGTTGCGAGTCAGATCACTGTCCAATGAAAAATGCTTCATCTTAGTCATTCTATAATTCCTTTTGTTTACAAGTCACTGTTTCTCTTAGCCACTCAGACAAAGACCTTTTCCTATTTGAATCATCATAAAAGCTTTCATTTGTTCTGATAAATAAATTAAAATCCTCTGTGAAGCACCTGGTGTGCCAGGAAATGTGAAGAAAAGAAACCCAAATATATTGCAATTGATCTCAGTTCAATAATGATATTAATAAACTTGATTAAGAATCGTAGAAAATGCACTATCACTTACATTTCAAGCAGATGAGGAAGGTCTCCTAGTTCCTCTGGGAGAACTCCATTCAAATTAAATCTTTTCACTCTTCTGTCAAAAACAAAATATAAGAACTGGTTAGTAAATAAAAAGAAAAGAAAACGTAACCATACAAAGACTCTGCTCTCCATTAAAAAGAAAAGAAAACGTAACCATACAAATGCACTATTCATTTATTTTGCAATATATCAATTGTTTCCTTGGAAACATGCTACCATGAACACATTTGTGCTTGTGTTTTTATTAGTAAAAGAGTAGCATAAATTGATATTTAAAAATAGAAAAAGTTATCGGATATTCCAAGAGCTGTATTCTACTCTTTCACAAAACATAAAATTTATTATGAAAATAATATATAAATATCATGGCTTTTGCAAGGGGAAGAATTACGATTCTTGAATATTTCCTATAAAGAAAACATACATACATGTTAGTGACATGACAGACGGAGCCATTCTCAAATTTACAGTTGCATGTAACCATGCTTTGAGTTTTGCGGTCGATGGACGTCTGCTTCCACTGTGCACTATCGCAAGAAGTTCGATTGATGGTGGCCCAGTTGGTGATGTTCAACTTGTTGGATATGTTTTGAAGAATTTGCACTGTTACATACAATTCAGGAACTTCAATCATCCATAAAAGCAATAATAATATTAATATTATTTATCCATAAAATAATGTATGTATGAATGCCTTTCTAAAACACACCTAGAAAATGACGATGATGATGATATATTTACAATGATTCTTAATGCCCTAACAAATTCCTCCAGTTTTTGGAAGGATTTTGTCAGAGAACCATGATATATGCAGCAGACCACCTTCATCATGCAACCACAACATGCACCACGTACATTGATCATGTGCTGACATGTCACAGTTAATTAGTGTTTAAGTGATGCAAACAATTAGTGGAGTTAGTGGCCTGCTTTTCGTTGTATGCAGAATGTGTGTGGGAATCATGCACCGAATATTCCTGCCATTATTTCCATTTCGTTGTATCAGTTGTTTTACTCATTCATTAGTTTGGTTATAAATAGTCATCTGAAGTGTAATGGGAGGACAGGAAATTAATTATGCAAACTTTTCTCCTATGTTCTCATTCTGTCGATTCTTTTTCTTTTCCTTAAATTACACTTATCAAACCATATCAACCCAATAGCTTAATCTGTTATGTGAGGTTCCAAGATATGATTTATATTATTCTTCAACACACCTCCTCAAGTGAAAGCCCTTTGGACTTGAAACTTGCACAGATCCATATTATTTTGTGCTTAATTTTTATCAAATAAATAAGGATAGTGAGATTCAAACTCGTGACTGCTTGGTCATCAAGGCTCTGATACCATGTCAAATAATCATTTCAACCCAATAATTTAAGTTGTTAGGTGAGATTCCAAAATATAATTTATATTATTCTCCAACAGATTTAGGCATTCACATGATTTAATTACTAAAAAATACTAATAAAAATTTGGAATGAATTGGTTTTTTTTATTAAAATAATATAGTACACAACATCAAAACAATTATTACATTGTTAAAAAAGAAACCAAAAACTGGAAGAAAATTATTATTGCATATTATTTTTAAGGCTATCAAAAATAACTAAATTTTAAGCCACTATTTTTACACCAAAATGACAACATTTTATTTAAATTTTCAAATTGTTCCTTTTATTAATATTTTATTAATTTGTTCTTATTTTGATTAATTCAAATAATTAGTTATATATATCACTTTTAATAATATTTAAATATTTTGATGAATAGTATCATATGAATTTAATAACTGTAATACATTTTAGATTTAATTATGATACATGCTCCTTAAATTATATTAGATTTTGCGCAAAATAAATGAATATTATACATGTTGGCCATTTGTTTTCTAAATTTGTTCCTTCCTTTTCATAAATTATGTTTTTTTTCTTTAAATAGGTCAAAAATGAGCGATTTTAGGGTATGAAAAACACAAATGCTAAGATTTTTTTAAGTGTGAGAGTGGGTGTACAAGGTTGGGTTTTAGGCATAAAAATCATAATTATAGTATTCTATTAAATTAATTACTCCTATAGTAAGAAAGGGTTACTCTCAAATGTATATAGGATCTAGTAGAACCATGTTAAATTTTATGAGTGCACAATTTTTATTATTTTTGTTTTCATTGGATTGTGTTGTTCATGGTGCTGTGTACTGAATCTCCATTCCAAATTTCACAATATAATTAGCATCAATGATTTGATTTTGGGAGATTCAGCTTTTTATAATGATCAATGTCTACAAAAGATAAAAAGCTAAAATTTATCATGAAATAAATTTAAAAAAAAGAAGAAGAAAATTTACTCTTTGGCAACAAAGGGTGAAAGACAATATTCTTATTCAATAAGTCTTGGCTAAAGCTTTGAAAGAGATGGATGTGAAGCTAGAGGATATTGAGGAGGATCGATTTTGTATTGCTGATAACATTATCGATAACATTATATATGAAGATTTGGTGGCTATAATGTTTATTGTAATGGAATAGAGGGATCAAGAAAGAGTGGAGTCGCTTCCAAGAATGAGAGGAATAACCTCAAAGCTTTGTAAGCTTGGTTACTATGTTTATTTCTTCATTGTTCATCAAGGTTTTGACCATTATAAATAGGTGAAAAGGTGAGTCATTTTAGGGTGAGAGAAACACAAGGAATGAGAAGGGTCTTTTTTTAAAAAAAAAAAAAACATGAGAGTAGGTGTTGATTTGATTTTTTTAAGAGAATAAAAATAAAATCTTAAGTACAACAAATCTTAGAGGTTGAGTTGATTTTTTTTAAGGCTAAAATAAAAATCGAGTAGGAGAAATGAAAAAAAATAAAAAATTACTTTTGCCACCCCGACTATCATTGGGATACACGCGCCACTTATTCATGTAGAGAACATGGAGACACTTCAATCATTGCTCTAGAATCATGGTTTTGGCCACTGAACGGTGTCACACATGTCGTTCAGAAGCAGTACTAAACACTTTTCACACATTTTTAAATTTGTTTTTTTTTTAATTATTTATCAAATTACCCTATTATCCTTATTAACATTCAATAACTATCAAATCACCACATCTAAATGACAAAAGAATTCCTATGTCAAAGACAATTACTTTTAATTTTTAAAGGCAATGAAGTAACTTACTTGTTTAAAAATTAAATCAAGGATTAAAAAGCCCATTGACCCAAGTTATTATTTTTTTTTGTCTTTCATGGGCAATTAAGTAAAAATATAAAAATACAATTTAACCCCTTTTTTTCTAGTAATGACTAAAATGCTCATGAAAAAAACTCTCTTAACTCTAATTTCAAGCCCGGTTAGTTTGCCCATCAAGAGGTAAAATTAATATTTTATTATGCAGATCTACAGTAAAATATTAATTTTTTTTAGTACAAGGTATAATAGCTCACTTAAAATTAGTCTCAACAAGGTATAAATTTCTAAAATTAAGCGAATAAGGTTTTCTTTAATAATTATTGAGTTTAATACTTATTAATTTAATAGCAAAGTATGTAATTCCAATATTATTTTAAAGACTTAAAATACATACAATTTTGTACGAGAGCAACTAACACAGACAGCTCAACTAAGTAATTGAATAATTATTGTCTTAAATGCAAGATTGGCTGGTGCACTGATAGTCTGAGACAATCAGTTATTATGAAGAGACGAGAACAGTATAACATTGCGGCTCTCTTGCTATTATATAATTATAAGACTTTTAGACTTTAATATTGATTTGATTTGATTTGATTCAAGGTTGGATTGTGGGTCGGATGGATTAATCAAGATTTTTTTAATTTTTGAAATTATGTTTTTTGAGATTTTTTTTAAACAACTAGAAATTATATCATTTTAATAAAAAAAAAATCCATAACTAGAATCTAAATAGGTAAGTCATCAGGCTAATCCGTTAAATATTATGATTCGCTAATCATGTTAGTCTTATAATTATGGCTTATTAACAAAATAATTAAAAAAAGATGGGGTTGGTTTTATATGAACAACAAAGAAACTAATTTTTTGTTTTTATTTTTTTTTCTTTTAATCAAAATCTTTTATAGTAATAAGTTAGGCTTGAAATTATGTAAAAAATATAAAATTACAAGATATGGAACTAAAATGTAAAACCTGAAAAAAACATTTAGTTAATCCCACCTTACGATTACAATTAAAATAAAATAAAAAAGGCCATGCGGTTTAGATGGCTAGTTAACAGTAGGGGTGAGAAAAAAAATTAAAAAACCGATTACACCGAGAAAACTGAAAAAAAATAACTAAAAAAACCAAACCATGAAAAAAAACAGATTAAAATTTTGAAAAAACCGACCGGTTCGGTTTGGTTTTGGTTTTATAAGCCTAAAACTGAAAAAACCGAATTAAACCCAAACCAAAAAAATTAGAAAAAACCAAGCCAAACCAAAAAAACAGAGTCAAACCGGAAAAAACCGAGCCAAACCAGTTTGAACCGGTTTTTTCCAAAAAACCAAACCAAATCGAAACCGGTCGATTTAAACTAATTTTGAGTTTTTTTAAAAAAATATTAATTTAATTATTTATTTTTAATAAAAATTAAACCGAGCTGAAAATAATCAATTAATTGGGGGTAAAGGGAACATTACGTGTACAATTAATATACAAGAAAGGTAGGACCCTTCCACCTAAAATAAAAAAGGGCCCCGCGGTTTAGATGGCTAGTTATAGAGGAGAACAAGTCAAACAAAAAGAAGTTAGAGTCGACTTAAGGTGAAGAAGGTACTGAAAAAATAAAGCCTTTTAAAATATTTAAAAAATACTTTTCTTATCTTATTAAGCCTTGCAGGCAAGAGAATAATATTGTTAATATAATAAGGGATGAATAGCTCCTTTATTATTTTAAAATATTATATAAGAAGCTCAATGATTAGAATGGAAAGGTAGTCAACATCATATAATAAGTTTTCATAATCACGAAAGAGAGAGGATAATCCAAAATAAAAAATATAATTCACAATTTAACGAAGTGGATAACAATTTCCATTTTTCTTATTTTATTTCTCAGTAGATATACTAATTTCTCTCACTAATCATCACAAATTGAAATGATTCTGATTTTATTTAAGAATAGTAAATAAAAATAAGAAGCGTTAATCTCTGCAAATAAATTATTTTCCAGGAAAAAGGGAACCTTCAATCATGCTAAAGAGAGAGTGAGATTATTGAATTGCTAGGAGCACGTACGTACCTTCATCTAATGGCAAGAGTGGAGTGACTCCTTGAGCATGGGATCCAAACTTGTCCACAGCAATGCAATTCAACACCACAAATCCAAAAACCAAAACAGAGAAAGTCTTCGACAGTAGTGATGGCCACAACGCCATGCGCAAAGCACAACTCGTTCTCTTGGTAATTGCTATATTATCTGGGAGGAACTAATTAGAACGATGATCAAAGAGGAAAAAACCACAAGCAGAAACGGCGGCGTGTTTTTCTCAGTAATGAGAGGTGGGTTGCTGGAGGGAAAGAAAAACACCAGGAAGGAGATTTTAAAGATGATCAGCAGCAACTTGCTTTATTTTGCCTGGGGAAAGGTCTTCCTTTGCAAATTGCTGTTCGTTGGTTAGTGAAACGTAGACGTGTTTTATACAGCGATAAGAGAGAGAGAGAGGGCTGCATGAGGAAAATGACTTAGGAAAGGCCTCTGTTGCTGCTGGAGAAAAATCAAGGATGACTCAAAAGCGAGAATTAAAGAGGTTAGTTATTAGGTAAACATTATTAGGTTAGTTATTGGTTAGTGAAACGTAGACGTGTTTTATACAGCGATGTTTATTTTCTTTTTTTATTTATTTAATCCAAACTTTAAAATCAACATTTTTTTAAAATTTCTTTTTTCTCTGGACGCGATTTAAAATCCTGATACAAGCGATGCGTTTTAAAAATCTTTGAAGAAAAAACTTGGTATTTGTTGACTTGCAAATTGACCAAAAAACATTTCAAATTTTCTTGTGTTTGTTTGCTATTAGAAAAGATGGTAAACAGAAAATACTTTCTGATCAACAAAAAATACTTTCTAGTCAAAGAAAAATATTTTCCGGTCAACGGAAAACATTTTCCAGTCAAAGGAAAATTTTACTTGGTTTCCAGGAAAGTATTTTCTCTTTTGGCTGTGTTTGTTTTCCGGAAAGTGGTTTCCGGGAAACCACTTTCCAAACTTTCATGTGTTTGTTTGCCATTAAGAAAGTTGGTCAACGGAAAACACTTTCCAGTCAAAGGAAAATTTGGCTTGGTTTTTCAGGAAAGTGTTTTCCTGGAAAATTTGGGCGGAAAACACTTTCCGGAAGTTGTGAAAAATTTAGAAATGTCATTATTTGCTGATTATATCAAATTTGATCCTCAAACTTTTGATTGCTATATATATTTTGTTTTGAATATTTATTTTTTAATTTCATCTCTTAAAATTTAATTTTTATATCAATTTTGGTCTTTATTTTTATAATTGCTATTTGCTTTTTTCTTATTATTTTTTTATTGAAAATTTTTATCTATCAAATTTGGTCCTCATTCTTTTGATTGTTACTTATTTTATTTGAAATAATTTATGAAATGTTAATTATTATTATTTTAATTTCTTCATCTTTCATTTTTTTATTTTTTATTTGATCTTTATTATTTTGATTATTATTTATTTTATCTGAGATAATTTATGAAATTATATTTTTTTCAATTTCATTCTCATTTAACTTTTTAATTTGTAAGATTTGTTCCTCATTATTTTAATAAACTTGAAAAAAGTAAAACATTAATAAGTTATTTTCCAGCTCATTTTCCATAACATAACCAAACACTGAAAAATATTTTCCAACTTATTTTTCATTACACTACCAAACATCGGAAAATACTTTTCAGGAATTCACTTTCCCCGAAATTCACTTTAAAAAAAAAACTACTTTCCAGTAAATAAACAGAGTTTAAGAATCTTTATCCCATCAACGTAGATTGAACGATGGAAATCAGATGAAAAACCCCTATTTATTTAAGGTGTAATAATATGATGGCTGCTAGGTGCTAAGAGAAGAAATCGTTTTGCAGGGCTAGCTAGGGACTATTATTTTAGCACAAGTATACCATTCATGTTGTATATAAAAAAACATATTTAATTTAAATACAAAAAAATCTAATAATTTAGTTACATTTATCAAAACTAAATTAATAAATATTATTAAAATAATAAATTTTTTTATTTTTAAAAAATTATTTTTGATATCAACACATTAAAACGATCGAAAAATATAAAAAAACTAATTTTAAATAAAAACAAAAAATTTAAATTTTAGAGAAATGCCGTTTGTACCGCATTCCCTTACACACCTGTCCATGAAGGTACAAGAAAGCTTACAAGGGCTATGCTACTCTGTGGAGTGGTGGTTGTCTTCATTGTGGCATAAAGAGTGCAGTAGTTTCATGGAAATGTCTTGTAGAATGTTGGCATTTGAAACTAAGGGAACTTGTGGAAATAGTCAGAGAGTGGATTTTGAATACATTTATGATTGGCATATTTTTCGACTCGAGACAACCACAGATGCAGGCTCGTATCATCAAAGACTACCACAGGATTGTTGACTTCTTGCTGTCAATAAAGAGAAAGTTGCGTTTGAAAGGGAGGATGGTTCATACGAGGAGCCAATAGGAAGGGCAAGCTTGAGAAGCCTTGGCCAACGTGTATTGCTTAAATGCATTTTGTTCCTTTATTAGTTTTCATTTTGGTATTTGTGTTGATGAAAATTATGGAATTGAGGTTGATTTTGTATAGTCGACAAAGTGGTTGATGGAATACCTTGGTTTATTCTTTTCTATTTTTTATCAAAGTTGTAATATTATTTTGACGATAATCTTGTAAATAATCATATAATTTTTTATTAACTTCTTTGCAAGAAAGTTAAGTGTTAGCGTGCATATAAAGTTCAAGATATAGAATGTAATTTTCTAAATTGTAGTGTGTAATCGCAATATGGACCAAATTATAAGGATGTTAAGGTTAGTTTTTCCACACAAAAAAAAAAGAACCTTGACCTTCTTTTTTCATACATCTTCATAAAAAAAACCATATTCATTGAACTTCTCTTGGAAAGATGAATCCATTAACATAAATATTTGCCTTTTTAATGGCCAAATGTTGATATCTAACCATTTTCTCTCTCCTTAATTTTTTTCAATGACTTTCTTTTTCATCTCTCAACATCTAGAAACTAAAAAGTACAGACTATGAAGAAGTTTGATATCAAAACATAAATCTCTGAAACATTAAAATTAAATTATAATTTTGTAAAATCAAAACCGAATCTATCTTCAAACATCTCCCAAAAGTCACTAAAGACACTACATTAGATGTAACACAAACGGAAAGAACCACATATAAAAGAAACCATGATATTGTAACTATAAAGGATTAAATTTCAATAACTAGAAGTTCGAGAACTAAAATAAAAAAATGCATTATTCAAATTAATAGGAAAATCCACAGTAGTTTATGCATGGATGAATAATGAATCACCCATTTACTATATATACTAGTTATTTGACTTGTGTTTCGCTACAGGCTGGATAAAATTTTCTTTTGAAAAGTCGATTTATACATGTAACAAAATAAAACGAGAATCATATGCGTTAATAAAAACAAAAAAGAGTTGTTAACACAATGCCACCTGTAGAATCTCAGGTTAATTTTTTAACATGGTAGAAAAATGCATAATGTTGATGGTACGTTTCACTATATTATGATTTTTTTAATTAAGAAATGTAAAGATATTGTTTACGCTAGATGAACCAATAAATTGAGAAAGAACTACTAATGCTAATCAAATGCTAAAATAAAAAAGATAATCATTACCATAAAAGTAAAAGATAGAAAGTATGATATTTAACCCCACTTTTCCCTTTAATTTACACCATAAGGTTACTTTTTTATACCAAGAACAAATAATTTTTATTTTTATGAACACACACTACAAGATTTCACAGTTTTACCGACGGACAAATTCCGTCGGTGTGTGATTAGAAGTTCGTTGGTGATTTTTTTACCGACGTCATCACCGACGGATTACGTCCGTCGGCTTTACCTTCGTTGGTGATTCCCCATTCCGTCGCTATATCGGTCGGAAAAACAAAAAAACCATTTGCCGATGGTTTTACAGACGGAATTTGCGCGCCAAAAAAAAGATTCCCGCTTGAAATATACCGACGGATTTTTAGTCCGTCGATATATTGTGATTGACCGACGGAAAATAACCGTCGGTAAATCTATCGGTGAGTGTATGAAATACCGACAAAATATGTCTGTTTGTAAATTTGTCGGTAATTGTGGAAGCTACTATTAAATGCCGACGGATTAATTTCGTCAGTAAGTCTGTCGGTGAGTGTTTAAAATAACGACCGAATTCATCCGTCGGTAAAATCCTTGGTAATAGTTTTTTTCTTAATTTGTTTTAAAAAAATTATTTAGGATATATAATGTCGCACGTCAAAATCCGCGCGGCGTCCGCTGGCGATTTTTTTTATTATTTGTGGTTTTGCTTGGTTCTTTGAAGTCGCCACCTAGTATTATGGTCACTAGGAACCTATGGTCTGCGAGAGTCTGAGTAAGGGACTGGTTGTGCAAGGGGAAGACGCATCACCCCCAGTGCACCCTACCTAAGGTAAGCTGCATTGTTGTTTGATTATTCTTTCTAGGTCGAGGTTCTATTCGTTGGTCTTTTCTAAGGTTCAAGGCAGATCTCCCTTCATGAGGGAGTCTCTACCTTATTGGGTTAAATCCTAACCATTCTAAAGTCTGAATTTTAAAATTGCTTTTATTTACACCTTGTATCTTTAATACCCGAGAGTGTACTTTATCGTGTAATTTTACACCCCACAAATATTAAAGTCTACATCCAAATCCTAGAAAAAAGTTGAAATAAAAGTTTTTGACATTTTGGCCAAACCCTAACAGATGATCATAAACTAGTTATGATATCCATTTTTTGGATTTTTAAAACGTGAGAAAGATGCAATTTTTTTATTTTGAAAAGAAAACATGCTTGGAAAATTCTTTAGGACTTGGCCGTATGCAATAATTTTTTTTTGAATATTTCAGAGAAAACCGGACATTTTAATACCGGACTTGTATCTTATCATGTAAGTATACAACCCAATATTAAGCAAACTTGGTAGGAAAATATTTAAGAAAATCACAAATTTTTTGAAATGATTTTTGAAATTTGTTTTGAATTTGTTTTGAATTTTTTTTGATTTTTTTAATACATAATAATTAATTAAATTTATTAAATCTGTGGGCCAGTCCGGCCCAAACAATTGGTCCAGTCCAGGACCCTTGGGTTGGGCCGGTCTCGGCCCAACAGGTCCTTCTCTTTATTCCGGGCCGGGCCAGAACCGGCCCGGCCCAAGCAAGTGGCTAATTAATTAGCCGCTGCATGCAGAAACGAATTCTGCATGCAGCCACGGTGAAAGGAAAAGGAAGGCGTAGCAGGGGAGGGGCGAGTTACCTGGCGTGGAGAGAGTCGGCGGCCTAGCTGGTGGTGCACGGTGTAACTGAAGGTGGTGAGGCCGGCGGCTTGCACTGTTCACGGCTGGAAGAAGAAGGAGCAGATTCCTGCAGAGGAGAAGGAAAGCTCACGGCTGGAGCTGTTGGTGTGACTGAGGAAGGAGATGCTACTCTGGCTGCTGCTGGTAGGAGTGAAAGCCGCTGGAAAGGGTGGTTGCCGCTACTTCTGCTGCTGGAGTTGCGGTGGTGGAGAGGAAAAAAAGTTTTGCAGAGAACAGAGGTAGAGAGAGAGGTACTGTGACTGTGGTGAGGTTGCTGGGTGATGGATGGGATGTGGTGTTTCGTGGGAAGGACGGTGATGAGATCAGTGGTGGCGGCTGGAGGCCATGGCGGAGAGAAAAAGGAAAGAGAAGGCTGGTTGCAGGAAAACCGGGCAGGAGAAGCTGATTTTTTTGCCAATTTTGAGCTCCATTTCCCCCTCCCTCAGAGCATGAAATTTGCTCCTATTTATAGGGATACAAAGAGGGTAATCTTGTCTTCAATGTGAAAAATTTCTCAGCCCTTGATTCAACTCGAGGAATCCAAGCCGTCGGTTCAAAGTGTGCACCTCGAACTGCCAAATTTGGCAGTCCAAGGCTGCAGACTGTCCGAGGTGGCCACTTTAGGCCAATAAACGGAGCCGTTTCAAAGTTTTTTGACCCGACCGGACCATTCTCGGGTATAGAGGGGTTCCAGGTAGACATTTTGGTGCACGCGTTGTCGGATTTGGAGGCCAAACGAGGTAGAAAATGCGCCTGGAAAGCTGCTACTCGGGCAGTTTTGTGGGGAAGAAGATGAACAGTGACCAGGCGACTCGTCGCCTGGTCCCTTCCCCTTTGTTTTTTTCTTAAACACCAAAACGGCGCCGTTTTGGATCAAAAGCTAGGGATTTTTGCCGATTTTCAATTGAGTCCTCTAGCTTTCAATTTCTTCAATTTGACCCCCGACTTTTGTCAATTAGACCCCTATAGTTTGGCGCCTTTTGCAGATTGGCCCTTGGCTTTGGATTTTGTCAATTTAACCCCTAATTGGCCCTAAAACTTCAATTTTCTTTCAATTTGACCCCTGATTTCAATCAATTAACTTGGTAAAAATTAAATTTGGTCTCTTAAAATTCCAATCTTCTCCATTTAGCCCAAATTAGGCTCCCAAACTTAATTTTTCACCAATTAAGCCCTAAATAAAATTAATTTGACCCATTTAAAGTATAATTAAGTACTTGCACTTAATTAAACCCTTCATTTGGACCTAAATTAATTCTTAAACATAACTAAAATTTAATTTGACTCATGATTAAATCAAATTGGCCTACTAAAAATTTAATTATGTTATTGGACTTAATTTTTATGCAAATTTGTCCAATAATCATTTAATTTGACCTTGAATTTGCATTTGTTTTTCCGATTTTGGGCACAATGGGGCGCCGAAAGGCCTTGAATTTCCTCCGAAAATTGCAGATTGATTTTTGCCTATTTTGCCTATTTTTCTTGATCAGCTTTCTCCACATTGCCAGCTTTTATTTTTTTTTTGTTTTTATTTTTAAAAAGTGAATTTTGGGGAATAACCCAGAATTGGGTTATGACAGTTGCCCCCCTCTTTACAATGCTTATGATAGAAAGTCTCGTAAGAGACTTTAGATAGTAAGCATTGTAAAGAAGAAAAACAAGG
>Ga0325405_1001265_pt1 | contig 25544 bp, 21 predicted proteins | sample PopdelMetagenome_21_FD_205663 | JGI IMG/M metagenome (GOLD analysis project Ga0325405, IMG submission 205663) | Populus deltoides microbial communities from Bellville, Georgia, United States - Xylem-Control-R2 | ecosystem: Host-associated > Plants > Phyllosphere > Stem > Wood/Secondary xylem...
ATTGACTTAGTAAAAATTAAATTTGATCTTCTAAAATTCTAATCTTTTTAGTTAAACCCAATTTGGGCTCCCAAACTTAAGTTTTCACTAATTAAGCCTTTAATAAAATTAATTTGACCTATTTAAAGTATAATTAAGTCCTTGTACCTAATTAAATCCTTCAATTAGATCCAAATTAATTCTTACACGTACTTCAACTTTAATTTGGCTAATGATTAAATTAAATTGGCCTATTAAAATCCAATTATGTCTCTAGGCTTATTTTTTATGCATTGTCTCTATAGTTTTGGGTAAAATGGGGTATAAATAGGCTCCCAATTTCATTCAAAACTGCAGCTTGATTTTTCTACAAGTGAAATCATCCCGACTTGCTTTTGCTAAAATGTCAATCTTTATTTTATTATTTTGATTTTTTACCTTTATTTTGGAAAAAAGGTGAATTTAGGGAATAACCCAGAAATAGGTTATGACAGTTGCCCACCTCTTTACAATGCTTACGATAAAAAAAATCTCATAAAAGACTTTAAATAGTAAGCTTTCTAAAGAAGAAAAAGGAATGAGTGATAATAGACTTACCGGATAAAGAAATAGTCAATCCTTCTGAAAGTGTTTGAAGTGAGGGCTCAAAAACACACTTAGAAGAAAAAGAGATAAGGCTAGAAAGTGCACTATTCGAAGGACGAGGGCTAGAAAACACACTCAAAGAAAAAGAAGATAAGGTTTGTAAAGAAAAGGATAATCTTTGTGAAAACTGAAAGACTTTTTTAAAGTGGTATAGCTGTATCAGACAACCTGCCTATTAGTAAAACTCAAAGATTATTGAGTTGGTCAAATTGTCATGGGTGACCTGCGCAGGTGAAGAATACAAAGGTTTTTTTGAAAATGGTCTCATTGTAATGGGTGACCTACTCAAGTGAAAAAATGCAAAAAAAAAAAAAATTGAATGGTGAAAAATGTGAAGATTTTTCAAAGTGATCTTATTTTAATGGGTGACCTGCCTAGGTAGAAAATGAAAGACTTTCAAAGTGTTCTTATTGTAATGGGCGACCTACCTAGGTGAAAAATGCAAAGATTGTTTTGGGTGGTGAAAAATACGAATGATTTTTCAAAGTAGTCTTATTGTAATGGGCGACCTGCCCAAGAGAAAAATACAAAGATTTTTCAAATGGTGAAAAATACGACTTACCTGGCGAAAGGATTTGGTTAAAGAAGCCTTTAAGGGACAACAAGATAGAGCTCAGAGTCGTACTATCTAGGAGATGAACTCAAAAAAGCAGTTAAAGGGATAAGTGATAGGGCTCGAAGGCGCATTATCTGAGGGATGAGGGCTCAAAGACACATTTAAAAGAAGAAGATAAGGTCTGAAGGTGCACTATCTAATAGATAGGGGCTTAAAGGCACACTTAAAAAGAGATATTATATAAAGATAGGGCTAGTGTACTATCTAAAAAGCGAGAGCTAGAAAGCGCAATTGGAAGGGAAAGATGAGATAGGGCTAGAAAGCACACTATCTAAGAAGCGAGGGCTTAAAGACGTGCTCAAAAGGAGATAGGGTTGGAAAACACATTACTTGAGAGATGCGAGTTCAAAGGTGCACTCGAAAGGAGGTAGGGTTAGAAAATGCATTATCTGAGAGATAAGTGTGCAAAGGCGCACTCGAAAGGAGGTAGGGTTAGAAAACGCACTACTTGAGAGACAAGGGCTTAAAGACACACTCAAAAGGAAAAACAAATAGGCCTGAAGGTGCACTGTCTGAGGAATGAGGACTTAAAGGTGCACTCGAAAGAGGTGGGGTTAGAAAACACACTATCTGAGAGATGAGGGCCCAAAGACGTATTTAAAAGAGATTTACTAGTGAGACACTAGTCTATCAAAGATCAAAGTAATGCATTATGATCAATATGTATGTATACTTGAGAAATATAGGTTCCTTTTTCTTTATGGAGTTTTCTTTTTCCTTAAAAGTTTCAGTGTCTGTAGTAAGCTTTGATGGCTTTTTTCACTCTTGCTTACTCGAGTCACATCTTGTGATCTTGACCTCTAGGAACGACATGACATCAGTAGACTTACAAACCATTATCTCAAAAGTCATTAGCTCTACTTTATATTTTTTGTTTTCTTAGAAAGGGAATCATGGAGCTAGACCTATTATACATTCGTTGGATTGTCCCCTAGCCTGATCATGCCCCTAAATGTTTAATTCAAGTTTTCATTAGGGATGAGGTTATGTGAAAGAAGATTTGGTTATTTACAAGGTGTTGTTTTCATAGATAAGTTTTTTAATTTTAAAGTTATTCCAAACACAAAAATAATTATAACATTGATTTAAAACAAACTTGTTCTAGTGAAATTCAAATGATTCTTATGCACAGGTTCTCATAAGTGTTGAAAATTTATGTTTTGCTTTTGGTGAAAATATAAAGTGACATTTTGTTGGTAAAAAAAGGTTTAAGCTTCAATTTGAGGGTTTCAGAGAACCATTCTTCAAAGCATTCATTTTGTTTGTATGAATAATGAAGCTTGTTTTGCATAAGGGGGAGCATTGCCTACCGATCCAGATTGCATGCGTTTAATCAAAAAAAGCTTGATTGGGCATATAACATAGGTTTTGGCTACAAAAAAACATGATATTGTTAGGCTCAAAAGGTGTTTAAGGGATTTTAAGACTAAGAATCACCAGTACCTGTTTCCAAACCTTTTTGTCCTTTGAATTGATTTCCAAAATGGTTCATTGTGCCTTTTAGTGTTGGGCTTGGGCCTTTTCTCTTTGTTTTCTTCATTTGGTTTTTAAAATCAGCATATTAATTATTTTTGTGGTATGCTCAAACCTTTTAGACCCTTTGGATTCTTTCAAGCCACCTAGCTTTGTTTGGGCACCTTTAATCATTAAGAATTTTTTGTGTTTCTTGCACTTGTCCCCTAGTGTGATCCCAGGCAAGGTTATTTTTCAAGAAAAAGTTACTAGGCTAAAAAAGGGAATGCAAATGATATATTTAGCTTTATCAAATGATTACCAAAGATAACCTTTTTCTCATTTCAAATGTAAACACAAAAAAGAGGGTCCAAACAGCCCCACCGCCACTATCGATTTCTGAATCGGCAGTGACGCAGTTATTTCTGCTGATTTTTGAATCGGCAGCGACTCAACCTAATTGAAAGTTAGGAAAACAATCAGGTTGTCTTAAGGAGCCAAGAGGGAGGGGTAAAACCGGTTTTAGACAGACCAAAACACGGACAAGAACACCTCTTACCCAACCCCAAAAACCTCACCTCAGTTTATAAGAAGTATAAATGCAAGGAGAGAGAGAGAGGGTGAACCTTCCTCTTCCCAAAGTTTGCCCGCGGTAGCTGCATGTCTCTCTTTTCCTCCTTCCAAAAAAAAATTCAAACCAAAACCAGCAAAGAATACCTCTTGAACGTGTGAGAGAGAGTTGAGATCATGAATGAAGGCTTAGCAGCTGCTTAGGGGGAATGAAATGGGGCAGGAACGGGTGGGAGGAAACTAACAAAAAAAAAAGAACTGAGAGAGGAAGAAGGGGGGAAATGGGAGAAAGAGAAATGGAAAATACTACCAAACTGTCCAGACCTACTTAGATTTGAAAGGTAAAGGTCATGTAGTCTCCTTTTGCCCTCTTGTTCTTCAAACCCAAAACTAAAAATGATGAAGGATCCCTAAGAAAAATTGACCTAAACCCCCAGGCTAATTGTAAAGGAAACTGAAAACAACTAAGAGGACAAGCAACAAAGATGAAATGAGGCCAATTTCTAGAGCATCTAACTAAGGATAATGAATAAAATGGAAAGAATAAAACTTGGTAGAGGGCTGGCCACAATAATAGGGTTGGCTAGAATGCATTGTGTAAGAAGATGCATGTGTGTGTTCATGTTAAAATCATGTGACTCTGCTGGGATTTGATGACAAATGTGTGCTGGAATTGAAAATGCATGTGTGTGTTCATGTTAAAACCATGTAACTCTGCTGGGATTTGATGATATATTATGTGTTGGAATTGAAAATGTATGTGTATTCTGCAGCGAATTTGTGATTCTCTGCTGGGATTTGATGATATATTATGTGTTGGAATTGAACATGCATGTGTGTTCTGCAGCAAATTTGTGATTCATTGCCGAAATTGAGTTGTTTGTAGTGAATTAACATTCGCTACCAAAAGTGTGTCCTGCAATGAATTTGTGATTCGCTATCGAAAGTGAGTTTCCTGCAGCGAATTTGTGATTCGCTGCCAAAATTAAGTTGTTTGCAGCAAATTAACATTCACTGTCAAATTGTGTGTCCTACAGCTAAATTGGGGTTCAGTGCTGAAGTTGTATGGTCTGTAGCGAAATTATAATTTACTACCGAAATTGAGTCGTTTACATGGAATTAACATTCGGTGCCCATTTCTGTGTCCTGTAGTGAATTGGGGTTCACTGCCAAAGTTGTATGGTTTGCATTGAATTTGAAATTTGCTGCCGAAATGAAGTTGTTTGCAGCGAATTAACATTCATTGCCGAATTGTGTGTTCCGCATCAAATTTGGGATTCGCTGTTGAAGTTGTATGGTCTACAGCGAATTTGAAATTCATTGCCAAATTGTGTGTTCTGCAGCGGATTTGGGATTCACTGTTGAAATTGAGTTGTTTACAGCAAATTAACATTCGCTGCCGAATTGTGTGTTCTACAGTAAAATTGTACTTCGTTGCCGAAGTTGTATTGTTTGTAGTGAATTTGTGACTCGTTGTCAGAATTGAGTTGTCTGTAGTGAATTAGCATTTGCTGCTAAAACATGTTGGCTGCAGCGACGTAGCATTCGCTACTGAAATTGTGGCGCTAGCAGCAAAACAGTTTTCGCTGCCGAATTGGGCAGCCTGTAGTGAACTATTTTTCGCTGTCGAAGTGCACAGCCTGCAGCGAACCAACTTTTGCTGCCGAAATGTTCGTCTTGCTTTGAGTCAATTTTCGCTACCAATTTCTATAATAGGCCTCCAGGGCAGAAATGACTCAAATGCTTGTAACAATTTCATTGTATGATGGTGTAAAATGTGGAACACTTGAATGTGAACATATGAACTCTTGAAATAAATATGGTGATGAATGTGATTCAAAGATACAAATGTACTGATTTGTGACCATTGATGTCTTAGGTGGTGGTGCGGTCTTGATCGAATCATCGTCAGGACAAGGACAACTTGCAAGTGGAGCAGGTAGGTTGTAACACCCCACCCCACTAACAATATATTGTTCGCTTTGGCCCACTAGTCTCATGGATTTATTCTTGGCAGCCACCCATGGCTCCAAAACGCATTTTACCAGTCAAGGTGAGCATGCTCATATAAGGCTTCCCTCAAATCCTCACTCGCCGATGTGGGATATTACAATCCACCCCCCTTAAGAAGCCCGATGACCCCATCGGCACCATCGGACAGCCAGTGAGTCGGGCTCTGATAACAAATGTAACACCCCACCCCACTAGCAAGATATTGTCCGCTTTGGCCCACGGGCCTCATGGATTTGTTCTTGGCAACCACACATGGCTCCAAAACGCGTCTTACTATTCAAGGTCAGCATACTCATATAAGGCCCTCCCCCAAGTCCTCACCCATTGATGTGGGATATCACATAGGTGACTTTCACCTTTCCTTTTCATAACGTTAAATTATGAAATACTTTATCATGAATGTTACCGTATTGTGTTAGTACAGATATCAGATTGCCAAATGCTTAAATGTTGACAAGTGATTGATTAGCTTCCGCTAATGACATTCAAATGGATGACCGGGACAAATAATTGATTAGTTTCGGCTAATAGTATCCGAATAGATGACGGGGACAAATGGTTGATTAACTTTGGTTAATGGTATCTAAATGGATGACCAGGATAAACGATTGATTAGCTTCGGCTAATGGCATCCGAACGAATGACAGGGATAAATGGTTGATTAGCTTCGGCTAATGGTATCTGAATGGATGACCGGGATAAACGGTTGATTAACTTCGGCTGATGGCATCCGAAGTAGATGGCTGGGGCGAGTGAACGGTTAACCTCGACAAATGATGCCTTAAGAGGATAGCCGAATTTAAGATTATGGCTAATTGCAAGAATTGATGCATTTATATGTACTACAAGTCGTTCATACCAAGTACATAAAGGAACTACAAATGTCATGCTTCAAACATGGGATAATGTCAATGCTTCATTAAATTGCCAGACTACTTATTATCATCATCATTATTATTAAGCAATCACATTCTTATAAATGTTTTGTACTGCAGCAGGGACGTCACACCAACGAGGTGCCTAGGAAACCCAATACACGGGAACCTACTTTTGCAAGGAATCATGTAGTTGCATTCTAAATCACGATGTATTTTGTATGAATTAATGTATTGAATGTATAACTATTATTAGATCCTTTTTGTTTAAATTCGTGATGACTATTAGTAGGATAGGAATGCAAAGTCATGTCTATGTATGTATATTTTTAATGTGAACTTCGAATCTTGCAAACATAATAATATGTGTTTATGTAAGATTCATTTTTAAATTAAATGTTGATTGTTGTTGGTGTATGGATTGTATCTTGATGATGTGAGGGAACAGGTTCGCCGATTACCGACATGATGTGTGTCAAGTATATAATAAAAAATAAAATTACTGTTGTTTTGGGCTTGAAAAGCCGGGTTGTTACATTAAACACATGCATTCAGAATTGGTAAGCTTTGTTTTCTTTCATGCAAATATGCAAAATGGTTTCTCATTACTCATTCGGCTAAAACTCAACTTTGAAGTCATCTCATGGTGTTTGAGTTACTCTTCAGGTTTTTCTAAGTGTATGACCACCTTTTTAGGAGATCACTTGAATTTACAAAACTCGTCTACTAGAACAAACACCAATTTGATTCTTGTTTTTGTACTAAAACCTTGATTTCCCAAAAATCCTTGTGAAAATATAAGATCATGCATAGTTTTTGGAGAAAAGGGAAACACACCAAAGAATTCTTGGTGTAGTGGTTTTATGAGTAAAGGGCGTGCTCGTGTAGGCATGTTATTTGCATGAAGTAACAATACAAATGAAGACACATCATAAACACAAGAAAACACATGATCTTATTAAAAAAAGAGGGGCTCATTTAAGAAATAAAGTCTTGTGGCATTATAAGTCAAGTTACCGATAAGACTAAAATAGGTTGAAATATGACAAAATCAAAATAACATTGCAGGCATGATCAAACAATGGTAGTTATTTTTTGGACACAATAAGAATAGACTCCATTTTCCAACAATAGTACACTTTTTTTTGGCCAACCTCCTTACATAAGCTCTTGCAGGAATCTCATTGACGGTGTGGACAAAAACCTGTGGTACAACTTCATCATCTATGGATGCCCTTTTAAATTTGAGTCCTTCAAGAATTCATGATGTCTTCTTTGCACCCTGTTCTTACCATCAGTGTTTTTCTTGAGCATTCTGCTTCTAATGTATTTATTGATCCACTACCTAAAACATGATTGTTTAGAGGGTTTGTACTTATGTTCGGAGTTTCTTCTAACGTTATGTACCCAGCTTTAATCAACTGCATAAGCTTCTTCTTGAAGGCACTGCAAGTATTAATACTATGTCCTGCAACACTAGCAGGTACTCACAAGTGAGGTCAGGTTTGTACTAATTGGGGTAAAGTGGTTGCAGAGGTGTTAGAGGTTCGAGAGTTACATGTTTAATGCTCAGTAACTTTTGGTACGTCTTATTTAAAGGTAGCTGTAATTGGGGTAGTTGTTCTTGAACTCTTTGGACATTCTCAATTTGGTTTTTGATTTGAGGCTCGGGTTTTCTAGCAGGAAATGAAGGGTTGAAGTTGTTGTTGGTAATTTGAAGTGAAATGTGGTAGTTTTGGAATTGTTTTTTCTTGCCCCTATAGCCACCTTCAACATGGTCAACCTCCCTCATTTTACCTTTGAAGCCCCTTTTCTCCACGGGTGCAGAGATTCTACCACTCCTTACTCTTTGCTCTATACGTTGTGCCATTGCCACAACATCAGTGAATTGTTGCGCCAAACTACCCATCACATTCTTGTAGTACGACGCCTTTAGCATATTAGCAAATAGAGTGACCATTTTTTTATCCAAGAATGTAGGATGCATTTGTGCAGCTAGATCTCTCCACCTCTAGCATATTCCCTTATGCTTTCTTTGTCCTCTTTTTCCAGGCTGGACAAGTTGGTTCTGTCAGGAGCAATGCCCATGTTGTACTTATATTGCTTGACAAATTCATCCACTAGATCTTTCGATCTACGAATCTTTGTGTTATCTAATCTCATGTACCAGCTCAATGTTGCCCCATTCAAACTATCTTGGAAAGTGCATTAGTGGTTTCTCATCGTGTACTACTTCTGCTATTTTATTGCAGCAGGACTTGATATGAGTGATGAGGCATTGAGTTCCAGTGTATTTGATAAATTTGGGAACTCAGAACTTCTTTGGTACCATCACATTTAGGACCAGACACATTTTTTGCAGCCTGTACTGGGTCATACAAGTCTACCCCTTTAATAGCCCTGATTTTGGCTTCTAGTGCTGCCATTCTATCTTGATCAATGTCATCAGATGACTTTGTCTTGTGAAACTCGTTGGCAAATGCCTCTACAACTGCAAAGGTTGGTACTGGTGCTTCTGACCATATTTGCCCATTCCTTCTTCAAGCTGAGCTGTTGTTGGGGTCTGAATAAAGGTGACAAGTTAGTTGGAAGGACTTTCACCAGAGGCATTTCTACGTGCTTACTCGAGGAAGTCCAATTAGCATCTGCAATGGATTTTATAATATTGCTTGTTGACTCTCATAACTCCCATTCTCCTCACAAGGATTCAATCTCGAATCGTCACCCACCTCAAAATAAAAAAGATTATAAACAGTAAATACAACATTAACATTATAATCACCTAGAAGTTTCAACTTGTATGTATTGTCATTAACAAGTTCAAGGACTCAGAATGAACCATCCTCTCTTTTATGCAATTTAGATCACTTATAGGTTGGAAATATTTCTTCTTCATATGCACCTAAATCCAATCTCAAAGTTCAAAGCTAACACATTTATGACCATTATTGGCTTTAGATATATATTGTTTATTCTTCTTTTTTATTTATTTTCAAACACTTTCATATCGTTTCTTTACCATTTTAGCCTTATTATTTATATCAAGATCAACCTTTTCAGCAACAGGTAAAGGTAATATGTTCAAAGGAGTTAGTGAATTAAAAATATAAATAATTTCAAATGGTGAATGATTAGAAGTATAATGCATACTCTTATTATATGCAAACTCAATAAACATAAAATACTCCTCCAAACTTCTCAAGTTCTTTTGAATGACATTACATAATAAAATAGTTAAGGACCTATTCACTACTCTATTTGAGCATTTGTTTGTGGATGATAAGTAGTTAAAAATAACAATTTAGCTCCCAACTTTTCCCATAAAACCTTTAAAAAATAATTAAGAAACTTAACATCTTAATTTGAAACAATACTCCTAAGAACATCATGAAGTCATACTATCTCTCTAAAGAACAAATCAACAATATTGGTTGCACATTGGTCTTATGACAAGGTATGAAACATGTCATCTTAGAAAATCTATCTACAATCATAAAAATTGAATCTCTACCCTGTTTTGACCTAGGTAAACCTAAAATAAAGTCTATGGAAACTTCTACCCAAGGTTCATTAGTTACAGAAGAATGAGTATATAACCCATTGCAGTAAGACCATTGATTTGAACTGCCTATACATGATATATCTATCGCACACTCTTTCTACATCACATTTAGGCCAAAAGAAATGTTTATACAACACTTCTAAAGTCTTTATCATGCCAAAATGACCCACCAAACCTCCCCTATGGCTTTACACATAAGAAACTCATGCACAAAACTATTAGGTACACAAAGTTTATTCTCTTTAAATAAGCACCCATCAAACATATAAAATATCCCAAGGGTTGCCTTCTCACTCGCTTCATACACATTCGTAAAATCATTATTATTGGAATACAAGTCTTTGATACACTCAAAACCCAAAAATCTTGCATTTGGAGTAGCAATAAGGGCATACCTTCTAGATAGAACATCAACCATAATATTATCCTTACCTTTCTTGTACTTAATGACATATGAAAAGGTCTCATTAAACCTCATCCACATGACATGCCTTCTATGTAGCTTACCTTATCCTTTCAAGTACTTAATAATTCATGATCTGTATGGATAATGAGTTTTTTAAGCCACAAGTAATTCTGTCAAGTCTTTAAAGTTTTAACCAACGCACAAAGCTTATTGCTATAGTTAGGTAGTTTAATGATGGCTTGTTTAACTTTTTACTAAAATAGAACTATTGGTTGCATCTCCTGCATTAAAATAACTTTAATACCTATCCCTAATGCATCACATTCAATCTTAAATATTTTAGAAAAGTTAGGCAGTGCTAATAAAGCTACAAAATAAAACCTTTCTTAATCAAATTAAATGCACGCTCTTATCCACTATCCTATTTAAAACCAATAGATTTCATATAGATAGTATATTAAAATCTTTAACAAATCGCCTATCAAAACTAGTCAAATCATGAAAACTCCTTACATTGATAATTGACTTAGGCGCTAGCCATTCTTTAATAGCCTTTACGTTTTCTTCATGAATCTTTAAAGGGTGGTAAACCACTAGGAATACTATTAGAAAATACATCTTAATATCCCTACAACAAAAAAACAACAACTCTAGGAAGAGATTTTTCAAGATCATTAGAATCAAAATATGTTTTTTTTTAACACAAGTATAAACATAGGATGGTTAATGTAGAAAACGCTCTTAAAATCACTCTCTTTTGCATAAAAGCTCACTTGCTTCTTTGTTTTTCCCTCAACAACCTCATTTTCTCTATTCTCATATGGTCTCTTTCTTTTTTCTCTTGTTTTGATCACCTATTTATTTTCATTCCTCTCAGTCGGAAATTTTTTTTTTCACTCCTCTTGCCCTGAATCTCTTTTTTTAACTTTAATTGGTCTTCATATACTTATTTTGGGGTTTAAGGTATATGGGTGGTGGATTTATTATCTCTTATAATCAAGAACCTATTCTTGAACCCATCATAAATGACCTCACTATCAAACTACCAAATTCTGCCTAATATATATGACACGTGTTGTTACCCATTTTTTTACCCCATAAAAAATTAAAAAAAGAAAAAAAATTATTAGAGAGTACACATGAAGAAAGCCTAAAAGAATGCTTAAGTTGGTGGTGAAGGACCAAAACGACAAGTAAAAAGTTGGGAGACCAAAATATACAAGATTGACAAAATTAGTAACTCAATTTTGATTAACAAAAGACCCTATTGGTGAAAATATTTTTATCTAGGTGTTTAAGGACTCAATTTGAATTTTGGAAGGTTTAATTAAATTTATTAAGGACTTAATTGTAAGGGAAATCAACTTTTAGAGTCAATTTGGATGTTAATTGAAATAAATTGAAGTTTGGGGATTGAAATTGGACTTTGAAAAATTTAATTGGTCAAATCAGGGGCTTAATTGGATAAAATTTAAATTATGATGGGCAATTAAAGACTTAATTGAACGATTTGTAAACCAAGGACCAACATGCAAAAGACGCGCGACTTCGGGGACTGAAATCAACAAAATCAGGGGTCAAATTAAAAAAACCTGAAAGTTTGATGGTTATCTAGGGTTCCAATTGAACAAATTAGAGCTCAAGGACCAACTTGTAAAAGACGTTCAAATTTAGGGTTGGCAGTTGAATTCGACAAAGATGCAATTGCATGAAATTAGGAGTTTAGGAGGACATTATGGGTAAAATTAAATGAAATTGAAAGAATATGGATTAGATTGAATATTTTCAAATCCCAAATAAAAAACCTTAATTTGTAGGGTTTAGCCAAAGCATCATGCTTTAAGACACCATGCATCTTCTTCTTTAGTTTTTAGCTGATCAAGTAGACACTTTTAGGTGAATAAATATGACGTTTTCAATCACTTCAGAGACTGTAACCAGCATCATTAAACTGAGAAACACCCTCTCTACAACCCTATTTCTTTAAAATCAAACATTTACATCCCATATTCTCCATTTATCTCCATAATATTTCGTCCTTAGTCAACCATCACTGTATTTTAAAATGTTATACTAATCAAGTTGACAGTTTCAAATGAATGAATATGAAGCTACATACTTCCAAATTAAGCAAGAATGGATCTAATTAAAAGGTATGCACCCCCTCTACCAAATTTAGGTGGTCTTAGACAATGTTGACGTCAGAGATGCTCCAACAAAGCCACAAAAGTGACCAGCCCAGATAGCCTTAACTGAGACACCCATTTGCAAACAACCACCTAAATTTTTCATGTGTTTCCATTTAAAGCCACCCAAAGGGTTCTTATCAAGGGTTTAAAACCCTTTTCTTAAGATCAAAAGACTAGAAACACCTCACATTGGCCTTCAAGTTTGTTATAAAACCACTTAAATCCAAAACCATTGATTCTATGGTAAAACCAACTTAGTTTTAGTTTGTTAGAACCCTAACAAACCCATTTAGAAGCTTTAAATACACCTATAAAAGGAGTGGCAATAAGGAGAGAAAAAAAGAGAAAAAGATAAGAGGAAAGAAACTTTGGCTAAGGTTTAAGAAATCCAATCCAGTTAAGGATTTCAAGGTTTTAGTTTGTTTGGCTAGGTTTAAAGAGAAGAAGAAAGAATGGTAGCATTAGAAATCGATTTTGATTTGAAGATTTCAAGTTTGGAAGGTATAAGCGTACAAACCTTGAAAGTGGAGTTCATGACGCCTGTTGGATTGATTTCTTATGTTTAAATGCAATATTTTGAATGTGTTGACATATTAATGATTGTCTTTATACATTATGTTACATGTTTGTTTGATTTGAAAGCTGATGTTGGTGTTTTCTGTTTTAATGAAGGCATGGTTACAATTTTTGGAGTTGTGGTTTAGTCCTTTGGAATGTCAAAAGGTCAATTTTGAAGCCCAGATTGTTTAAGCATGCCTTTTGTTATGAGTTGACAGTTTTAAGAATAAAGATCAGTACATTTTTTAATGTTTTTTTTGTTTTGTTAGTTTTTTTTTGTTCCAATTATACTTGTCATTGGTAATGTGGTTTGTGGGGATAAAGGAAGCATGTTGTAGAAGTCTAAAATGACCATTTTGGGATTGAATTATGTTTCTAGGTTTTCTAGGGATTCTGGGTTTGTGTTCTTTGTGTTCATCCGATGAATATTGTCTTAAGTATTAGTTTTAGAGCTCGTTTTGATTCAATTCTGGTTTCTACAAATTCATATGTCATTATTAGTAAATAATCTAAGACTTTCATGCATCAATAACATGTTTTATGGGGGTTTTAATAATAAGGTTTTGGTTTTGAATTGAAACTCATTCCTGACAAAATCGTGGCTTTTGAGTGATAATCAAGGCAACTTGCACTTGATTCTTGATTTATGTTTGATTGCAAACAAAACCCTACCTTTTATTGCTTGATATCTAGTCTGGTTTGAGAGTTGTGTTTGTTGGGTTTACACTTGAATGTTCTTCGTGTTCTCTATTTTTTTCATGTTTGATCCGTTTTGTTGGAAATATTTTTTAGTTTTCATGTTTATGTTATGTTTAATTTGTTTTGGTTTTGGGTCAACCCGGTCGGGTCACCCAATCAATTCAACCCGATTGGGTCAAAATTGGATCAATCCTTAGGCCCTATATGGTTTGCTAACATTTTTGTTAAGGTTTATTTGGTTTAAAGATATGTTTGACAAATACTCTTTAGACTTTTTGGGTAGTTTTCATTTCAAGATCTTTTTTTTTTTTGCCAAATGTGATCTTACAAAAATACAAAAAATAAATAAATAAATATCTTTTTGAGTGTTGCATACGGTAAAGTCTATCAAAAAATATAAAAAAATCTTTTCTCATTTAAAAAAAATAAAATACATGTTATGTTTTATCTTTTAGCAAGCATTTTGGATTTAATAATTAGTGTATTGAATCCATGAGAATTTGGTCAATATTTCAGTAATCACTAAAATTTTAATTCCTGAGAATTAATGGTCAATATTCTGGTATAAAATGTTAAACCGACAAGTGAGACTGATATTTAAATATAAAATACTAGACCTACAAGTGAGACTGATATTTAAAATCAAGAGTTAACCAGAAAATTCTCAGAGTTATTCTAAATATTTACCAATTTTAATTGGAGTCTTTTTTTACCACAATATACTAATTATGGAAAACCTTTTTCATATGGATTTATTTTGATACACAAGCTTATAATAAAATTCTTAACACTAGATTTATTCACACGAATAAATCTCAATCCTAAGCCATGAATAGACTACCGGTTAGAAACTCATCAAAACCTTTAAACTATTTTCAGATCACATAATGCTGCTTATCTCTAGTACAGTGCTCTATAGGTACTAATACTTTTCCTAGTCACAATCAGTCCTTTACCTTTTGAATCTTTGATAAGACCAACACCCTTGAGTTCTCTAGTAACCATTAACTAAACAACTAAATGGAGAATCCCAACAACCCTCGACTCCTCTTGCCCATGTGTGAAAAAATAACATTCCACTGGGGAGAAATATTGTTAGTAACAATATCGTACTAAGTTTTGTGTTTTGTGTTTTATGTGGTTTATTTGTTTGCGATGTGTTTAAATTTTCATATTTTTGGCTTATCTCATTTTATTTATGCTTTAGCACATTTTATCATACTCATACATGTATATTGGATATGAATACATGTTTTCATGCATCATTTTTTTATTGCTCTGGGATGCGCACATGGAAACTTCAAATTAGGTGGGGGAGTAGCGATTTACCCTACAACTTTTAGTCAAGGTTTAAGTTTGTGAAACCATCCAACTCTTTGCCAAGTGCTTGGACTGGTAGTGATTGGTATATATGTCATTCCACTACCTATTAAACCCCTATATTACCTTTATAAGGGTGATCATTGGGACAACAAGAGACCCTTTTGAGACTAGATAGCGTCTATCCTTTGTCTCACGTAAAAGGATTAGAACTTGCCCATAAGATGTATATCCCCTAAATAAACATTATTGTATTAAGACATACTTAACCCTAAGCATCTTGCATTGCAGGACTTTGGACAAATAGCATGGCCACCATTATAGAAATGACTTCTGATGAATACGAGTTGGAATATGAATCCCTATAACTGTTAGAAAGGGATTGTTTGAGACTAGATGATAGTAAATTATCACCTATAATAAATGTGAGCTACTCAAGAAACAACCTAAAAAAGCTCCTCTCACATGTGAAAAGCATCAGCGAAGATGAGTTTTTGAAGAAATATAGGAGAATAGTGGAAATCATGAGGGTATCTATTCAAAATTCAACCATGAAAGCTTTGATGCATTTTTAGGATCCCGAGTACCGTTCCTTTACTTTTAGGAACGTAGATATGTGCCTTACCCTAGAAGAGTTTGGTTTACTCAGTGAGTTTCCTAAAAATATATACAAAGTCTACTTCCACCAAAAGTGCGACAAATGCTAACTGAATTGGTCAAGTTAATCAAGATTCTAGATCTCCACAAGATGTCAAAGAAAAGTATTGATGGCTTGAAGTGGAAAATGATAAAAGAAGTATTCAAATGAAGAAAAAATAACTCCAGATTTGCTAAAGAAAAGTGTAGAATGCTCGCTTTGGAAATCTTAGGATTAGTGTTATTTCTGAACCCAACAAGAATAATCAGTAGAAGTAGCCACAACTTTCATTGAGTATGAAAACAATCAGATAAATCTCATCGCAATAATACTAGCAGAAACTATCCTAACACTTAATCATTGCAAAAAAGTTAGCAAAGGGCTAATGAGCTGCTTTGAACAAATGTTGTACATATGGTTGATTAACCATATAGAAACTAAGAAGCCAGTATTTAACAATTTCTGGTGGTTTAGTAAAAAACCATTAGAGATAGTTAAAGAGGAAAAATAGAATGATCTAAGTGAGGAAAAATAGAAAGTGAAACTGTATGGAATCTTGCAAGAAGAAGTTAAGTGGAAAGCTTAGTGGATGAGAGTAACAGATTGTCTGATGAGTTATGGATAAAGACAATGGGTGTCTTTGATTGGGATAACTGGATATGTCAGCTACGCGCCCGCTTTGGTTGCAAGACAGCTTGGGGGCATACAACATGTGCCAAGGATGGCCAAACTATCATAATTCTCTGGGTTATTCAAAAACTAGTCTGTTTTGGAAGTCATGGAAAGCATCAAACACGACTAAAAGCAGAACTTCTAATATTGATCAAGAAGGAATCAAATGGTTTGAGAGATCCAGTTACTAGTGAAAATACCCGAGGTGGAGAAATCTATCATTGGTGATTGTCCTCGTAAAAAAATATCAGATTTGAAGTCGCAACTTCACAAACTACTGAACTAAATAAAAAAAGAGGATTAACAACAAGGAAGAGCTGAGAGAACAACTGAAAAAGCTCCAGGTAGAATTGGGCACCAGTAAAGCCCTTATGGTCTTCCTTAAGGAACAACTTCTCACTAAAGAGAAATTGAGGAAGTTTATGGAGTAACAATTAATGGAAAAAAACAAAAAGGTCATGTCTTTAGAGAAGCACCTGAAAGAGGAACAAGTGCCAGAAACTGAGTTGGGAAAGAGCGAAGAGAATTAAGAGCAAGTCGGATGCAAACCAATACCGAACTAGAGACATTAAAAACCAATTTCAATGATTGCCAAGAAAGAGTTGGTATGTCTTCAAGGATCTAAGCTGAGTTGGAAAGTCGAATTGAATAGTATTAGCAATTATACAAGAAATATATGATACTTGAGAATGAGTTAGCTAAAGCAAAAGCCAAAGGAAAAGCTGTCAGGAATTCTAAGATGGATGAGATCAAGCTGCTGAAGAGACACCTCGATAAGAAAAAAATTATAACGAAACATTTAGAAGAGAAGAATAGGCAACTGGAGCACCACAATCAGATGATTGATACCGATAACAATCAACTGAATAGGAGCAACATATTGCTCTCAGAAAATATAAGTAACATGGATAAGCAGATTGATCGAGCTTCTGTCTATACTAAAAGAATTTGCCTTAATACTCGACAAGTTGAGAGAGATCTTCACTGATATCAATAAAGTATAATTGGAACTAATGTTTTTCTTAGGGATATAGGAAACAAAGGCTTTGCCTTTCCCCCTGTAAATGGATGATAAATAGGGACCCCAATTTCTCTATGCTCAGACCATGAAATCCACCCCTATTTATAGGAGTGAAAGATGGACATTTTATCTTTAATGATGCCAAATCTTGGCCCTTGATTCAGCTCTAAAGGATCCCAACTATTGGTTTAAAGTGATCATCATGAACTGTCAAATTTGGCAATTGAAGGTTGTCTGAGTTGGCCTTTTTGGGCCGGTGTTATGAGCATTGTGGTGTCAATCGGCCAGAAAGGACTATATCGGAGTGTAGTTAAATGTCAGGTGATCATTTTCGTACAACTTTAATTTGTGATTTCTCTTAACTACACCCTGATTGGCTTCAACCTTTTAATTTTATGCAATTTTGCCCCTGAAGAACTTCAATATCAGCCCCGGATTTCAGCGCCTTTTTATTTTGGTTCTTAGTATTGGATTTCTTCAATTTAGCCCCTAATTGACCATTAAACTTTCAAATCACTTCAATTTCACCCTTGATTTCAGCCAATTAGGTTATCATAGTTCGACACCTTTTACAAAATGATCATTAGCTGTGAATTTCTTCAATTTAACCCCTAATTGACCCCAAAACTTTGATTTCTTGTAATTTTACCCCTGATTTGAACCAATTGACTTTGTAAAAATTAAGTTTGGTCTTCTAAAATTCTAATTTTCTCAATTAAGCCCAAATTAGGCTCCCTAACTTAATTTTTCAATTAAGCCCCTTATAAAATTCATTTGATCTATTTAAAGTATAATTAAGTCATTGCACCTAATTAAATCCTTCAATTTGACCCAAATTAATTCTTAAACATAATTAAACTTTAATTTGGCCCATGATTAAATCAAATTGGTCTATTAAAAATCTAATTATGTCCTTAGACTGATTGTTTATAGAGATTTGTCCAATAATAATTTAACTTGACCTTTAATTTACATTGTTTCTCTAGTTTTGGTTAAAATGGGGTATAATTAGGTTCCCGATTCCATCCAAAATTGCAACATGATTTTTTCTATATTTGAAATATTGTCAACTTGCTTTTTCCAAAATGTCAATCTTCTTACTATTATCATTTTATTTTTATTTTGGAAAGAAAAAAAATGAATTTGGAGAATAATCCAGAAATGGGTTATGACAACAGGGATTTAAATAAGGCAAGTCCAAAAGATGACTTCTTGGTTCCTTACATTGATGTTCTGGTTGATAATGTGACGCGAAGCTTGATGTACTATTTCATGGATGGTTTCTCTAGGTATAACTAAATCAAAATGGCCAACAAAGATAAAAAGAAGACAACCTTCATCATGTTATGGGGAACCTTTTACTATAAGGTGATGCTATTTGGGCTAAGGAATGTTGGGGCCACTTATCAAAAGACAATGGTAACTCTGTTCCAGAATATGATGCATAGAGAAATTAAAGTGTATGGATAATATAATTGCTAAATCCAAATAGAAAGAAGACCATTGTTAGAGTTTGAGAAAATTTTTAAAAGGTTAAGAAAGTATTAGTTAAAGCTGAACCCTGCAAAGTGCTCGTTCGGAGTAAACTCCAGAAAGTTGTTGGGATTTGTGGTGAGTAGCCAAGGTATTGAAATCGATCCTGATAAAGTATAGGCAATTCAAGACATGCCAGCTCCTAAGACAAAAGAGAAGTAAGAGGATTCTTGGGTTGGCTATATTACATTACTCGGTTTATCTCCTAAATGACAACAACTTGTGAGCCAGTCTTCTGATTCCTTCGAAAGAAGAAGAATCATAAGGTATGGAATGAGGAATGTTAAGAGACTTTCAATAAATTCAAGCAATATTTGCAAAATCCGTCTTTATTGGTTCCCCCAGTACACGGCAAACCATTGATCTTGTATTTGATAATAACTGAAAGAGCAATGGGATGTGTACTCGGGCAACATGATGAGTCTGGTAGGAAGGAGATAATGGTCTATTACCTGAGTAAGAAGTTCACAAATTGTGAGTCCAGATATATAATGGTAGAAAAGCTTTGTTGTGCACTTGTATGGGTTACAAAATGACTTCAACAGTACATGTTGTAATACACTACATGGTTGATTTCAAAAATGGATCCTCTCAGATATATCTTTGAAAAACCTTATTTACCAAGCAGAATAGCAAGATGGCAAGTGTTGTTAGCTGAGTATGACATGGTGTGCATGACAAGGAAAGCCGTGAAAGGAAGGGTTATCGCGAATCATTTGGCAAACAATGCAATCAAGGATTATGAACCTTTGAATTTTGATTTGCCAAATGAAGATGTGTTGATGTAGAAGAAGAAAAAGAATCAGATTAGTGGACAGTGTACTTGAAGAAGAAGAAGAATCAGACTAGTGGACAATGTACTTTAACATAGCAGTAAAAGTATCTGGCAATAGGGCAGGAGCAACAATAATTTCTCCTAACAAAAGTAATACCCTGTTTCGATCAAGTTACAATTTGAGTACACCAATAATACAATTGAGTATAAATCTTGCAACCTCGAATTAAAAGCTTCATTATAATTAAAGATAAAGAAACTCGATGTCTATGGAGACTCAATGTTGATAATATATCAAGTAAAAGGGGAATGACAGATAAAAGATGAGAAGCTAGGGCCATATCAGGAATATTTGTCCAAACTAGTAAAGGAATTTGATCAGATAAAATTCATTCATATGGGAAGAGATAAAAACTGGTTTGCTGACGCCTTGGCTACTTTAGCTTCCATGATCAAAATTGATTTTGAGAACATAGTACAACCCATAAATATTGAAGTCGGAAATTCTTTGGCCCACTACTGCTCAGTCAAAGAAGAAATGGATAAGAATCTGTGGTATTATGATATCAAACAGTTTATCCAACACTAAGAGTATCCCTGAGAGGCATCCAATACAGATATGAAAACCCTGTGAAGGTTAACCCTAGACTACTACCTCAATAGAGAAATCTTATACAAAAGATCATCCAATGTAACATTGTTGAGATGTTTGGATGAAACAAAAGCAAAAAAGGCGCTATAAGAAGTTCACAAAGGAATTTGTGCAACCTATATTAATGGGCATATGACAGCTAGACAAATATAGAGGTCGGGGTATTTTTTTTGTTGACCTTGAAAAGGGATTGCATAGAATATATCAAGAGATGTCGCAAATGTCAGGTGTATAGTAATAAGATAAATATGCCCCCAACTCCCTTATTCAATTTGACATTTTCATAGCCATTTATAATGTAGGGAATCGATGAAATTGGGCTTGTCAATCCAAAAGCTAACAACGAGCATCAATTTATCCTAGTAGCTATTAATTACTTCACAAAATAGGTGGAAGCTAGTTCATTTGCTCATGTAACCCGGAAGGTGGTAAAGAGATTCACTGAACGAGATTTGATGTGTCGATATGGAATGCCTTAAAAGATAGTGGATGATAATGCTCAGAACTTTAATGGAAGAATGACAGTGGAGTTTTACCCAAAATGGAAGATCAAACACTCAGATCCATTCCCATACAAACCAAAGATGAATGGTGTTGTAGAAGCTTCCAACAAAAACATCAAGAAGATCATTCATAAAATGGTGGTCACTTATAAAGATTGGCATGAGATGTTGCCATTTATCTTTCACCTATATCGCACTACATTCAGAACTTCAACGGGAGCTACCTTAAATTTTTTAGTATATGGGATGGAGGTGGTGATACCATTGGAAGTGGAAATTCCATCATTAAGAGTATTGATAGATTCTGAGCTAGAAGATACCGAATGGACAAAAGTGAGATGTGGATAACTAAACCTAATCAGTGAGAAGAGGATATCCATAAAAGAATGACTAAAGCATACAACAAGAAAGTCAGACCTCGGGTATTTCAGGAAGGAGATCTGGTGCTAAGAAAAATCTTATCTCTGCCCGATGAACACCATAACAAATGGGCACCCAATTACAAAGGCCTCTAAGTACTAAAAAAAGGCGTTCTCTAGAGGAGTTTTGTTATTATCAAGGATGGATGGAGATGACTTACCTAGACCTATGAATTCTGACTCTATAAAGAAATATTATGCACAGTGTGCTCTTTTTTCTTTGAATCAATAAAGTTTGGTTGTTTATTCTCGTTACATCTTGTATATTTTACAAGATGGTCCCAAAAGACTCAACAAAAAGAAACCTTTTTTCTCTAAAACAAAGGTTTTCAAGATTTGACTATTAGTTAACAATTTCAAGAAAAACATTAATGATATGTAAAAAATTATGTTTCACCAAGGAACTCCCTAGGAGATGGCTAAATACCTAGAAACCCAAACAAATGACCCAACCATCAAAGTTTGGGGGTTTTGCTAAAAAATAAATCTTGAAAAGATACACAAGTATCTAGAAAACAAATAAAGGCTTCTTCTGTAGCTTTGACGAGTAAAGAAATAGAAAATCGTTGAGAAACCAACAAATGGAAGAAATTTCTTTGTTAGCCATGAAACTCAGCCTTCATTACGTGCCTTCGATTCTAATCAAGCAAGTGAGAAAGACTGATAAATGGTGCTCTTAAGGAACCATTTACGAGAGTCATGATGAAATGAATAAATATTCCTATTTGTTAACGTTAGGAAAATCCAAACACAAAACTTCAATCGAGTATTTGATCATTCTTGACCCAATACAAAATAAGCCATCTCCTTCACCAATCGTCGTGATGAAATACCTTTCTTCAAAGACTAATATGAATCATGGGAGTTACATAAACATTGTTATTTGACAACATTAAAAAATCTTGGGTTTTCAAAAAGTCAATGTAAATCATGCATAGTCTTTGTTAGGGAAAACACCGTAAAAAAAAAAAACTCATAGCGTGTGTCATGAGTTTTTGAAAAAGCACACGATGTTGTCATAAGGCAAGGAGTTTCTATTTCATTGCCAATTAGGATAATATTCATCATTGCCTAAATACTCATTAAGAAAAGAAGGCTACAAAAGGGAACTTGACGCTTAAGCTTTGAAAGTAACTCATTCAGACTTGCTCGGGTAAACTAGGAAGAAAAACCGGCAAAGGTGACCACCTCAAAAATTACAACCCTCAGCAATCAAAAGAAGAGATTGTGAATAAAGAGGGCCTATACGCATGCATTATATATGATTTAACCTCAATTTTGAAAAAGTTTTCATATAAGATTCGCCAATCTAGAGGAAAGGCAGTGAAATATTTATGGATGAACGAAAGTCAAGAAGTTCCATCCATATAGTGTGAATACCCAAGATAAGGCGTTCATTTTAAGAATTTACCCTGAGATGATATTTTGCTTTGAATTTTTGTTTTGGAAAAGTTTCGAAGGAATTTGATGAGAATCCTACTTTGAATTGCAAAATGGGTAGGTCACCTGTGAAAATAGATTATTTTTTAGATTTTCAAAATGTGTAGGTCGCCCATGAAAATAGACAAATTTCAGAGAAGTATAGACACTTGTTAAAGTTCTTTTTGAATTTTAAATGAGTAGGTTGCCCGTGAAAATAGATCAGTTTCTGAAATGGGTAGGTCGCTTATAAAAATAGACCAGGTTTTAAAAAGGAGCAAGTCACCCATATCTTGAAACCATTTTTCTTAAAAAGTAAAGTCTTTGGATGAGTGGATCACCCAGCAAGTCGAGCAAACACTTTTTCTTTACAAGCTTCTTATACAAAACCTTGATGAGATTTTGCTTTGTGATCGTTGTAAGGAAAGGGCATTTGTTGTTACCCTTTTTTAAACCCCACAGAAAAATCAAAAATTAATAAAAGAAAAAAAGAAAATCTAAAAAAATATAAGTGAATACACATGAAGAGAGCCTACAAGACTGTTCAAGTTGGTGGTGAAGGACAAAAATGACAAGTAAAAAGTTGGAAGACCAAAATATACAAGATTGACAAAATTAGCAACCCAATTTTGATTAAACAAAATACCCTATTAGTGAAAATATTTTTATTTGGGTGTTTAAGGACTCAATTGAAATTTTAAAAAGTTTAATTAAATTTATTGAGGACTTAATCACAAGGGAAATCAACTTTTAGAGTCAATTTAGATGTTAATTAAAACAAATTGAAAGTTTGGGGGACCGGAAGTGGACTTTGGAAAGTTTAAGTGGTCAAATCAAGGGCTTAATTGCATAAAATTTGAAGTCTTATGGGCAATTAGGACTTAATCAAACAATTAGTAAACCAATGACCAATTTACAAAAGGCGTGCGACTTCTCGGACTGAAATCAGCGTAATCAGGGGTCAAATTAAAGAAAACTGAAAGTTTGGTAGTTATCTAAGGGTTTAGTTGAACAAATCAGAGACCAAGTACCAACTTGTAAATGACGCTCAAATTTAGGGCTGGCAATTGAAACTGACAGGGATGCAATTGAATGAAATTAGGAGTTTATGAGAAAATTACAGGTAAAATTAAACGAAATTGGAAGAATAGGGATTAAATTGAAGATTGTCAAATTTCAAATCATAAACCCTAATTTATAGGGTTTAGCCTAAATAGTGTTGTTCAGGACACTGTGCATCGTCTTCTTCAGTTTTTGGCTAATCAAGTAGGCACTTTTAAGCGAATGAATGTGGCGTTTTCAACCACTCTAGAGGTTGTAACCACCACCATTAAACCGAGAAACACCTCATCTACAACCCCATTTCTTTTAAATCAAACGTTTATATCCTATATTCTCCATTGATCTCCACAACATCTTATCCTCAGTCAAGCATCATTGCATCAGATGCTACGTTAATCAAGTTGACACTTTCAAACGAATGAATATGGAGCTACAGACCTTCAAATTAAGCAATAATGGATCCAATCAAAAGATGTGCACCCCCTCTAACAAGTTTAGATAGTCTCATGCAACGTTAACGTCAGAGTTGCTCCGGCGAAGCCATGAAAGTGACCAACCCAGTAAGCTTTGACCGAGACACCTATTTATAGAAAACCGCCTAAGGCTTTCATGTGTTTCCACTTAGAAACCCTTAGACAATTCTTATCAAAGGTTTAAAACTCTTCTCTCAAAATCAGAAGGCTAGAAACACCTCACCTTGGTCTCCAAGTTTGTTACAAAATCATCTAAATCCAAAACTATTAATCCTGTGGTAAAATCAGCTTAGTTTTGGTTTGTTAAAACCCTAACAAAATCATCTAGAAGCTCTGAATCTGCCCATAAAATGAGGAGGGGGAAAGGAGAAAAAGAGAGTAGAAGAAAGAAACTTTGGCTAAAGTTTAAGAAATCCAATCTAGTTCAGGATTTCAAGGTTTCAGTTTATTTGGCTAGGTTTGGAGAGAAGAAGAAAGGAAGGCAGCATTAGAAATCGATTCTAATTTGAAGATTTCAAGCTTGGAAGGTATTTACCTACAAACCTTGAAAGTGGAGTCCATGGAGCCTTGATGGATTGATTTCTTTTGTTTAAATGCAATGTTTTGAATGTAATGACATGTTCATGAAAGCCTTTATACATTATATTACATGTTTGTTTGATTTGAAAGCTGTCAAATATAGCAACAAGGTGTTGGTGTTTTTTGTTTTAATGAAGGCATGGTTCCAGGTTCTGGAATTGTGATTTAGTTCCTGTCAAAATGTTGATTTTGAAACCCAGATTGTTTAAGCATGCTTTTTGTTTTGAGTTAGCGGTTTTGAGAATGAAGATTAATGCATTTTTTATGTATTTTTTGTTGGTTTAAAATTTTGATTGCAAAGGACACGTGAAAGATGAATAATGTTGATCATTTGTTATGCAAATGGGCTTTCTTTGCTCATGCAAAGTTTCAAAGAAAAGCTTGGAAACTGTTGTCATTTGGGATAGCACGGAGTATTTGGTTGCTCAGGAATGGCATAATTTTTAACGGAATCCTGCCGAATTTTTAACAAATGACACAGTTGTTTTCTATCTGTTCAAGCTGTCTCTAGTAATTTCTTTCTAATTGGCTAAGCTCTTCAATAAATCATCTACTTTCATTTAAAAAAAAAAAAACTTTGTGATATTTTGTTCGATAATCGAAGTGAAGAGAGAATTTTTATCTTCTTGATATTGGATGGAGATAGCTAGCTAGGTCATGCAGTAAAAGCAAAGAATATAAAATATGTTCCTCTCCCTTTCACTTTATCTCTATACATCTTTTGCACATGAAGGAATATATATAGAGAATGCAGCAATTTGTAACGTGTGCCTCCACAATCCAAAAACCCTAATCTGTGAATGTGATGCCACGATCCGTCCTCGCGGGCGATCGATCGCTTGCATTTTGCTTTCTTCTTTATCGTTTGTGCAAATAAAGCTACATTCTTTTTCCACTCGCCGCCTACACTATTTC
>Ga0325405_1001271_pt1 | contig 25518 bp, 19 predicted proteins | sample PopdelMetagenome_21_FD_205663 | JGI IMG/M metagenome (GOLD analysis project Ga0325405, IMG submission 205663) | Populus deltoides microbial communities from Bellville, Georgia, United States - Xylem-Control-R2 | ecosystem: Host-associated > Plants > Phyllosphere > Stem > Wood/Secondary xylem...
CAGACAGAGGTGACAAACAGAACTTTGGGAAATCTGGTTCGTAGCATTTGTGGAGATAAACCAAAACAGTGGGATCATGCATTGCCACAGGCTGAGTTTGCTTACAATAGTGCTGTTCATAGCGCAATGGGGAAGACTCCTTTTGCTATGATATATGTGACACCACCGAGACATACAGTGGACTTAGTTCGTCTACCTAAAGGAGGCCCAGGATTTAGTATGGCCGCTGAGACCATGGCGACACAAGGCCAGACCGTGCAGGAGGAAGTGAAGCAGAGGTTGGAAGCAACAAATGCCAAGTACAAGGCTGCAGCAGATAGGCATCGACGTCGCCAGGTGTTTGAAGAGGGAGATTCCGTGATGGTTTTCTTGCGCAAAGAAAGGTTTCCTGTAGGCACTTACAACAAGCTGAAGCCTAAGAAATATGGTCCATATCAAGGTTTGAAGTAGATCAACGATAATGCCTATGTAATTGATCTTCCCGAAACCATGGGCATTTCCAAGACTTTCAACGTTGCAGATTTGTTTCAGTATTATGCAGAGGAACACTTGTATCATGATCCCGATCCAGAACCTAACTCGAGGTCGAGTTCTTTACAAGTGGAGGAGTCTGATGTAGAACAAGTAGCGGAAGCATACATGCTTAAGAGGGATCACCCGAAATTCAAAGGCAACTGAATTTTGGCAGCCGGGGCGTCGAAGCTGGAATGCCGCGAAATTCACTGAGTCAATGCGTTTCGCTATTTGCGGAGGAAGTCAGTGGCTATGCCCCTGATGTCCACCAGTTTTTGGCCAAATTCCATCGTTTCGGCTCCGAAATCGTTATGTTTTCCATTTTTGGAAAGTTTTGTTTTAGCCATAACTCTTGATTCCCGAGTCCGAATTGACTTTCGTCAATTCCTGTTTGCTCAGGATTCATAGGCCTTTCATATTCTGCATTTATCTCAAATTTGCCATTTTTGGTAAATTTAATGTTTTGTGTCGTTTCCTTATCCGTCATGGGTTAGGTTAGGGTTTTGCTTTATATACCATTGTAAGGCCTCTGACCGGGCAGCTATTGATTTTTGAATAAACAAACCTTGAGTTTTCTTAGAGTTTCTCTCGTTGTAAATCATTTACGGAATATTGACGTTGGTCGTATTCATTTACCGTTTTCTGCTGCGTCATTATGGAAAGCTGTGAAAGAGATATATGGAAATCAAAACAATTCAACTTGTATTTTTCATATCGACAAAAATCTTGCCAATTTGCAGCAAGATGGAAACACTTATGTTCAATTACTCGAAACCCTGGAAGGTATGACGAGTGAACTTGCACTATATCGTCCTTATACGGTTGATGCAGCAAAATTAAGGATACATGAAGAGGAGGACAAGATCTTCCAACTCTTAGCTAGTCTCAGTTCAAAATATGAAGATCTTCACATCAAGATCCTCATGAATCCTGATTTTCAATCCCTTACTAGTGTGTGCGCTACTATTCAATGAGAAGAAACTTGCATAAAGGTTATGAATTTTGACTCTAAAATCCCTTTATCAGAAACTTGTGCTTATGCTATTAACAAATCAATGAACAATGATGGACCTTACAAGGGAAAACGACCCGATTTAAAGTGGCATCATTGTCATAATATTGGTCACTAGGAGGTGTTGGATTTTTCATCCAGAGCTAAAGCTGTATCTTAAAAAGAAGAAGAAACCTCAAAGGGGCTATTATCATAAGGCTTACATTGTTGTTACTGCTCACTTCACTAGTTCTCTTCCTAGTAATGTTAAGAATTTCTCTACATCTGCCCTTCTCAATGACTTTGTTGCCTATCTTATGGAAAAAGGGTGATATTGCCATGACAATATCTGTCTCTGATTCTATGGCACTCCCTGGTAAGTTTGCTTGCAAACTCGGTTCACATCCTGTAAAAAACCACAGATCGATGGTGGTATTCTTATTACATTTAAAATTGCCTTGGTAACTAGTATTGTGCATGATTCTTGGGTCATTAACTCAAGTGCAGCTAATAATATAACTAATAAAATGACTAACTTATATAATTTTGAAGGATTTTTTTCTCCAACTTAAATGTCTATTGCCAATGGAAAACATGTCTCTATCAAGAGTAAAGAAAAGATTAAATTACTGTCCAATAGTATAGAATCCTTAATCCTGTATGTTTTCTCTTTTCCATTTCAATTACTTTTATTATAACCCAATTTTTGATTTCTTAAAAAAAAGAATGAATAAAAAAATAATTTAAGAATTGGGTTAAAACAACACAAATCAAAAGTTTAAGGACTAATAAGGATTGAATTATAAATTTGGGAGTCAATTTGGTCAAAAATTGAAAGAATTAATAAGTTTGGGGATTTCATTGAACTGAAAATTAGTTTAATTAATGAAATTAAGGGTGTAATTGAAGTAGTATCAAAGTTTGGGGCTGATTAGAGGCAAAATTGCAAGAAATTAAAATCCAAGGACCAAAGTGAAATGATGAGGGCATTTAGGAGTTTAATTGATTATTTCAGGGGTAATCTTGAAAGAATTAAAAGTTGAAGAGTCAATTAAGGATCAAATTGAAAAACTCAGAAACCTAGGATTGTTTTGGAAATGATGCTATAATCCAGGGGTCCAATTGCAATTTGATCTAGGGGAAAAAAAAGATTTTCCTTGATTAAGGACCCAATTGCTAAATGTCAAAAGTTTAGGGGGGAAATTGAAGATAGCCAAACGACGCAGTTCCAAGACACTATTCATTCTCTTCTCTAGGAAAAGCAAAGGAAATCCATTTGAGACACCACTAACACAGCTTCAGCCAGACACGATCTCCTCACCCACACGATATTCTCTAAATGCCAGAATTTGTCTTGCAGTGACAGGGCCTTTAGCACCCGACTAGTCTTCAAATGAAGGCGAACGTGCAAGACGCCCATCGTGCAGATCGTGCACGATCATACATTCTTTGGCTTCATAAAAGCCAGAGAAGGACCATTGATAGGAGGGGAGAGAGATGCAAACAGAGAAAGACTGGGAGGGAAGAAACGAAAAACCAGAGGGGGTAACAAAGGAAACTGGGGAAGAAGAAAGGCAAACAGGGAAAGAGGCCAGGAAAGGAGAACAGAGAACAAACACAAGGGCAAATATAGAGTGAACAGAGGGTTTTCCAGGGGATATAAACGAAAAGGAAAAAGACTGAGGAGAAAAATCATAAGGAAACAGAAGCACAGAACAGAGGGGCACAAGAGGCCACGAACGAAGAAACAAACCCAGAGAACAGGGGGTGAGATACAAAGAACAGAGGAACAAAAAAGCAGAAAAGAACCCAACACAGGGGAAAACAAATAACAGAGAGAAGAACAAAGAAGGAAGAAGAAGCCTTGTCCAGACGTCGTCGCTCCAGACCACCAGCTCCAGCAGACCAGGTAAACCTTTCTTCTTCTCTTCCCGCTTTGCAAAATAATTCATTTGATACTGTGCATCTTCATTTATAATTAACTCCTTACTGTCGCACAATATGAACAGGGCTTTCATTATGAAACTAGCTTGGGGATTTTTTCAGAATAGTGAGAGATTATGGGTTCGGGTCTTGCGATCTAAATATGTTAAGGATCAGGAGCTAATTCCTAGTCCTCAGGTTAAACAAAGAGATTCAGTTTTGTGGAAGGGTATTTGCAAAGTGTGGCCATTTATCACTCAAGGTGTAAACTGGGCTCTGGGATGTGGAAGCAAGGTGCTATTTTGGAAAGACTCCTGGTTGGAAGGGTATGGCCCTTTGCATATGCACACTTCCCAGATTATTACTGAGGTTATGTTGAATTGTTCAGTGGCCGATATGGTGGATGACAAAGGTCAATGGCAATGGGAAACTTTTGCTCATTTCCTACCAATTCAGGTAATTTTGATCTTGGCAGGTTATAATCCTCCTACACCTCAGTTGGGGGAAGATAAAGTATACTAGAGACATTGTACAGGTGGTCAATTCTCAATTAATTTAGTTTATCGGATTCAGGAAGATAGTAGAGCTACTCATCAACAAAACGACCCTTTGTGAAAGATCATCTGGCAATGGAAGGGTCTAGAAAGAGTGAAGATATTCCTTTGGACAGTAGCTCACGGGCCATCATGACAAATGAAGTTAGATGGAGAAGGAAAATCACTTCTAACCCCTGCTGTAGTCATTGTTTGACAGAGTTAGAAACAATCATCCATGCTCTCCGTGACTGCCCAAATGCACGTGGGGTTTGGGACAGAATTATTGAAGTTGCAGATCGAGAGGCTTTTTACTCCCTTAACTGGTATACTTGGCTACTGAATAACCTTCGAGTTAACCATCCAAGCTCTAAGAGAAAGTTCTGGGGTATTGAATTTGGCATTGCGCTGTGGCAAATATGGAAGGAGAGAAACCATCGAATTTTTAGTTCTTCTACATCCCCTTACACCAACACTGTTCAAGTGATTAGGAGACTTATGGGTGATATTATTCATTCTATGGTTGGTGAATCTGGATTCAAAGATAATACCAAACAGAGGGTTTGCATAGGGTGGAGATATCCTCTAATTGATTGGGTGAAGATTAATGTTGATGGTTGCAGCAAGGAAACCCAGGGGTGGCTAGAGCTGGTGGAGTCATTAGGGATGCTATGGGTAGATGAATTGTTGGTTTCGCTCTTAATATCAGGATTTGCACATCAGTGAGTGCTGAATTGTGGGCAATTACTAATGGTTTGAAATTAGCTTGGTCAAAAGGATTCCAAAAAATTATTTTGGAATCTGATTCGTCATTAGCGGTTGATTTAATCACTAAAAATAAAATTATCATTGACAAAAATTATAATCTAATCATGCAGGCTAGAGAATTATTAGCAAAAGAATGGGATATTCAGGTGCTCCATGTCTATAGAGAAGCAAATTCAGTGGCAGATTGGCTAGCCAACTACGGTTTAACCAGGAGTTTTTTGGATAGATTTTGTATTTACTTTAATGATCCTCCTGCGGGTCTTTATTGTATTTTGTATTATGATCTTATTGGATCAACTCTGTCGCGTTTAATTTAATTGGGCGTTTTAGCCCCGATTTTAACCAAAAAAAAAACTCCTTACTGTCGCACACGTGCATGAATATTTCACGTACGCCTGTTGATTTGCCCAGCAGGTCCGGATCACTGTCCAGGAATTCAACTATTTTGTAGTTTATTAGATTTTTCTATCCTAAAAATTCAACTATTTTGTTTCTATTTAGATCTTTTAATTTACAAGAATTATATTGAAACTCTAATATTTTATTTGATATTTCTTTCATCTATTTTACTGCCTTTTATCCTGAATATGCATCTGTAGAATCTACATCAAATTTTGCACATCAAATGCAGAAAATTTAGAGACCCATCCAAGATGACACGAGTACCATTCGGAAATTAAGGAAGTGTCATTTCTGTATCCTCGTTTTCTCCCTTTGTACCACATCTTTTCGACCTGTCTTTAAAAATCCATTAATTTGTTTTAATAATAAAAAAAGATGGTTAATTTTTATCTACCCTAAACTTTAAAATCTTCAAAAATGAACGCACATGCATGAGCAGCTTATGTATTGAAATTAACAATATATATCATGCCCGGAGGATTAATTTTAGGATGTTGACGTAGCATATCATAAGATAAACAGAAAAGCTCTGGAGAAAGAGTCTCAAGTCTATAGTTTTTATTCAAACCATAGCTAAATAACTAGAGTTCTAGCAATGCATATTATAAGTTTGCCATAGTTGGGCTAACTAAGAAAATCAAAATAACTTGAAATATGACACTGACGAAAATAGAAATAATAGATAACTAGGAGATGCAATCTGGTCCGCTGATCAAATCCCTGAAAAAACATTCCCACGTTACAAGGCTCTAAATCAGCTTCTACTCCTTGAACTTCGGACTCAATCGGAGGTTTTCAGATGTTGAAATAGAATTAATCGTCATGAGCTTCTATTTCCTTCCCTCTGAGCTCGTTGGAACGGGTATTAGATGGAGAAGCATTATTCCCAGCTGGTATTTCCTGAACTATGGCCTCATGAATCCGTAGACCACCCTTCCATTTGTTAGTCCACACTTCATACAAGCCAAAATAGAGCGTCTCCTCGTCATTTTTAGCGTTTTCATCACCTTTTTTATTAGTCTGTCTCTTCTTCTCACGAGGTTCCTCTTTAATTTCAGATTTTTCATCACTTTTACTTTCAAACTCAACCCGACACTTATCCTGAGGACGTTCCTCTACTTCCCCGCTTAAGTCTGATAGTTTTATTTCTTGGCGCGTATACTCTCTCCCCTTTCCTATCCTAGCCATCACCGTAACAGGATCGTCCCAGCCAAAGGAATTCTCTGTGTTCATGGATAACATAAAGCTAACTTCATACGCCTTCCCTTTGGTTACAGGCATTTCACCACTTACATCAAGCCAACACACCTCCAGCAGCTCTGCAAAACCATCATCCCTATATTTTGCAAAGAGCAAATAGATTCAAATTGACATAAACAAAATAGACTCTACATTACTATAGCACCACTATTCAAAATCTGCAGATTCACAAAAGGTAGTTATACAGTTCCATCATGATGATAAACCATTGGTCTTTAGTTTAATATACTCACCCCTAAAATTCAATCCTGTCATGTAAAGAAATAAATAAATAAACTTTGTTTTATGGTCTCCGCCAAAAATGAAAGGAAACAACAGAAAGAAACAATAACTAAAAGTGTGGCCGGAACTGCACCATATACTGATTCCTAAACCTTAACTTTCCACGTTTAAGAATGTAACAATTTGGCCTTGGGATATTTGTAATCTTTACTTAACAATTTGAAGATTTTTGTCAAAATGATTCGTATAATTTTATAACACCTCTGAAAAGTTTTTGGTAATTTACCCTAAAACAAAAACGTGGATCAAGAGAAAACTTGTATGAATAAATTAAAGTATCAAATTAAATAGAGTAAATTATTACCGGATCCCTATGTTTTCAATAAAATAATTAGTTAATCCCTTTGTTTTAAATTAATTGGTCCTGTTGTTGGTTTTTTACCAACAATATTCTTATCTAAAATCAAAATTTCCATTCTTATCTACTATATACAAAATTAAGTCTTTCAAAAAGGTAAGTTAGGAATTTTTTTAAAAATCAACAGTCAACTTTGATTACAGAATTAACATACAATTTTCAGATGTTATTTAATTTTTAGTAAAAGAAAAAAATAAAGATGAGATAGAATTGGGAATCAACTTAAAATTTATAGAACAAAGGCATCGAAACACCACAACAACGCCTTACTCAGACCATGAAAATAAGGATAATTAACCCTTCCTAGGGTAGAATTACTTTTACATGTTTAAATCTAGAATATTGACAAGTTTGAAGGTCGTGATGATGAATGCACCTGGAAACAATATCAGGCCAAAGCAAATTACTTTGCATGATCCAGAGATGTTAGAAATTTTACTAAATAACTATACTGTCTGCACACGCAAACAAACAACTTCTATGAATGAATCAATCCATACAAATTCATCAACACAATAAATGATTTCTAGCTGGGTTTGGAAGAGAAAGAAAGCTTGATTATGATGATGACTGTTTGGGTTATTGTTGGGGTAGTTAATGGATTGAATGCTAGAGAAGAAGAAGATAGAAGGAGAAATTTGGGGAGATTGGTATCTAAAAGAGAGAGAGAAAAAAAAAACTAGGTGTGAACCGATCCAGCAAGGGTTTTATTTTTTTAAAAAAAAAACAATCTATATATAAAATACTTTTTATGAATTTAAAAGATTTTCGTAAACATTTTATGGTATTCATGAAAATACTTTTTATGGTATTCAAATTATAACTATCAATACTTTCTGTATATAGAAGAGTTATGCATGAAAAGGATAAAGAATCTTTATAAAAAAATTAAATTGGTTCAATTCTAAAAGGACCAGATATAATTATTTTTATTTTTCATATCTATTATTAAATTTTGATAATTACAACTTAAACAACTTAAATTTCTATGATATTGATCCTCTTAAAACTTTATATATTTGTAAATTATGTATTAATTTTTTATAATGAATACATGCAAGAATATTAATTAACAAAACATTTGTAACATAACATTTGTAAAATATTAATTAACCAAGATTTGTAACATAACAGCATATAACTATTCAAGAAGAAAACAGGTATGTTATCCTCACCCTTCAGGAATACTCCAAAATTGACTATCTTCCTTCCAGCAGATTGTAAGATGCTTTGGTTTAAACACGGTTTTGCCATCAGGCCCCTGTAAAACATGTCAAACAAGATAATTTCCAAATTGTCATTATTAAATCATTACATAATTATATTAATTAATTACCATTCAAGCAGTAATAATATTCTGACCTTTGAGGGGACTTCATCCGTCTTTGACCCATCTGTAGATGATTTTGACTCTCCAGGCTTCCCCTTCCTATTAACTCCGAAAATAAGCAGTGTCATCAATTTGTATAAAAACACTTGAAAAATTATTTCGATTCATGGAAGATCAACCATTTATCATTTGCAGGACTCATATTTTATCGATAATCAACTGGCACGTCAATTTGTATAAAAACAATTTTATGAAAATCATTTTCCGAATAAGAAAATAGAAATTAAGGTTTTGAATGAAGGGTGATATTATTACTTATCCCACTCCATACCTTGACAGAGTGACAAAATAATTAGCCCTCTTTCTTACACCTTAATTTATAGAAATCTTAATATTTGTCAAAATTTTCATGATATCGCATAATGAAAGGAGCTCTAAATTCAATATACAACTATTGAAAAATAAATTAAAGTTTAAAAATTTGTGAATATTTTTTTTTAAATGCCCTTAGGCTTTATATTTATTTTATTGTAAATGCGCTTGACATGTCTAAAATAAATTACATAATTAACCTATAATGTTTAATTTATCATTATATATACTACACTATACTAAATATAATACATTTGATAAAGCATCACCACCAGTATAAAATATATTTCAATATAAATTATTTATAAAAAATTTTAAGAGAGTCCTTGTGATCATATTCAATCCATATATTTTTATGAGACCCATAAATTATTTAGATATAATGTGAAATCTTTAATTTATACTTATTCTGCAATGAATATCACAAATGACTATAAATTTTAAGTTATTATATTTATCATAGGAAGATTTTTTATAAGTTAATTATGTTTGTTTTTTAACATATAAAATAGTACCATATATTTTTAACAAATGACTCTACTCGTATTTTTACAATATTCTTCGTCAAATTATCTTTGATCCATTAATACAAACATAACACTTTGACCCAAAACCCAATTTGTGATCACAATATATATTAAGATGAAATTAAAAAAAAAACTAATTAAAAAAAATCTGAATTAACTAAGTTAACCGGTCAAACTTAAGATCCGTGTAAGGAGAGTGATAATTAAATAAAAAAAATAAATATTAAAGAACTAAATTAAACAAAAAAAAAGATTAATTAAAAAAAACTACAATTAAAAAGCATTTATATTTCACTATGGATTCACAAAGTGAAAGTTGATGACTTGTAGCATAAAGTGTAATTCAATAGCAAGTTTTTTTCTTCTTTTTATTGGTTCAACTTGTAGTGGAGCCAAGTTGTTGTTTTCCTTAGTCTTGATCGTGATCGAGTAAAAAAAGAACTTTTGTGAAAGAAAATTGTGTTACTAAATATGGATTCCAATAGTATTTTGAATCAATTTGGGATATAAAAGCTCAATGGCTCCAATTATTACTATTGAGAGTTATGTATACAAAACCCATCTTCAAGGTCAGGACCTGTGAAAAAGATTGTTAGTAGAGAGGATAAAGAAATCATGGAGAATGCATCGGAAAGGACATATGCAAGGAAGAAATAGAAGATAAAGATGTGGTAAGGTATTATTTGCTCTTCGATCACACCTCAACATATTGGCGATCTCGATTCACCTAAAAAAGTATGTGATTTTATTCAATAGATCAATCTTGTCTTTTTATCACCTTAATAATAAATTTTCGCATCGCCCTTTGGATGGCTGGCTGATCTATTGACATAAAATAGAATAAAGGACCTTTTTCCATTTTCTATGTGCAGATCATATACCAAAAATAAACTGATTAGTAAACAATGTTTCAACCACTGCAACAAAAAGCATGCACATAGAAGCTTCAAATAGGAGGAAAAAAAAAACCATATTCTCACCTTCCACCAATTCTAAACTTGGAGAATATTGATGTACGATCCTTTAAAACATGCCACACAAGAAAAATTCCAAATTGTCATATCATTAAAACATTTCATTTGCTCCCCTGATCATTACGAACTGATTATCTGAATTACCGAAGAAGTAAAAAGAATTCCGACCTGTCGAGACGGTGGTTGAGAGCCTTCGGGAGCCTCTTTGCTTGAATTTTTGGAAGGAGGAGTACTCATGACCTGGATGCCAAAGAGATTTCAAGGAACTATGTGGTAAAAGTTCAATACAAGAACAATAATGAGAGGTTTGTTGTTTGGGAGTATCAATTTCCACGATCTTATATTATAAGTCAACCATTACTTTACCTATAATCGAAAAGGAAGGGATTTTATACTATGCATGGCTTCATATTCTCATAAATTATTGCAGATGAATTGTGCAAAATTTTATATTTTTTTAGTTTGGTCCTCAAATTTGTCCTAATTAAAGAGCAATTGATTTTAAATTATAATAGAAGGATGAGATTGAAAGAGGAGGGACCAAAATGAAAACCGCGACAAAAATAAGTGGTGTGCTATAAGTTTCACAAAAGATGCACTAGCTTTGATCCTTAAACTTAAAAAACCACGCAAATTTTATGATTTTAGTCCCTCAATGTTTTCCCAATTTAATTTTTATATAAAAATTTATTTTTGTTATTCTTTTATCCCTAGTTTAGGGAGAAGAGAGAGAGGTCACTGAATTTTAGTGGTAGAGAAAAAAATATGTAATTGACACTGATTTAGACCACCAAAATAAACGATATTTATGTCAAATTATTTATTTTGATGAGAGAAGTTCATGTTAGATGTTTTTTTCTTTTAAAATTTATAAAAAAAACATATTTGAGTTCGGGTTAAATTTTGATTTCAGGTTAATTTTGTTTTTTTTGAAACGGTTTTTTTTTGGGGTTTTTTAAAGTCATAGAAAAGATAACCACAGTTTCAAAAGTGTTTTGAGTTAAAAATAAATTTTTAGGTCAAAAAAACTTAAATCTCGATTTTTTAATCACTACAGTACATGCAGCCAGCGTAATCATTTTTTTATTAATTTAATATGTTTTTTATTTTTATTATCATATAATTAAATAACATTTTAATAAACATAAATTAACAGACATGTGGAGGAAAATCATGTCTTGCACTTAAAGTTTTTAAAGAAGTAAGGGCTTGACGATGTTTAACTTACTTTTAATGCTTTTACATTCAATCATGAATCAGACATTCATTTCTCTGCCGGCCTATCTGTCCATCTATTATTAAATAACCTAGGAGCCAGCTGGAGTTGAGAACTGTTTAGAAGTAAGGACTCGACCATGTTTGGCTTACTTTTAATTGCAAAAAAAAAAAAGCATTTTAATCCTTAAACTTAAAAAATCACGTAAATTTTATGATTTTAGTCCCTCAATGTTTTTCCAATTTAATTTTGATATAAAAATTTATTTTTATTATTTTTTTATCCTTAGTTTAGAGAGAAAAGAGAGAGGTCATTGAATTTCAATGGTATAGAAAAAACATGTCATTAACACTGATTTAGGCCACCAAAATGAATGAAATTTATGTCAAATTGTTCATTTTAATTAATGGAGTTCATATTATGTGTTTTTTTGCCTTTAAAGTTTGTAAAAAAAACATACTTGAGTTCGGGTTAAATTTTTATTTCAGGTTGATTTTGTTTTCTAAAGTGATTGTTTTAGGTTTTTTAAAGTCATGAATAAAATTATTACAATTCTAAAAGTGTTTTGAGTTAAAAATAGATTTTTAGGTCAAAATAGCTGAAGCCTTGATTTTTTATCACCATAATATATGCAGGCAGGTTGCATAATATTTTTTTTTTATCCATTTAATATATTTATTTATTTTTATTATAGTTTGATTGAATAAAAAAATATTTTAATAAAAAAAAATTAGCAAACATGATCATGAAAATATACTGTCTTACTAGATTAAATATCTTGATCTATATTATCTCCTGATTTTTCAAGTTTTATTTTTAAGTGTTGTTAATATTTATTTATTTATTTATTTATACATGTAGTTTTGGGTTTATTTAATTATATATATATACATAAAATTTGCACTTGCTTGACCATGTTTAACTTACTTTTAATGCTTTTTCATTCAATCATGAATAACTAGCAGACATTCATTTCTCTGCCGGCCTATCTGTCCATCTATTAAATAACTTAGGAGCCAGCTGAAACTGAGAACTGGTTAGAAGTAAGGGCTTGACCATGTTTAACTTATTTTAATTGCAAAAGATATATTTTGTTAGTTAAATTTAAAAAATTATATAAATTTTATGATTTTAGTCTCTTAATATTTTTTTAATTTAATTTTACTATAAAAATTTATTTTTATTATTTTTTTATCCCTGATTTAAAGAGAAGAGAGAGGTCACTGAATTTCAATGGTATAGAGAGAAACATGTCATTAAGATTGATTTATATCATCAAAATAGATGATATTTGCGTCAAATTGTTCATTTTGATGATGGAAGTTCATATTAGATTTTTTTTACCTTTAAAGTTTGTAAAAAAAGCATATTTGAGTTCAAGTTAAATTTTGATTTCAGGTTGATTTTGTTTTTTGAAGCAGTTTTTTTTTTTTTTTTAAGTCATGGATAAGATTATCACAATTTCAAAAGTGTTTTAGGTTCAAAATAGATTTTTAGGTTAAAAGAGTTTAAATCCTGATTTTTTTATCACCACAATATATACAGCTTGTGTAATATTTTTTTATCAATTTAATATATTCATCTATTTTTATTATTGTTTGATTAAATAAAAAATATTTTAATAAATATAAATTAGGAAAATATCATGTCTTCCTTTCGGATTTGCACTTACTTTTTTGAAAGAAGCAAGGGCTTGACCATGCTTAACTTACTTTTAATGCTTTTACATTCAATCATGAATCAGAGGCATGTTCCATTGCCTTCCAAATGAATCTAAACTCAACAGTAAATCATTCAACTCATTGTTGTAAATACTATATCAGATTTTTCTCATAGAATTATAAAGGTTTTTGTATAATATTGCTTTTCGTAACAGGATGCTCTGTTCTGGAGTTTAAATTACAGATGCAGCATCGTAATATCAGCAAACCTAGTTACCTATAATCTAAAAGACAATTATAAAAGACATGGGATTTTCAATGTGTTGATGTGCACTGTTCATCATCTCACGTTGTTGTGGATTTTATTTTCTTAATTTAGTCTTCAAGCTTTTTTTTCCCAACTATTTCATCTTAATTGAAGATCAATTGATTTTGAATTTTTAAAGAAGGGTGTGGTTGAAAAAAGAGAGACCATAATGAAAAAAAAGCCAAACATGGATGACTAGTCATAAGTTTTGAAACAAGTACACTTTGATCCTCAAACTTTAGAAATTTTGCAAATTATACAATTTTAATACCTCAATATTTTTCAAATTCAATTATGATAAGAAAGTTAATTTTTGTTATTTTGTAGTCCCTAGTTGAGAGAGGAGAGAGATAGGCTGCCGGATTCTGACGATAAAAAAAAAAATTGTGATTAATACTGATTTAGGCCACCAAAATGAACGATATTTGTGTCAAATTGTTTATTTTGATGAGGGGAGTTCATGTTAGGTGTTTTTGCCTTGGTCACAAGGATCATTACTAAGTCTTTATATTCTCCCAGAAGACCACAAAACATATACAAAGTAAAATCTTCTAGCGAAACTAGCCAGCCAACAGCGACCAACTCATCAAATAATGCCTTGGCTTTTTTATAAACTTAGTGACCAAATCATCACCTTGTCAAAGATCTTGAAAGGAGCTATGCAGTTGCATACGAGAATTAGACAGAGAGGCTAAAACTTGCTCAAACATGCACCAAAGAGAGTGCAAGGTTTGCCAGTCAACAATAAGATGAAGAACATCCATGGAGAGAGAGGAAAGTAGTGCACTTAGAATGAGTTGATCATCCTATTTGCAATGAAGAAAATAGTAATTTATCTTAAGAGAAGTACCGTCGGCAGCAAACACATGTAGAGGAGGACATAAGAGTGAGCCATGAACAAATTGAAAAACTCATTGGCCTAGGAAATATAGCTTCATCTGCATTTGCCAATATAGGTAACTGGTGTTTGCTAATTTTAGAGAGATAACTTGGCGAGTGTGGGAAAGGGAAACAATGGTGTACATCGAAGCATGATGGATGGTAGCAACAGAGGAAGGCTGCAAGAAAGGAGTGACATTAATGTTGGTATGATTTCGGTCAACATTATTAGGCAGGGCAGAGGCAGAATAAAGGCAAAGGAAGATACACCCACTGACTGCACTAGTGGTGTAGTAGAAGTAGAGACAAATGATGTTTGAGAAGAGTCCATTGGAGAGGGAGAAAAAGTGTTGTAAGTTATTTAGGGCTTTGATACCAAGTTGAGAATAATAGAAGGCTTGACTTATCTCTTAGCCAACCTTTTCTATTTATATATATAAGGGTAGCACACGATTGTAATTGTAGGAACTATAACACTGGAGTAATCATATAGTATATATATACACATTCTATAATAATTATAAAAATGAAAAGGTATTCAAATATTTAAGGTACTCCTTGAACTTTAAGTTATATTATACTAGTTACTCGACAATACTATAAAAGTACAGTGATGCCAATTGAATATCCAACTTTAAAGATTCAAAATCCACTAATGGATATATATTCATATTTAGTGGAGTAGATGTGTTATGAAAATCCCTTAAGTAAACGCTTATTGCAAGATACATGATGAAATTATAATTTATTTTTCTTGATAAAGTGGAGAGGAAGCTGAGTGACTTTGAAATTTCTTAAAGGATATTTCACATTGGCCAAAACTAACGCTGACAATTTATGCCCATTGTAATTGTCAGTCTATAACTAGAAGAGTACAAAGTAGTATGTATAACGATAAGTTTAGACATATAAGTTTTAGACATAATATCATTAAACAAACACTTGCTCTAAAAAAGAATCATTTCCATTGATTATATAAAGTCAAAGGAAATTATTACTGATCTGCTAACCAAAAGTTCATCAAGAGGGCTTCTGTATAGTTCATTAAGGGGAATGAGCTTCAAGCCTTTAAAAATAAAAGGATATTGTTGCACGTGTGTGGTGTCGCGGCGATCATCCACTCTCAAGTAAGTTGTATATCTGGCAAATATGAGGAGACAAGAGATTCTTGTCTTTTATCATTGGAAAAGTGAATGAGAGTCACCACTTAGTGTTTTGGTTGCTAGGAACCCTAACTCATCTTATAGATTGGGTATGAGGACTGGTTGTGTAAAGAAAATATATTAGCACCCCAACTACACCCTGCCTAAGGTAGTTTGCGTTGTTTAATTATCTGATGTAGCTAAGGTCTTATTGAGTTTTCTAGTTATTGGTGTATTTACGATTTAAGAAAAGTTCTCCTCAGTAAGGAGATCCTTATCTTATCGAGTAAAATTTAACCGTTCTATGTGATGAGTATGTCTTACGTATAAGTTCGTAATCCTAGATATTAAAAGAAAACAAAATAATTTTTTTTTGAAATGTTGGTCTAGTTCTCATGACTTTAATAAACTGGTTATTAAGCCATAATGCATGTTAAAAAATTTTATTGTATAAAAATACAATATGATATTTTTTTGACTTGATCGTATGCACAGAAAACAAACCCGTTTTGTTTTTCTAACTTTTTTTTGTATTTTTGCAACATTTTGATGAAACTGGGTATTTTAATATCACTTTTACATCGACCCAAAAGTTTATTCTATTTTCAAATTGGGCCAGACCTGGCCCAACCATTTTTGGTCTAGGCTGGCGTTGTCTGGCCCAATGCATAAGTTAAATTTCTCCACTGTTCACATGCTACGTGAACAGTGAAGAGTGAATTATAATTAACTCTCCATTGTTCATTAAGCGAATAGTGGATATGGCGAGGGGAGAGGGAATGAAGCAGAAGAAGAAGATGATGGGAGGTGGCTAACCTAGTGGTGGCCTCGGTGGTACTAGAGTTGACTGTGGTGTTGCTGTGGCGGCGACCGGGAAGCCCTATTTTCTTCCCTTTCGTTTCTCATTTGTCTTTTTTTCTTTTTCTTTCATTCTTCTTCCCTTCTCTTCCTCTATTTTCCCCTGTTTTCCTTCCCTTTAGTTTTCTTTTGTTTTAGTCTTCTTTGTAAAAAACATTTCTCTCTCGAACTCTCTCTTCCTTGTCAATCCCCCCCTTTTTGTAATCTTTCTCTCCACTCGTTCCTTCCTCTTTATTTGTCTTTTCTCTCTATACTTTCCCTTGTTTTTTTTCTTCCCCCCCTTGTTCCTCCTGGTTTAACGGAGCATTTATAGGATAGGTGAAGCAGAAGCTACCCTGCCTTTGTCCAATCCTAGAGACAGGGTAGGGTGTCTCAAGTGACATCTATGCAGTTGCCTTAGCTATCCGTAGGGCCCCCCTTTCTAATCTTTATCATGTTGGCAGATAAGGGGCGTGAGCTGTGTCATGATTTATGCAAATGGGAAGGGAGATGGTGGCGTTGCAGGGGAGAGAAACTTCTTCTTCCCCTGTCTCTGCATGTCCACGGGAAAAAGAAGCACAATGCTGTCCAAAACACTACTGTTTTGTGTCTTTGTTTCAGTGCATGAAACGGTGTCGTTTTGCCCAAAACTCGTCGTTTCATTTAAAAGAAAAGGTGCTAAAATGTGTCAATTTTTGAATCAGTCCTCAATTTGCTTGCTTTTTTTCATTTTGGTCATTAGTTTTGAATTTCTTCAATCAAGTTTCTAATTGGCCATCAAACTTCAATATTTATGCAATTAAGCCTCTGATTTGACCAAATCAACTCTCAAAGATTGTAACTTGATCCAAAAACTTTAATTTCATCCAATTAAAACCTAAATTGACTTTAAAATCATTTTTTCTTGCTAACAAACCCTCCATAAACTCAATTAAACCTTCAATAAAATTTAATTGAGTCCATAAACATTTGATTTTAGACTTTTCTTTTTCAAATTTAATTTTTTTTGTTAATAGGGCTCTCATCAGTCAACGATATACTGTCAAATTTCAATCTTTATATTTTTGAACTTCCTCAACCAATTTCCGAACTCTATGGAATCTTTTTCTCATTGCTATTATTTTTTGTTATTTTCTTCCGAATATATTTTTGACTTTTTTTGTATTTTCTCATTTTTTTACGTGCGACCCAAAAATGAATAATAACAGATGTAATGATGGTAACTATACCTAATTGCTGTGAGATTCCAAGATCCAGGTTCAATTGAAAAAAAAAAGTCATAATATTTTCAATGGCATTTGAAAATTACTATTTCGTATCTATTCCTATGATAAAAGTGGTCCAAGCTGCAATGTGATGAAGAATGAGATGCGCTAATGATTTTCATATCTTAGTATACCAAGTGAAGTATAGTAAAATGCTCTTAACGAAAGATCAACTATTTTGGTGTTGATGGGTTAGGTTTTAAGAGAGAAGTTCAATGGTGGTGATTTTGATATTCAATTACGTAATTTTATTAAGAATTAATTATGTCAGTAATATGCAATAATCACCAATGTATTTACCAACGGTTATTAAATTGGTAATATGCCATAATAGATTTACTAACAGAATTAATGTGTGTATTTTTTATTTGTTTGGCATGATAATTCCATATATAAATCTATTGGTAATTATATTACCGACAAATTGACCGATAAAATAAAAATCATGAATAATATATTTTCAAACAAATGTTTTTATTGGTAATTCCATCAATGATTTTGTTACCAATTCAAAACACAGAAGGAATATTTTATATGTGATATGTAATTTTATTAGAAATTGTCTTTTGTTTCTCCCTTCCTAGTCATCTCGTTTTTGTTTTTTTTTGTTTTTCCCAAATGAGGGTAGTTTAGGTTCACAGATGGACAATAGACTTCTACCCTAAGATTGATGGTGGGATTCACATCATGAAGTGTAGTACTAGTCTATCTAAAGTGATACTGTTTGACAGGTTGCTTTTGATTTTTACCATTATGATGGTATGTCTAATAATTTGATATTTGGGGTATTTTCCCACGGTGGCTAGAAGTTCAAATGCTTGAGGGACGTTTGGCACAGTTTGTCGGTGACTTCAACAAATTCCATATATTCCCGGTCACGCAAATATTGATAATCTAAACGTAGCTGTTGAACATGTGAATTCGTGAGCAGACATAAAATAAAAACTACATTAATATCATCTAATAACTGTGTAATTATAATTATTGTTTATGTATTGCTAAGTTTAAAATCTACTCCTGTGATAAAAGTGGTCCAACCTGCAATGGGATAAAGAATGAGTTGTGCTAAATATTTTTCATGATTTGGTATGTCATGGAGTGCACGAGCGCCGGCGTGATGTTGTTTGGCAATGACGAAGGTTTTTTGTCGTGTTTTCAATGTGAAGTGATGTGTGTTAGGAAGATTTTTTAATTTAATCATAAAATTATGATTAATGTTTAGGAGTCGCTACGTAGTATTATAGTCACTAGGAACCTATGGTTTGCGAGAGTCTAAGTAAGGGACTGGTTGTGCAAGCGGAAGACACATCACCCCTAGTGCACCCTACCTAAGGTAAGCTGCATTGTTGTTTGATTGTTTTTTTCTAAGTCGGGCTTCTATTCGTTGGTCTTTTCTAAGGTTCAAGACAAATATTTCTTCATGAGAAAGTCTCTATCTTATTTGGTTAAATCCTAACCATTCTAAAGTCTGAATTTTAGCATTGCATATTTTTAAACCTTGTATCTTTAATACCTGATGGTGTAATTTATCGTGTAATTTTGTGCCCCATAAATATTAAAGTCTACATTTGGACCTAAAAAAGATTGGAAAAAAGGTTTTTGATATTTTTGTCAAACTCTAATAGATGATCATAAACTGGTTACAATATTCATTTTTTGGATTTTCAAAACATTAAAAAGATGTAATTTTTTATATATAAATATATGCTTGGAAAGTTTTTAGGATTTGGCCGCATGTATGAAAACAAGATTTTTTTTTTTATTTTTGAAAAGGAAAATTGATTTAAATTTTTCTTTATTTTTTTATAATGTTTTTTCTTTAAATAGTTTGAAGAAAACCAGGTATTTTAATACCGGATTTGTATTTTACAGTGTAAATATACAACTCGATATTATGCAAAATTGGTAGAAAAATATTCGATAAAATCACATTTTTAAAAAAATAATTTTTGAAGTTTTTTTAAATGGGGGTCGGGTCAGATCCAGCCCAGCCGTCGGGGCTCAGCCAAAACTGGCCTAGCCCAAAGCTAAGTTAATTAGTTTGGTTGCTGCAGCAATGAACAACGGGACAATTGATGCAAGGCAGGGATGGAGGATCACTTGAGGTGGTGAGGGTCTCAGTTGTGGTAAGGGTCTTGTGGTTCAGGAGGCGTCGACTAAGGTGATGGTGGTCAGAGTCGGCTGTGGAAGGAAGAAGAAAAAGTTGCAGAGGAAAGAGAAATGCTAGAAGGAGAAGAGAGAGAAGGTCATGGTGGCTGCTCTGCCACTGATGAGGAGCTGGGTTGATGGAAATTATGGTGGTAAAGCCGGCTGTGGAGGTGGAGGTCGGCGCTGATGTTACTGCTGCTATGGAGGAAAAGGGAGAAGCAATCAATGGAGAGGGAGAAGTGTGGTGGAGAGATTGGTTGTCCAGCTAGCGGTGATAGTGTTGGTGCTGGATGAAGGCATGGCTGAGAAGGAGAAAGGAGAGAGAGAGAGAGAGAGAGAGAGAGAGAGAGAGAGAGAGAGAGAGAGAGAGAGAGACGACATAAAAAGAAGAAAAACAAGGGAGGTGGTTAGTTTTTTTTTCTATTTTGGACCAGATTTTCTCCTCCCTCAGGCCATCAACTCTGCCTCTATTTATAGTCAGTGGAAGAGGGTAATCTCGTCTGCTCTGGGATAAAATTTCAGCCCTTGATTCTATTGGGAAGGATCCCAACCAATGGCTCAAAGTATGTATGGTACACTGTCAAATCTCCAGAAAAAGCTGCCTGAGTTGGCATGTTTAGGCCGGTGCTGGTGCTGATGGGTTGTCATTCAGATTGATCTATTCATATGGAACTATAGAGGAATAGCAGAAGATCATTTTCGTGCAAGTTTGGCTAAATTTGGTGGACGTTAGGTGCATTAAATGCACCTGAAAAGTAGGTAACTGGACCAGTTTTAACCGGGTAAAAGAAGAAGATAATGAATAGTGACCAGACGACACGTCGTCTGGTCCCCCCTTCTTTTCCTTTGTTAGTCAAAACGGCGTTGTTTTACGTTGAATTAGGGATTTTAACTATTTTGCTATTTAGTCCTCTGGATATCAATTTGTTTCAATTGAACCCCTAATTGACCCTACACTTTTGATTTAATGCAATTAGGCCCCTGTAGAACTTCAACTTCAGCCCTGTATTTACATGCCTTTTGCAATATGGGCCTTGGTCTTGGATTTTGTCAATTTAACCCCTAATTGACTATTAAACTTTCAATTTCTTCAATTTCACCCCCTGGTTTTTATCAAATTCACCCCTATAGTTTGACCCCTTTTATAGAAACGTCCTTGGCTGTCAATTTCTTTAATCTAACCCTTAAGGCATCGTGGTGAATATTCCACTTCAATTTAAATGTATCTATCTGGCAAATATAAGGAGACAAGAAAATCTTGTTTTTTATTAGTGGAAAATGGAATAGGAGTCGCTACCTAGTATTTTGGTCACTAGAAACCCCAACTAGTCTCAGATATCGGGTATGAAGACTGATTGCGTAAAGAAAAGGTATTATCACCCCAAATACATCTTACCTAAGGTAACCTGCATTGTTTGATTGTTTGCTAAAAGCTAAGGTGTTATTTAATTGTTGGTCCGTCTATGGTTCAAAAAAAGTCCTCCTCAATAAGGATGTTTTATCTTATCGGGTAAAATCCTAACCGTTCTAACATCTATAAAAAAAAAACTATATTTTTAATATCAAGAATATGTTTTACGTATAAATTCGTAATTCAGATACTAAAAGAAGACACAAATATTTTTTTAGAATTTTTGAAATATTGGCCTGGTTCTCATGGATTTAACAAACTTGTTATTAAAGCCAAAGTGCATGCTAAAACCTATTTTTGAATTTTTTTTTATATGTAAAAAACAATATGATTTTTTTTGTATGAAAATACGATGTGATGATTTTTTTCTTTATTTTTGAGAGACTTGGCCGTATGCATGAAAACTAAATATATTTTTTTTGTTTTATATTTTTTTGCAATGTTTTGATGAAAATCAGGTATTTTAATACCAAATTTATATCTTTACAGTATAAAAATATAAACCAATATTACACAAAATAGATAAAAAAATACATGATAAAATTATAAATTTTTTAGAAAAGATTTTTTGGAATTAATTTTTTTTCAAAAAAATTGAACAGTGGATTACTCTCCATTGTTCAGGTGAACAATGGAGACCACGGAAGAAGAAGAAGAAGAAGAAGAAGAAGAAAAGGAAGGCGAAGGAGGCTGACTTGCAGTGGAAGCTTAGCTGCGACGAGGAGGTTCTGCTGGTGGCTCAGTAGGCTTCGGTGGACGGAATGGTGGTCGGTGTCGGTTGCTGGTAAAGGAAGAAGAAAAGTTGCAGAGGAGAGAGGCTCGGCAGTGCGCTCACTATATGAGGTGTTCAGGCAGTTGGTTGTGATGGAGATGGAGGTGTTGAAGCCGGTGGTGACGATGTTGGCGGCTGAACGCAACGGTTGAGCGAGAGAGAAGGAGGTTCTGCTGGCAGCAGAAACCAGGTTAGAGAGGCTGGTTTTTTGGATGTCTTTGACCCAAATTTCTTCCTCTATGAGGCATGAAGATCAAATATATTTATAGACGATGGAAGAGAGATACCTTTTATCTTCTGGTGCAAAATCTCAGCCCTTGGTTCAACCCGAAAGCATCCCAACCATTGGCTCAAAGTAGCAATGATGAACTGTCAATTTATGCAGGAAATGTGGCTGGTTGGGCTGGCCACTTTGGGGCGGTGCCACCGCCTTTACAGCCTTTATAAGTCAGAACGGTTTATACTAGAGTGTATTCAGGTATTAGGGGATCATTTTTGTGCATGTTTCATCTAATTTAGGGAAGAAACGAGGCATCAAATGCCTTGGGAAGGAGGCCCCTCGGGCTGGCTCTCTGAGGAAGAAGATAAACAGTAACTTTCTACCAATTACGCTTTAGTCCTTCAATTTGTGATTTATCTCTAATTACACCCCTGATTGGCTTTAAACTTTTAATTTTGTTCAATTTCACCCTTGAAGAACTTCAATTCAACCCCAGATTCCAGCGCCTTTTTCCCTTTTGGTCCTTAGTTTTGGATTTATTCAATTAAGTCCCTAATTGGTTATCAAACTTCAATAATTATGCAAGTAAGCCTCTGATTTGACCAAATCAACTCTCAAAAATTCTAATTTAACCCCAGAACTTTAATTTCTTCCAATTAAAGCCCAAATTGACTTAAAAATCAAATTTTCTTGCAATCAAACCCTTCATAAATTCAATTAAACCTCCAATAAAATTTAATAGTCTATAAATATTTGTTTTTGGACTTTTCTTCTTCAAATTGAATTTTTTCTATCAACAGGACTCTTCATCTATAAGAGATATACTGTTAAATTTTAATATTTGAATTTTTTGAGCCTCCTCAATCAATTTCTAGCAATTTTCTGGACGCTCTGACATTTTCTTCTCACTGCTATTATTTTTTGGATTTTTTTCGTTTTTAGTTTGAATTTTTAGAAGAGAAAATGTGAATTTGAGAAATAGCCCAAAATAGGTTATGACAAATTTCACCGTTATAGTTTGGCCCCTTTTATAGAAACGTCATTAGCTGTCAATTTCTTCAATTTAATCCTTAATTGATCCAAAAGCTTTAATTTTCTTGTAATTTTACCCCTGATTTCAATCAATTAACTTGGTAAAAATTAAATTTGGTCTCTTAAAATTTCAATATTCTCAATTAAGCCCAAATTAGGCTCCCAAACTTAATTGTTCACCAATTAAGCCCTAAATAAAATTAATTTGACCCATTTTAATCATGATTAAGTTCTTGCACTTAATTAAATCCTTCAATTGGACCCAAATTAATTCTTAAACATAATTAAAATTTAATTTGGCCCATGATTAAATCAAATTGGCCCATTAAAAATTTAATTATGTCTTTGGACTTAATATTTATGCAAATTCATCTAATAATAATTTAATTTGACTGTCAATTTGCATTTTTTTCTCTATTTTTGAGCATAATAAGGTACAATAGGCCTTGAATTTCCTTCAAAAATTGTAGCTTAATTTTTTTATATTTTTGTAGTCCTCATTGATATATTTTTTTCACATTACCAGCTTTTTTTTATTTTTTTGATTTTCATCTTCAAAAAAAAAAGATTTTTGGGGAATAACCCAGAATTGGATTACAACATGGTATGCCAAGTGAAGTGTAGTAAAATGTACTTAATGAAAGATCAATTATTTTGGTGTTGATGGGTTCAGTTTTAACTTTTAAGAGAGAAGTTCGATGGTGGTGGTTTTGGTATTCAATGATGTAATTTTCATAAGAATTAATTCCATTAGTAATATGTAATAATCACCAATGTATTTACCAACAGTTATTAAATTAGTAATATGCATGATCACCAATAAATTTACTAACAGAATTATTGCCAATAAGTTTTTTTGTGTTTTTTTGTGTTTGACATGATAATTCCATATGTAAATTCATCTATGATTATATTACCGACAGATTAATCAATAAAATAAAAATTATACACGATATGTTATCCAACAACATGTTTTTATTTATAATTCCATCATTAATTTTGTTATTCATTCAAAGCACAGAAGGAATATTTCATCTGTGTTCTGCAATTTTATTTTAGTTTTTTAGAAATTGTCTTTTGTTTCTCCCTTTCTAGTCATCTTTTTTTTTTTTTTTTCCAAATGAGAGGGTATTTTAGGTTCACAGATGGACAATAGACTTCTACCCTAAGATTGATGGCGGGATTCACATCATGAAGTGTAGTACTAGTCTATCTAAAGTGATATTGTTTGACAGGTTGCTTTTGATTTTTACCATTATGATGGTATGTCTAATAATTTGATATTTGGGGTATTTTCCCACGGTGGCTAGAAGTTCAAATGCTTGATGGACGTTTGGCACAGTTTGTCGGTGACTTCAACCAAATTCCAGCTATTCCAGGTCAAGCAATTATTGATATTTTACCATTAGTTTCTATAGTGTTGTGGCCTAATAAGTGAAGAATTTTGGGACAGTGATTTGCGGAAATATATAGCAGGGAAATTATGCAGCAAGAAAAGATAATCTTGCACATAATTTCTCCCATGAATCTTGATAAGATCATATACTAATAATACAAACATATATAAACAAGGTAATGTATAAGCTGTATTAGGCAATGACATAATGGTCGAATATCTGCAATATCTTCTTAATTCCTCATTATCTGTTGTAGTATCGCTGACTCTGCCTTAACGTCTGCAGTATCTTCAATAATAAGATATGTTAGGATTCTATAAAGCTACTTCTGAAAAGGTGTGGTTTTTGTCCTTGATTCATAGGGAGATGTTTCTCAGTTCTCATAGAGATATGTGTTTAACACATGTGAACATTTATTCTTGTACTGTTTGTCTGTGGGTAGGTGAGGGTCAACGGGCCTTGATCTATTATTAGAGGATTATAGTGGCTAAGATGGCCACCCATCCCTAATAGTTGATTTGTCGGATGGGCATACACATGTTAACTTTAAATCTGGTTGTCGCTTGGAAGTTCAAATGCTTGATGGACGTTTGGCACAGTTTGTCGGTGACTTCAACCAAATTCCAGCTATTCCCGGTCAAGCAATTATTGATAATCTAAACGTAGCTGTTGAACATGTGAATTCTTGAATTATTCTTTTTCTGTACACACGTATATATAGCAGGGAAATTATGCAGCAAGAAAAGATAATCTTGCACATAATTTCTCCCATGAATCTTGCTAAGATCATATACTAATAATACAAACATATATAAACAAGGTATTTTAGGTTCACAGATGGACAATAGACTTCTACCCTAAGATTGATGGTGGGATTCACATCATGAAGTGTAGTACTAGTCTATCTAAAGTGATATTGTTTGACAGGTTGCTTTTGATTTTTACCATTATGATGGTATGTCTAATAATTTGATATTTGGGGTATTTTCCCACGGTGG